>Ga0210388_10000150_pt1 | contig 71519 bp, 67 predicted proteins | sample IncBWC19OmetaG_FD_155485 | JGI IMG/M metagenome (GOLD analysis project Ga0210388, IMG submission 155485) | Forest soil microbial communities from Barre Woods Harvard Forest LTER site, Petersham, Massachusetts, United States - Inc-BW-C-19-O ... | reverse complement strand
CAGCCCAAACGGCGAAAACGTGTTCCTACTCACCTCCGAACTACTCGGCGACAACAACGGCGACATCAGCCTCTTCGACGCCCACACCAACGGCGGCTACCCAGAAACACCCACACCGGCACCGTGCGGCGAAGCAGACTGCGCGCCGCCGGCCGCCCCACCGATGTTCTCGACGCCCGCGAGCGTGACGTTCTCCGGCCCCGGCAACCCGCCGCTGCCGCCGTCGATCATCGGCCCCCCCAAGCCCAAGACGGCTGCTCAGATCAGGGCCGAACAGCTGGCAAAGGCGCTGAAGGCGTGCCGCAGCAAACACGTCGAGCGCAAGCGCCGCTCGTGCGAATCAAGTGCCCGGAAGCGATACGCCCCCGTGAAGGCCAAGAAGCCGGCGAAGCCCAAGCCGAAGCCGAAGCGAAAGGACACGCGATGAGCATCGGCACGCCCGGCACGGCTGTGCGCATGCTGACGGTTGCGCTTCTGTCGCTGCTTGTCAGTGCGATCGTGAGCACATCGGCGTCCGCGAAGGTCGTGCACCACGTCGAAGCGAGCTTCACGGGGGCGCAAGCCCCGGACGGGCCGCTCGGTCTGTCCCTGCTGAGCGACGCGATCGATGACTCCGGTGGTCTCTCGCAAGGGGATGTGTACGTCCTGGAAGCCGACAACGAAACGCTTGGTCAGGGCGTCGTGGACAAGTTCGGCAAAACCGGCGTCTACGCGGGTGTGCAGCTCACGGGCGACGAGCAGGGCGCCTTCGAATTTGGCCCCTTTGGCTCGGGGCTCGCGGTGGACAGCTCGCTGTCGCTGAACAGCGGCGACGTGTATGTCGCCGACACGGGGCGTCACGTGGTCGATCGCTTCACCGAAAACGGCACGTTCGTGTGCCAGATCGCAGGCGCCGAAACCGAAGCCGATGACCCCTCCGCCACCGAGTGCGACGCCGCCGGCAGCGGACTGAGCGGTGCGATCGAACCCGCGGGCTTGGCGGTCGACTCGAGTGGCGAGGTGTACGTCGCGGACAACGCCGACGCGGTGATCGACGAGCTCGGACCCGAAGGGCGCCTGCTGCGCACGATCGAAAGCGAAGAACATCTCTCGCATGAAATGACGACGATCGCGCTGGACGCCAGCGGCGATCTCTACGTGAACAACTTCGCGGGCAGCGTGGTCGAGCTGGGTGCGGCATCCGCCGAATTCGTGCAGGACCTCGGCAGCTTCACGTTCGGGGTCGCGGTCGATCGCACGAGCATCCCCAACCGCGTGTACGTGGACGAAGGCCAGGCGATCCAGGAATACGAACCGTCGGGGACGCTGCGCAGCAGCGTAACGCTGCCCGGCACCTTCTGGCCGGGACTGGCGGTCGACGAAACGACGCACGGGCTGTACGCGGCCTCGGCGCAGTTCGTCGGCGGGACACCCGAAGGAGTCGACATCGTCGGTCCGGGGGAGATCGTGCCGAACGTCGCGACCGAACCGGCCACCGGGGTCGACATGACGACGGCGACGCTCAACGGGGTCGTGGAACCCGACGCCGTGGATGGTGGCGGGAATGTCACCTCGTGCGCGTTCGAATACGTCACCGAAACACAGTTCCAGGAACACCCGGGCAACCACTACGAAGGCGCCGCGACGGCCGCGTGTGAACCAGCGACGCCATACGGCGCTTCGCAGGACGTGACCGCGAAAGTCACGCTCTTGCCGAGCACGACCTACCACTTCCGCGTGCAGGCGGCGGATGCTGAAGGCGCCAACAACGGTGAAGGAGAAGCCAAACCCGAAGCAGCGCTGACGACATCCGGAGCGCCCGCGGTGGTCTCCGAGTCGGCGACGGCGACGACACGGTCAGCGACGCTGAGCGCACGGATCGATCCCTTCGGGCTCGCCACGACATGCGAAGCGCAGGTCGTCGGCGAAGCCGAATTCGCGAGATCGGGATATGCGAACGCCACGACCTTCGCGTGCCCACAGGCGCTGCAGGCGGGCTTCGCCGCGGAGAGCGTGAGCATCGTCGTGAACGGGCTGAGCGTGGACACGACCTACCACTACCGCTTCATCGCCGGCAATGCGGCCGGCCCGACGAACGGCGCGGACGAGACGTTCGCTACGTTCGGGCTGCAGTCGTTCACCATGGAAACGCTCGGCCCGGGAGGAAAAATCGGCCCACAGGGATACGAAGGTCCTTCCTACACCCAGGCGGGGGGGCACCCGTATGTGCTGCGTACGAGCTTCGCGCTGAGTACGAGCGGTGGCGGAGCGGAGGCGAACGTCAAGGACACCGAAACGCAGCTTCCGGCCGGCCTGATCGGCAACCCGACAGCGGTGGCGCGCTGCACGCGCGAACAGCTGACCTACCAGCAGTGCCCAGGTGCGGCGCAGGTCGGGATCATCACCCTGCGGCTGAGCCACGGTGCGTTCGAACACGAACCGCTGTACAACCTCGTGCCGCCAGAAGGCGTGCCGGCGGAGTTCGGTGTGCGCTTCAACACGTACACCAACGTCTACATCGATTCGAACGTGCGCACGGGCGGCGACTACGGCGTGACCGCGCGCGTGACGGAAGCGTCTGCCGCCGCGGGCGTCGTCGGAGCCACGGTTGAACTGTGGGGCGTGCCCGCCGCCGAAAGCCACGACGCCCAGCGCGCATGCCCCGTTCCGGGTTTCAGCAAAGAGCAAGCCCCGTGCTCGGCCGGGGTCGCGCCGACCCCCTTCGTGCGCGAGCCGACCTCGTGCGCCGGCCAGCTGCACGCGAGCATGAGCGTGGATTCGTGGCAGGACCCGGGGGCGTTCGTGTCGCGCACGACCACGATGCCGGCGCTCACCGGCTGCGAACTGCCCGACTTCACCCCGTCGCTGTCGCTCGCGCCGTCAACGAGCGAAGCCGACTCGCCGTCGGGGCTCGCGCTGGAATTGAAGCTGCCCCAGGACCAGGGCCCGGAAGGCGTGGGCGAGTCCGACCTGAGGAGCAGCACCGTGGCGCTGCCCGCCGGCATGTCGGCGAACCCCTCGGCCGCCGCCGGTCTGCAGGCATGCTCGCCGGCGCAGATCGGGCTCGACGACGACAGCGAACCATCGTGCCCGGAAGCGTCGAAGATCGGCACCGTGGAAATCGAAACGCCGCTGCTCTCGCAGATCGTGGAGGGCTCGGTGTACGTCGCCGAACAGAGCAACAATCCCTTCGGCTCGCTGCTCGCGATCTACCTCGTCGCGGACGCCGACGGCGCGCTCGTGAAGCTCGCCGGCCACGTCGAAGCCAACCAGGAAACGGGGCAGTTGACGACGAGCTTCGAAAACCTGCCGCAGCTGCCGTTCAGCGAGCTGCGCCTGCACCTGTTCGGCGGGCCGCGCGGCGCGCTCGCGACGCCGGAAGCCTGCGGCGGCTACGCCGCGGCGAGCGCGTGGGGGCCGTGGAGCGCGATCGCGCCGGTGAGCCTCGCGAGCCCGTTCTCGATCTCCTCGGGGTGCGTGGTCGGCTTCCGCCCGAGCTTCGTCGCCGGCGTGAGCAACACGCAGGCTGGCTCGTACTCGCCGCTCGTGCTGTCGTTCTCGCGTGCGGACGACGAACAGCCGCCGTCGGGCTTGAGCGTGACGCTGCCGCCGGGGCTCCTCGCGCGGATCGCGGGCGTGCCGTTGTGCCCTGAAGCCGAGGCGAACGCGGGCGACTGCCCCGAAGCGTCGCAGATCGGCACCGTGCTGGCGGGATCGGGCGCCGGGCCGAGCCCGATCTCGCTGCCCGGCAGGATCTACCTCACCGGCCCGTACAAGGGTGCGCCCTACGGCGAGTCGGTGGTCGTGCCGGCGATCGCCGGTCCGTACAACCTCGGCGACGTGATCGTACGCGGCGCGATCCGCATCGACCCCGCGACAGCGCAGGCGACGGTCGTCTCCGACTCCTTCCCCACGATCCTGCAGGGCATCCCGGTGAGGCTGCGCTCCGTCCAGGTGACGATCGACAGGGCCCAGTTCACGTTCGCGCCGACCTCCTGCGAACACCTCTCGGTCACGGGCACGCTGCTCTCCACCGGCGGGCTGACGGACGCCGTCTCCTCCCCCATCCAGGCCAGCGGCTGCGGCGAACTGTCCTTCCACCCCACGTTCGCCGCGGCGGTAAAAGGGCCGGGAACGAAACTCGACGGTGTCGGCTTCGAAGTGCGCGTCTCAGCCCGGCAGGGACCGGTGAGCCCTGGCGGTCACACGGAAGCCAACATCCGCAAGGTCGACACCGCGCTCCCGCTCAAGCTCCCGAGCCGCCTGGAAACGCTGCAGCGGGCGTGTACCGAACAGCAGTTCGCGGCGAACCCGGCAGCTTGCCCGGCAGCCTCGCGCGTCGGCACCGCGCTCGTGCGCACGCCGGTGCTGCCCGATCCGCTGAGCGGCCCCGTCTACCTCGTCAGCCATGCAGCCGAGGCGTTCCCCGACCTCGTGATCGTCCTGCAGGGCGACAACGTGACGATCACGCTCACCGGCCACACGCAGATCAAGCACGGGATCACCTACTCGCGCTTCGAAAGCATCCCGGACGCGCCGGTCTCGAGCTTCCAGCTCACGCTTCCGGCCGGCCGCTACTCGATCCTCGCCGGGAACGAGCTCTGCGCACCGACTGACACCATCAAGCTGCACAAGCGCATCACGCGCCGCGTCCACGGGCGCACGATCCACACGACGCGCACGATCACGCAGCACGTCCCCGCCCCGCTCGAGATGCCGACCGAAATCGTCGGCCAGAACGACCTCGTGATCACACAGACGACGCGTGTCGCGCTCAGCGGCTGTCAGAAGGCCGGATCCGCGGCAGCGCATCCGCGCAAGAACCGCCGCTAGCACCGTCGCCAGCGTCGTGTGCGCTGATGGGCGCGAGATCGGCCGTCCCGACCGCCCTGGCAATAGGAAACAAAAAACGTCGGAAACACTGGTGGTGATTAGCTTGACATGTGGTCTGTGGACGTGTCAGATTCTCCACCGGATCTAGCGGTGGCGCGACTGCGACGCGGCGGGGTCCCGCCGTCACGCGCGCTTGGCGGGCATGACGGTGCATCCAAGCAACCAACCAGGAGGAGTTAGCCGTGAAACGATTCAACGTAGTTGCGATGGCCGTCATGGCCGTACTCGCGATGGGCGCGCTCACCGCGACCACCGCGTTCGCCGCCGTGCCGGAATTCTCGCCCGCGACGAACAAAGGCACCTCGACGAACAAAAACAAAACGAAGTTCACCGAAAAAAGCGGTATCGCCGCGGTCGAATGTACGGGAAGTGAAGGCACGAGCGCAATCGAAAGTGCCAAATTAGGTAAATTCGAAGAGACGTACACCGGCTGCACCGCGCTGCTGTCTGGCAAATGCACTGGCTTAAATGTCAAGGACACAACCGCAGGCCACATCACGGTGGAAGGTGAATTCCACCTCCGGTTCTTAAAGAACAAGGAAAACGAAAAAACGAGCGCAGCTCTTATTTTCTTAATTCCCCAGACGCACTTCGAGTGCGAAAAAACCGTCGTGTTAATCTTAGTGCACGGCTGTGTTGCTGGTGCCGTCACGCCGCTTAGCACGAAAACAAAACTCTTCACCGTCGAACTGAAACAGACCGGCGGCGTTGAGGTCATCAAAGAAGTAGAGAACGAAGCAGGCACCGGTAACGAAACCTGCGTGCTGAAATCAGAGAAAAACGGCGAAGCCGAAAAGGAAGCCGGCCAGGAACAAAAAGACGAAATCGTCGAGGAAAAAGAAGGCGAAATCATCACCTAGCAGGCGAGCTCAGCGATTACCTAGCAGATGAGGTGATCGCCTAGCATTTCTCCATGAGCGGAGATGTGGGTTGTGCGGGGCGCGTGGCGTCCCGCACAACCGCAGCTTTGGGGCGCGGCAGCTATCGACAAGCGAATCGAGGGATGGAGGGCAGCAAGCTGATGACCAGGCTAAGGAAGCTCGCGTTGGCCGCAGTGGCCGTGACGGTAGCCGCGACGCTCGGCGGCTGCGGCAGCAGCGGCAGCGGCAGCGGCGGCATTCCCAACAACGCAGTCGCGGTCGTGGGCGGTACGCCGATCACGAAGGCGGCGCTGCGCCATTGGACCTCCGTGCAGCTCGCGACCAACTACGAGCTCGATCCGCAAACGCCGCTGCCCGCGGGTGTCGTATACGAACCGTCGAACTATGCCCCGTGCGTCGCGCGCTTACGAGCCAGCGCGCGCGAAGCGAGCGCTGGCGTGGCGCTGACCTCCGCACAGCTCTCGGCGGCGCTCAGCAAAGGCAGCTTCAACGTCAGCCGGCACGCTGCGAAGAAGGCGAAGGCGCGCACGCCCGCGCCGAGCACGGCGCAGCTGGAACGCAAGTGCGCCGAGAACTACCAAGCCGTCGAACGGCACATCCTCAACGTGTTGATCGTCTTTCAGTGGGACATTCAGGAAGCCGAAGCCGACGGTTTGAACCCAACGGAAGCCGAAGTGCGAAAGGAATTCGCTCGCTTCAGCCGCGAACACTACCCCCAGCCGGGGGAGCTGCAGCGGCTGCTCACGTACACCGGCGAACGCTACTCCGACGATCTCATGCGCATGCGCATGGACCTGATCGGCATTCGCGTCGCCGCGAGGCAGCTCGCCAAAATGGGGATCGACCCGGCCGACGTCACCGCCGCACAGAACCGCGCGTTCCTGGCGTGGTCGCACAACAGCATCAAGCGGTCGGTGGCGAAGACGAGCTGCCGCAAAGGCCACGTCGTCAACAACTGCAAGCAGTACCACGGCCCGCTGGAACCCGACCCGCGGATCTAGGGCGCTAGCCAACGTGGAAGTGGTCAGGGAAAGCGAAGCGTAGACGCCGCTTGCGCATGCACGTTCTCGGCGGCGTCCTGCAGCACGTCGAATATCGGCACGCCTGGGATCGCGTCGGCCAGCCGCGCGCGCAGCTCCCCCGACTCGAAGGTGTGCGACTGCGGTGCGACCGGGTTGACGGTGAGCGCTGCGAGCGCCGTGCGCGAGAGCGCGCGCAGGTGCACGCCTCGGCGCGCGTACCAGCCGGGCCCGTGTCTCCACAGGAACACGCGCGTGGGGTCCGCGACCACGAGCGTCATCTCGCGGTCGTGGCGGCGCAGTGACGGCAGCAGGCTGTCCAGGAAGCGTTCCGGCAGCGCCCCGTCTACGAGCAATCGGCGCGCCTCGGGGTTCGCGTCGAGCAGCTCCGCGACCTGCTCCGCCCCGGCCGTGAGGGCAAAGCGCGGCGGCAGCGCCACCGGCTCGGAGTGCTCAGATCCATCAGGTGGCGGCAGGCGCACGAGCTCCACCGCGTCGCGTGTCTGCGCGACGACCTGCTCGAGCTCGCGGTCGAGCACCGCGCCTGTCGCCATCACCAGCGTGTCCGAGACCTGCGGCGAGGAGGCCGCGCGGCGGTCGACCGCCCCGTCGATCAGCACCTGCTCGGCCCCCGCGCCGAGCATCGTGTCGCTCACAGCGCGCACGTCTGCCGCCGCACTCGGGCCTGCGATCTCGATTGGCCCCGCCGCCAGCAGGCGGGCAATCAGGACACGCCCGAGCGGCGTGCGCACGCCCGTCTCCTCGACGAGCTCGTGCGCGAGGGCGCTCGCGCGCAGCAGCGCGTCTGTCGTCGCCACGAGGCTCCCCGCCGCGAGCCGCACGCGCGGCTTGGCGATCCGCGCGTCGATCGCATCGCGCTCCTCGCCGTCGCGCCCCACCGAGGTCACGCCCACAGTACGCCCTGCAGCTTCGAGCTCGCGTAGCATCGCCGTCAGCGTCACCGTCTTGCCAGTGTTCTTCGCCAGCCCCACGAGCGCGAGGCGGTGCGCGGAGGCCGTCGTCTCGGCGAGTGTCGGCACGTCAGGCGGGCGACGCCGCGCGCTCAGCCAGCTCGCGCACGATGAACGTCGCGAGGTGGTGCGGTTCGGTGCCCTTGGAGAAGCCCGCGTCGTAGCCGAGCTCCTTGGCGAGCTCGTTGGAGACCCGTGGCCCCCCGCACGCGAGGATCATCTGCCCCCGCTTGCCCTCCGCCTCGACGAGCTCGACGAGTTCGCTGAGGTTGTGCACGTGCAGGTTCTGCTGCGTGACGGTCTGCGACACCAGGATCGCGTCGGCGCCGACGTCGATCGCCCGCGCGACGAGCACGCTGTTGGGAACCTGGCTGCCGAGGTTGTGGGTGTCGAAGCAGCGGTAGCCCTCGAGGCCGTAGTGGCCGTGGTAGCCCTTCAGGTTGAGCATCGCGTCGATGCCGACGCTGTGCGTGTCAGAGCCCGTGCTCGCGCCGACCACCACGATCGGGCGGCCGATGTGCGTCGTCGCGAAGTGCTCGATCTCGTCCTCGCTCATGTACTCGATGTCGAAGCCCTCGCCCTGGAGCGCCGCGAAGTCGACGGTCTGCATGCAACGCCCGTACATGACGAAGTACGTGTAGCCCTCGGTCAGCTCCTCGTAGTGCACGACCTCGGGCTCCTCGAAGCCGATCGTGCCCGCCAGTTCGAGCGCGGCGCGACGCGCTGCCAGCGAGTACGGCACCGGCAGCGTGAAGCTCATCTGCACGAGCCCGTCGCCGAGGTGGTCGGCGTACGGTCGCACGGCGGCGAGGTCGACCTCACGCATGGCCTGCCCGTCGACGCATGGCCGGTCCGCTACGCATAGCTGGCCTCGCCGCGCGGGGTTGGACGCTCGCCGCGCATTAGCTCGACGAGCGGGTTGACGTAGCTCCCGTCGGTCTCGACGATTCCCTCGATGCCGCGTCCCTCGTCGAGCTTGCGGCTGACGTCGCCGAAGCTGGCGTCCTCGATCGCCTTGAACAGGCCGACGTCGGCGATCCGCTCGAGTAGCCGGTGGGCGCCGGCAAGCACGTCCTGCGCGCGCGTCTGGATGATGCCGCCGCGCTTGAACTCGATCTCCTCGCCGAGGTCGGCGGCGGCGTTGAACACGTAGTCGACGTTCTGGAGGCCCAGCACGCGGTCGTGGATGTGCGGCGTGAAGATGCCCTCGGTGGGCACCCCGATCGTCTGGATGCCCTGACCCGTGGCGACCGTGACGAGGTTGAACAGCGCGTCGGCGGCGTGCGTACGGAACAGGTTGCCGTCCATGTGGCGCGTCGGCGGCATGTACTTGACGGGGCAGTCGGGGAACAGCTCGCGCGTCAGCTGCGCCTGCGCCCACTCGTACAGCAGCCCGTTGCGCACGGGCACGTCGATCTCGAACGCGTCGCCGAGCGCGATCTGCGCGTCGGGCACGCCGGAGGCGAGCGCGAGCTGGTGGTTGATGAACTGCGACGCGGTGACCGACGGCGCCGCCTCGACCGCGTCGGCGGTGCGCAGGTAGTTGTCCTCGCCGGTGTTGATGACGACGCCGAAGTAGCCGTTGATCATGCGCGACACGCGCTGGTCGATCAGGCCGCGAACGATGTTGATGTCGCGATACAGGATCCCGTAGAGGGCGTCGTTGACCATGTTGTCAAAGCCCTCCCACGCGCCCATCGCCGCGATCTCCGACATGCACAGCCCAGAGCAGAAGCTCGACAGGCGGATGTAGCGGCCGTGCTGCTCTGACCACTCGTCCATCGCCTCGCGCATGATCCGGAAGTTGGCCTGCGTGGCGAACGTACCGCCGTAGCCCTCGGTCGTGGGGCCGTAGGGGACGTAGTCGAGCAGGCTCTGCGCGGTCGAGCGGCGCACGGCGCCGTTGCCGCCGCCCGCCTGCGCGACGGCCTTGGCGTGCACGACGTCCTCGTACACGTCGCCCGTGGCGGTGAGCACGTAGCGCAGCGGCGTGGCTGCCTCCCCAAGGCGCTCGCGCATGATTCGGCGCTCGTCGAAGCGGGCACGGATCTCGCGCAGCCGCGCGGCGGTCTCGTCGGTGACGCGCTCGTGGATCGCGCCGTCCTCGGCGAGCTCCAGCGTCGTCACGTCGAGCTCACCGGCGTCGACCGCCTCTGCGATCTGCTGCGGCGAGCGCCCCGTCTGCAGCATCGCGTTGCCGAGCCAGTAGCCGACGCCGCGTCCGAGGCCGCCGTGCTCGTGCACGTGGTCGACGAGCACGTTCGGCAGCGGCGCCTCGAGGTCGTTGGCGCCGTCGACGCCGAGCAGGCGCGTGACGCTGCGCTCGACCGAGACGGTGGTGCGCCCGGCGATCTGCTCGCCGACGCCGTCGGCGATCTTCTTGGCGGCCGCACGGCACGCCTCCACCACGCCTGGGTCGAGATCGAGCTTGCTGCGTGCCCCGTGAGTAGACGGCTCGCTCATCGGATGTCCCTGACGATCGGGAACGGGATCACCTCGCGGAGCGTGTCGCGTTCGGTGAGGATCATCACGAGCCGATCCACGCCCATGCCACCGCCGGCGGTCGGCGAGTAGCCGTACTCGAGCGCCCGCGTGTACTCCTCGTCGTTCGGGTGCGGCACGTCGCCGTCGTCGATCGCGCGGCGCTTGCGCTGGTCGACGAAACGCTGCCACTCATCGACAGGGTCGTTGAGCTCGGTGTCGCCTGAGACGAGCTCGATGCCGCCGATGACCGCGTCGAAGTGCTCGCCGAGCTCCGGGTGTACCGAGTGGCGCTTGGTGATCGGGAACGGCTCGAGCGGGAAGTCGAACACGTGCGTGGGCTGGTTGATCGTGCTCTCGATTTTCTCGGAGTAGATGTCGGCGACGACCTCGGCCCAGGTCGCGCTAGGGTCGATCGGCTCGTCGAGCAGCTCGGCGAGCTCGTCGCGCGATGACTCCATGAAGTCGACGCCGAAGCGCTCGAGGATCAGCTCGCGCATCGTGACGCGCCGCCACGGCTTCGCGAGGTCGATGTCCTCGCCGTTTCGTTTGATCGTCGTTCGCCCAAGCGCGCGCTGGGCGACGTCGCGGAACATCCCTTCGGTCGCGGTCGCCACATCGTTGTAATCGGCATAGGCCATCATGAACTCGATGATCGTGAACTCGGGGGAGTGCTTGGGCGAGATGCCCTCGTTGCGGAACACCTTGCCCATGTCGTAGACGTTCTCCATACCGCCGACGATGCAGCGGTTGAGGAACAGCTCGACGGAGATGCGCAGATACAGGTCGATGTCGAGCGCGTTGTGGTGCGTCGTGAACGGCCGCGACCCTGCGCCGCCGGCGAGCGACTGCAGCGCCGGCGTTTCGACCTCGATGAAGTTGCGTTCGTTGAGCCACTTGCGAATCTCGAAGACGATCTTGTGGCGTTTGATGAAGAGCTCGCGTGTGTCCTCGTTGGCGAGCAGGTCCAGCTCGCGGTAGCGATAGCGGGTGCCCGTGTCGCCGAGCCCGTGGTGCTTGTCGGGCGGCGGGCGCAGCGCCTTCGTCAGGAGCGTGCACTCGGTGACCGCGAGCGCCAGCTGCCCGCGCTGGGTGACGTAGATCGAGCCGTCGATCGCGACGATGTCTCCGATATCGAGGCCGAGGATGCGGTCGTAGGTCTCCTGCCCGAGCGCGTCGACACGCACGACCGCCTGGATAGACCCGGACAGATCACGAATGTCGAGGAACGCCGTCTTGCCGTGCCCCCTTCGCGAGATCAGCCGCCCGGCGATCTCGTAGCGCAGCTCGGGGTGCTCGCCGTGCTCGAGCTCGCTCGCGTCATGCGCGGCTAGAACGTCGGCGATGCGCGTGCGCGTGTTCCACAGGCTGACGGGCGGATAGGGCTCGATTCCTTCGCTGCGCAGCCGCTCCATCTTCGCGCGGCGCGCGTCGAATTCGACGGCGCCGTCGCCGTCGTCGAGCGTGTCGTCGTTCTGCTGCTGTTGGTCCTGTACTGCCATTGGAAAGACGATCCTCTCAGGTGGCACGCACTTGTCAAGCGGGTGGTTTACGGGCCGGCACGCACGGACGCGCCGGACGCGGGCGAATGGCCCGGGCCGCGGGAGAGGGCATGACGCTGGAGCGGCGGCCTGTGGCTAGGCCATCGGCAGCGACATGCCCACGGGTTTAGCGCTCTCTGCGGGAGCCGGCGCGCCGTCGCCGTTGCTGCCATTGCCGGCTGCGGCGCCGGCGGGGGCCACCTCGACGAGCTGCAGCACGGGCAGCTCGACGGGTGCTACAGGTGCCATGGCGATGAGGCCGCGGGCGATGTGGCGGATCGCCTGCGATGCAGGGTCGTCAGGATCCTCGATGACGAGCGGCAGGCCGCTGTCGGCCTGCGCGCGCAGAGGCATCGTCAGCGGCACCTTGCCGAGCAGCGGCACGTCGAGCTCGTCGGCGAGTTCCTGGCCGCCGCCCTCGCCGAAGATCGTGAAGCGCTCGCCCGAGGGCGTGGTGAAGCTGGACATGTTCTCGATCACGCCGCCGATCTGCAGGTCGACCTTGTGCGCCATGTGCGCCGAGCGCCTGGCGACCTTCTGCGCGGTCGCCTGGGGCGTGGTGACGATCATGAACTGCGCCTGCGGCAACAGCTGTGCGAGCGTCATCGAGACGTCGCCGGTGCCCGGCGGCAGATCGACGAGCAGGTAGTCCAGCGCGCCCCATTCGACGTCCTGCAGGAACTGGGTGAGCGCCTTGTGGAGCATCGGGCCGCGCCACACCACGGCGGCGTCCTCCTCGACGAAGAAGCCGATCGACATGACCTTCACGCCGCCCGACTCGAGCGGGATGATCTTGCGCTGGGCCGACACGGGCGGGCGCGTGGCGCCGAGCCCGTACATGCGCGGGATCGAGTAGCCCCAGACGTCGGCGTCGAGCACGCCGACGCGCCTGCCTTCGGCGGTGAGCGCGGCGGCGAGGTTGGCGGTCAGCGTCGACTTGCCGACGCCGCCCTTGCCAGAGCCGATGCACAGGACGTTTGAGACCTGCGCGAGCGCGCCGGCGGGCAGGCTGCCGCGCCCGAGCTTCTGCTGCAGGGCGGCCTTCTGCTGGTCGGAGAGCACGTCGAAGTAGACGTTCACGTGCGTCACGCCGCCGAGCGCGGTGACGGCCTGGGCGACCGAGGTCTGGAAGTGCCCCTTGATCGGGCAGCCGGGCGTGGTCAGCGAGACGGTGACGTCGACGACGCCGTTGGCGCTGACGTCGATCGAGCGCACCATGTCGAGCTCGACGATGGAGCGGTGCAGCTCAGGGTCGATGACGGCCTCGAGGGCCTTGAGGATCTGGTCCTTGTCGGGCACGGAGGTCATTGTGACAAAGTCGGGCTGCGATACCGGGTCCGAATACAGTGCCTCTACGGCGAAATGGTCCGGCGACGCGGCAGGCCGTCGAGCATCTGCTTGGCGAACTTCGCCGTGCCGTCGAAATGCAAATGCCTGTAGTCCACGGCTGGACCGAGGGCGGCTATCCAGGCTTGCTCATCGCCCCATACGCACGCCGTGGGAGGTCGCGGCGCGCCGGAACTGTGCCGAGGATGCCCGTCGAGAGTGCCTGCCGGATTGAACGCGAGGGATGACACGTCGGGCTCCTCCTCCTCGACGACGGCGTCGATCTCCAGCTGGCCATTTTCGACGTGATAGGAGACGGCGGTGAGCGCATAGGTGGAAGCAACCGTTGCCTGCAACGTCGTGCCGTCTGGAAGTCCTGGACGTTCTTCGAGCAGTGTGGGGAGCATCCGCAGGAAGGCGCCGATGTCGATGCGCTCCGTGTCCACCGGCTCCGACCAACGGTTGCGCATTCCCCAGCGCGCGAGCATGCCGGATACGGCAAGCAGTTCGCGCCCAGCGTCAGTGAGCTCGAGTTCAACGCGCGGCGGAGAGATCTCGGTCCGCGTGCGCGTAATCAGGTCAGCTGCGGCCATCCGCTGCAGATGGTGCTCGAGCACGCTGGTGCTCACGGTCGGCAGACGTCGGTGCAGGTGCGTCAGGCGCGTACGACCGGGCGCGAGCGCCAGAACGATCATCAGCGTCCAGCGGTCGCCGGTCGCTGACAGCGCTCGAGCCATGGGCGTCCAAGCGCGATGGACGCGTGCACCTGATTCCTGCTGCCCAACCCCCGTCCGCAGCATGATGTCAGACTAGTTCAATTAGTTGGGACTTGCAAGGCGCCAAGCGGCCTTTGTCTCCCAGTCCTCATGCGATCGGCGTCTCCGGGCAAAAAAATGACCCGCGGGCGGTGGGGGCCGCCCGCGGGTCGAGGGAGGAGAGGGTGCTACTACTGCCGGCGGGATATGAGGCCGGCAGACTTTCCCGCTGTTCGCGGCCCCTCTCAAGGCCGGGCGGGGGAAGGCTGTTTCGGTCAGACCAGGCTCAGGATCCGCTCCTGGACCTTGTTGGCCAGCTCCGGTACGCGGTTGGCCAGGTCGTCGGCGCTCTTCGTCAACGAGTCTGCGCGACCCTCGACGTCCTTCACCGTGCTCTCGATTTTGCGGCGGCGCTGACGCAGTTCCCGCTCGACGCGCACGCGTGCTTTGCGCACCTCGCGCTCGAGACGGTTGCGCGCCGTCAGGCCGCGGCGCTCGAAGCGGCGCAGTTGCGCCTGCGTCTTCGTGGGTGACGCGTAGATCGAGACCGTGTCGTTCACGCTCGAGACGATCCGGTCGCGAGCGATCAGCGCGGCGCCGACGGGGATCAACACAGCGCGCTCGGCGTAGTCGCCGAACACGTCCGCGGTCTCGCGGGTCGCGGTCTGCGCCTGCTTGACGGCTGTCTCAGCCTGGTGGGTCGCGCGGGTGCGCGCGCCCTTGGCGTGCGCTGCTTTCGCCTGCGTCGTACCGCGGGTGCTCGCACGCGTCGTACGCGTGGTCGTGCGTTTGGCCGACGTCGACCGTGACGACGCAGCTTTCCGCGCTTTCGTCGTGGCTTTCGGGCTTTTCGGGGCGGTCGGTGCTGTTGGCATCTGGGAAGTGGCTCCTATCTCTTCCTCGCCGGCTGCGAGGAGCGGGGGCTTACGAACACCTGTTTGTACCCCCTCAACCAAAGATCGTTACACCGAAAGCGTAGCAGGCCGTCAAAACCCTGTAACCAAGCGCAACATTGCGCACAGACTTTGTAACAGGTGGAACATGCGTTCGGGATAGAAACTGCTCTTGCCGGCAATATTTCCCCTGGATACGGTTCCGAGCGGCCGCACTGTCCCGACTGTAGGCGGGGCGGGGCGGAGTTTGGCGATGAGATCACGAGCAAAGGAAGCCGATGACTCACATCATCAGGGGTAGATTCAGACCCGCCAGAGCGGTGTCGGAGCTGGTGCTCGCAGCTCTGGTGCTGGCTGCATGCGGAGGCTCCTCAGGCATCCACACGGGCTCGTCGGCGAGTAGCCACGCGGCCGCATCGAGTGAGTCGAAGCCTTCGGCGAGCAGCTCCAGTTCCTCGAAAACAATCTCAACGCCCTCGACCACAGGCGCCTCCGCCACGAAATCCACCACAGGCGGCGCTGCAAGCCTCAGCGGAAATCCTGGCGCAACCGTGCTCAAGTGTGCTCAGAAGGGTCGCGTCCAGACGTGTCGCTGTCCAGGGCCCGCGGGCACGGTGACCGCCGCCGATCTCAAGTGCCGCGTCGAACTGATCCGTAACACGTCGCTTGGCCGTCGGCGAGCACACCGAACGCCCTGATCGGCTGCGCCCAAATCTCACGCGGCTGACGCATGCTTGCCCGGCGAATCTAGCTCTGCGCCGCCGCTCGGGCCAGTGACGCGCGCGATCCACAGCGACGGATCCTCGAGCTCCGCCGGGGTCGGCAGCGCCTCGGGTCCGCTCCACGCCAGCGTTAGCGCCTGCGGTCCACCCGCGTCGACGACCGCGTCGCAGAAGCGTCGGCCTGTCTCGTACTGGCGCAGCTTCAGCTCGAGGCCCAGCAGGCGCTCGAGTACCCGCCATGGCAGGCCACGGTTCTCGCGGCGGTGGTTCATCGCCTTGCGCAGGCGCGGCAGCGTCGGCAGCACCTCCGCGCCGATCGCGTCCATCGTGTGCTCCGCGTGCCCCTCGATCAGCGACATCGCCGCCTGCATCCGTTCAACCAGCTGCCAGCGGTCCTCGCCCAGCGTCAGGCGCATCACCTCGCCACGACGCGCGCGCTCGACGATCTCGCGCAGCTGCGATAGATCCGGCACCCAGCCGCTCACGTCGGGGAGCCTCGGCATGCTCCCCAGCCAGCCGTCGCGTTTGCCGTTGCCGGTGTCCGCAGGTTCGTCGCGGTCGTCGTCGCCCCCGTCGCCGTTCGCCGCGTGGCCGGCGATCGTCACCTGCAGGCCGTCGATCAGCTCTTTCAGCATCCCTCCCAGGTAATCGCGCAGCCATGGCGCGCCCGAGAACTGCACCGCGTGGGTGATCTCGTGGATGCTCACCCACAGCACGAGCTCGTCGCGGTCGACGCCCAGCGTGCGCGCCGCCTGCGCCAGGTTCGGTGCCAGCAGCAGCAGGCGCGGCTTCACCGACGCGTCCAGCAGCGCCAGGTCGTACTGGCCGAGCACGCGCTGGGACAGCATGCCCGTCAGCGCGCCAACCTGCGCGCCCAGCAGCAGCCCCGACGCCGACCGCAGCGGTCCCGCCAGCGGCCCCGCGCCGTTACCCACCGTGTCCGCCAGCGGCGCCAGCAGCGGGCGCATGGTCCGCAGGTTCGCCGCGATCCAGCCCGGGCGGTCGACCAGCTCCAGCGACGGCAGCTCGCTGGTCGAGCTGAGGCCGCTATAGGCGGCCACCTTGCCCGCGAACTCGCGCACCAGCGGCTCCACCGACGCCGAGCGCACGCCGCCGAACGGCGGCGAGCCGGCGATCAGCTCTCCGACCCGTTGCGCTGTGCCCCAATCGATTGTGTCCACAACACCAGCGTAGCTACGGCGAGCACTCCTGCCCGCGTATCCTCTGGCTGTGTCTGGGTCCAGGATCGCTGCCGCCTGTGCCCCAGAGGGTACGCCGCCCGACGGCTCGCCGGGCCCGCCCGGCGCCACGGCGAACGTACAGCGGGGAGAAGCGATCCCGGGCGTTGGATTTCTGAAGCGCGCCGAGGTGCGCGACGTGCTCGCCTGGCTGCGGCTGCTCGTCGATCCACAGGACGCCGCCGCCGTCGTGCGCGCGCTGTCGCGACCACCCGTAGAGCTGCGCCAGGTCGAGCTCGCGCGCGTCATCCAGGTCGCCCGCAGGCGCACCTCCGGGGGCACCCTCCGTGCCGGAGGACAGGCAGGCAAGGTCGACCTCGTCGTCGGCCTTGCCGCCGCCACCGAGTCGCCGCAGGTGCCGCCCGAGGCGCGCGAGCGCATCCAGCGCTTCGTCGAGCTGCACCGGAGCGCCGGCGCCGAGCTCGACACCGTCGCACCCGACGTGTTCGTCGCGCGTCTGATCGAGCGACTGGGCGTACGCGGGCGCGCGCTGCTCGCCCCAGACGACGCAGCCGAACAACGCGCCAGCCTCGAGCTCCTGCGCCTGCTCGCCACAGACTTCGTGCGCAGCACACCCCGCGCCGGCATCCGCGATCTCGCCCGCCACCTCGCCACCGTCGTGCCCGACGCGCACGCCGAGGGCCGCACCGAAGCCACATCGCCAGCCACCGACGGGGCGCCACCACAAGCCGGCGACACCAGTGGCGCCGGTGACCACGCGCACGCGGATCTAAACGATCGAGACCCCGACGGCGCGATCCACGCCACGTTCCAGCTGCTGCGCGACGAGGTCCTCGACGCCGTCGCCCGCATCGGCGGGCGCCTCGGCGAGCTGCGGCTCGACACCGACCTCGACATCTCCCACGGCGTCGTGCGCTACCTCGAGCTGCTCAAGCTCTCCGCGCTGCTGCAGCGCCCCGAGGCGCAGAGCCTCGAGGAGGCGCTCGGCGACGTCAACGCGCGACTGCTCGCCGCCGCCACGCCGCTGCAGCGCGAGATCTTCCAGACCTCCACGCTCGACGACACACTCACCGGCGGAGGTCTTTCACGGGGTGCCGATGGCGGAGGCGGCGAAGGCGACGCGGACGTCGGCGCGGGCGAGCGTGCCCGCGCGCGTGCGGTCGCACCCCGCGAGCAGCACTCGCTCGGCCCCTTCCTACCGCGCAAGGGCATCGGTCTCGCGCTGTCCGCCTCCGACATCCACACCTACCGCAGCTGTCCGCTGCGCTACAAGTTCGCGCGCGTCCTGCGCATCCCCACCGAGCAGACCGTGCACCAGCGCTTCGGCATCGTCGTTCATCAGGTGCTCGAGCGCTATCACGCCGATGGCGGGGAAACGCTCCAGCAGATGCTCGCGCTGCTCGACGGCGGCTGGCGACGCGCCGGGTTCGGCGAGTCAGAGCGCGACCGCGAGCTGTACGACAAGGCCCGCGATGCCCTCACCCGCTACCGCGCGCGGCTGGCCGGCGACGGCGCCTCGCAGCCCGTCTGGTTCGAGCGGCAGTTCGACTTTCGGCTCGGACCTCACCATCTGCGCGGTCGCGTCGATCGGGTCGATCGGGTCGTCGTTGCAGCCGGGCCCGGGGGCGAGGACGCAGCCCCCGGTGGCGATCTGGGCGGCGCCGAGGCCGGCGGAGGCGACTACGAGCTGATCGACTACAAGACCTCGCGGCCAAAGACCGCCGAGCAGCTGCACGACGACATCCAGCTGTCGCTGTACGCGCTCGCCGCGCGCGAGGACTGGGGGCTCGAGTCCTCGCAGCAGGCCTACTACTACGTGCTCGACGACCTCAAGGTGCCCGTCGTGCGCGACGAGCGCGACGCCGAGTGGGTCACCGGCGTGGTGCTCGAGGTGGGGGAGGGGATCCTTGGGCAGGAGTTCGAGCCGACGCCGTCGCAGGCGGCGTGTTCGATTTGTGACTACCGGATTGTTTGTCCGGCGGCGGAGGGGTAGGCACGCCGGGATCCACCTGAGGTGCTTGTTGGCGAAGCTCCTTTGAGATCCGATCATCTTGCTGCTCGATCGTTGGCCGTATCACCCGCATTGTCGCCGGCCCCAGGCCGCGAGTCAGCTCTGCGGCGAGATCGTCGTGGAGTTCGCAGAACGGGCATAGGCACGCATATCCCCGTCTGACAGCCCGCCGCTCCTCCTTGATGCGCCGCTCCTGGGCCGGGGTGCCCCGCCAGGTCTGTGCGAGCGTCAAACGGAGCCCCTGCGAGACGGCCTTGCGTGTCTCCTCAGCTCCCAGTCCGGCCCTGTGCCTTGTGAAGCGCTCGTTGACGTCGGCCGACCATCCGAGATAGTGCTGATGACCCGCGGTGGTCGGGGCCGAAAAATGGATCAGATAGATAGTGCCGAGCGCGTCATCGGCGGGAAATGAGAAAGCCATCGCGCTGGAAATCGGCTCCCGTCGGCTGTCCGGTGAGCCGAGGATATCGATAGCAGCGAATGTTCGATCAAGTGGACTCGTGGAACGAGCCCCGTAGATCGTGCGGGTGGACTATCCGGCCTGAAACTCCCCGTCGCGGTAGATCACCCGCTCACCGCCACCGCGCAGCTCGGCGGTGACAACGCGATCGGTGGTCGACACGATGTCCGTGTGCACGCTCGAGCTGTTGAACCCCAGCTCCTGCCACCGCTCCTTGCTCACGGAGGCCGGGTCGCCCGCATACGCGTCCTGGTAGGAGCGTCCCACCGCGATGTGCGTGTTCCCATAGGTGCCGCCGACGTTCTCGTCGTAAAGCGTCTGCGCCATGAACCGCGTGATGCGCGAGAAGCGACGGTCGGTCAGCGAGAACTCGCCCACGCGATCGGCTCCCTCGGTGGCGATCATCTCGCTCAGCACGCGCTCGTTCTCCTCGGCGCTCGCCTTCGTCACGCGCCCCTCGGAGAACTCGAGCCTGACACCCCTGACGAGGTTCCCGTAGCGGTAGAGCGGCTGGTTGCAGTAGATCCAGCCTTGCGTGCCGCGCCAGTCCGGACTCGTGAACAGCTCGAAGCTCGGGATGTTGCGCCCGCGTCCTCCCAGCCAGCGCCGCTTCTCGCCGATGCTCACCCACAGGTCCGCGTCCTCACCCTCCACGTGCACGCGCTCGATGTCCAGCGAGTCGAGCCATTCGCGCGTCTCGTCCAGGCGCCGGCCGACCTCGCGCCAGCGCTCGAGCGGCTCCTCGCTGTCCAGGAAGCACGCGTGCACGATCTGCTCCCAGTACTCCTCCACCGTCATGCCCGCCTCCGCGGCCATGCCCGGCGTTCCGTACATCCCCAGCGTCCAGCTGAAGCGGCCCGCGTTCTCCTTCTCGCCGCGCCAGTCGAGCAGCTTTCGCATCGCCTCGCCGTGACGCATGATCCGAGTCGGATCGACGGCGTCGAGCGAGCGCGGATCGCTCGGTGCGATCACCGACACCTGGTGATCCATCTGATCGACCAGGCCGCGCATGTACGCGCTCGGGAAGTGGTCGAGCTGCGCGTCGCCCGCGATCTCGTAGAAATCGCGGCCGAGGTTCACCTCGTGGTCGTCGTCCGGCACGTAGCCGCCGATCACGTTCGCGCCCGCGCGCCACACCGCGCGATTCAGCGCCGCGTACAGAGGCTTCCCGCTCTCCGGCGCGACCACGCGCACGGTCTCGCCCGGCTGCACGCCGCTGCCGCCGCCCAGGGCGAAGTCGACGAGCACCGACGCGTACCGGTCGAGGATCTCCTGGGGAGGGGTGTACGGCATTGGCACAGCCTAGTGACGCCGGCGCGAAAGTTCGCTACGCCCGGCCGGCGTCGCCAGGCACGGTCTCCCGGTCGCGCGCCGCTGCGTGCGGTCGTCAGCATCCGCTGCTGTCTCGGCGTGTGAGAGCTTCTGCTATAGCATCCACCGAGTCGGATCGTCGGCCATCGCGTGAAGGAATTGGCCGCGGCCGGAGTTCAAGAACATCGACAAAAGGGGCGCGCGGCGATGTTTGGGGGCCTTGTCAGGCGGGGGTCGAGGTGGGGTGCCACGGCATGCCCAGTCGTCGTCTAGCCAGCATAGCCAGCTCGCCGCCGCGGTCTCTCGACCATCAAGGAGCGCAAGGCACATGACACACCCGAGACTCATGATCTTCGCAGTCAGCGCGATCGCCGTGTTGAGCTGTATATCCACGTCCAGCGCTGCCGCAGCGATAAAAACGGCAGAACTCGTGCGACCACTGGGAGGCCAACTATTGCAAAACGCATTCATGGGCGACAGCTTGCACGGCAGCAAGGTTGAATCTTCTGGGAAAAGCTCTATTGCGTGCACGGAACTGACGTTCAAAGGCAACATGTCCAGCGTTAAACTTGGGACACTGACGATGCGCTTAGTTGGGTGCAAATTCTCAAACGGTGAAAAATGCAACACGTCAGGACAGGCGGCAGGGATCATGATTGTTCCCTGGGCGCTTGAAGTCGTAAACAAGTCCAAAGAAGAGGAAAATGAAGAAAAGGACTACTTCCTCGTCAAAACAACGGAAACCAGTGCCACATGTGGCGCCACCGAAGTCACAATCAAAGGTGGGTTCCTGATCCCTACCACTCCCGAAAGCAGCGGGAAAACGACCTACACGTTCAACGCTAAAGGGAAAGAAGATACGCAGACGCCTGAGCTCACACTCGCCCAGAGGGCAGCGGTGGGTCACTTCGAACTGAAGCCCCTGAAAGGCGGGATGTGGGAAGAAGCGTCGCTGAACGCCGAAGGTCTCGAAACCAAATTCGAAGAAACCGCAGTGTTCGTGTGAAACTGCCCTTCTAGCGGCACCAATGGCGCGAGCTCCGCGAACGGGGCTCGCGCCACTCAGATCACCAGTCGAGCGCGAAGAGCGCCAGGATCGGCTCACGCACTAGGGCCGACGCCCGCTGGCCCTACTACTTCCCCTCGCGTCCCCGTTGCCTCAGAAACCGCTGGAATTCGCTGGCGAGGATGTCTCCCGAGGGCAGATCCTCGGCCGAGCTCTGCTCTTCGCTGTCCGCCGCCTGCTCCAGGCGTTCGACAAACGCCTGGATATCGGGATCGCTGCGCACCGCCAGCCCCACCTGGCGCTCGTAGTCGGCAGCTGAGCTCTCGAGCTCGGACACGTCAACAGACACCCCGATCAGGCCTTCGATCTTGCGCAGCAGCGCCAGCGCCGCCTTCGGGTTGGACGCCGCCGCCACGTAGTGCGGCACCGACGCCCAGACGCTCGCAGACGGCAGCCCGGCGTTTGCGCACGCCGTATGCAGGACGCCGACGATGCCGGTGGGCCCCTCGTAGCTCGACGGCTGGATGCCAAGGCGCTCGAGCAGCGCCGCGTCCGAGGCGTGGCCGGTCATCCCGACCGGACGCGTGTGCGGCACGTCGCCGAGCAGCGCGCCCAGGGTCACCACCACCTGCACGCCCAGCGCCTCCGCGAGATCGACGATGTGCGTCGTGAACGCGCGCCAGCGCATCGACGGCTCGACGCCCTGCACCAACACCAGGTCGCGCGGCGCGCGCGGCGCCGGCGCTTCGAAGATCTCGACCGTCGGCCACTTGATCTCGCGGGCGCCGCCTTCCGAGTCGCCGTCCTCGGTCAGGCGGATGCATGGCCGGTTGGACTGGAAGTCGTAGAACTCCTCCGAGTCGATCTGCGCGAAGCGCCGCGCGTTCAGCGCCGAGGCGAGGAACGACACCGCCCCCGAAGCCGCGTCACCGGCGTCGTTCCAGCCTTGGAACGCGCACACCATCGCCGGGGCCCTCAGGCCGTCCGGACGCCTGTCCCAGATCAGGGGCTGCATCCGAACCACCGTACATCATGGGCCGATCGCTTCCGCCATGCGTTCCTCACCCGAGCACGACCGCGCCGGCGCCGGCGCCGGCGCCGCGCAGCAGACCGTCGCCACGTTGCGCTGCGACGACGAGGTCGATGCCGTCTTCGCGTGCACGCGCAAGGAGCGCCAGATCTCGCGTGCCGGCACTCCCTACCTGACGCTCGAGCTGCGCGACAGCACCGGCGCGATCGTGGCGCGCGCCTTTCGTGAGGCCGACCTGCTCGCCGGGCGCTTCGAGCGCGGCGAGCTGGTGCGCGTGCGCGGCCGCGTGCAGCGCTTTCGCGACGAGCTGCAGATCGAGCTCGCAGCGATCGCGCGGGCGGAGGGCCAGTCCGCCGACCCGACCCGCTTCCTGCCAACCGCCTACCGCGACCGCGACGAGCTCGAAGGCTTCCTCGAGCACCTCGCGCGCGAGGTCTACGACCCGGCGCTCAAGGCGCTGCTCGAGACGCTGCTCGGGGACGAGCGCCTGCGCGAGCAGCTGCGCCTCGCACCCTGCTCGCTGCCCATCTCCGCGTCAAGTGGGCGCACGTCGGCGGCCCACCACGCCTACCTCGGCGGCCTGCTCGAGCACACCGTCGCCGTCGCCACGATGGCACTCGAGCTGTGCCCGCTGCACCCGCGCCTCGATCGCGACCTGCTGCTCAGCGCCGCGATCGTGCACGATCTCGGCAAGACACGCGAGTTCAGCTACGGCGCCGAGATCGAGCGCAGCCGCGAGGGCGCGCTGCTCGGGCACATCGAGCTGGGCCTGCGGGTGCTCGCCGAGCACGCGCCGACGATCCTCGACGGCGAGCGCAGGCTCGCGCTCGAGCACTGCGTGATGCTCCACCACGGACCCGAGCAGTCCTCCGGACAGCGCTTTGCATCGCCTGAGGCGCTCGCCCTGTATCGGCTCAACTCGCTCGATGCTCAAGTCAAGGGCGCGCTCGAGCACGGAGGCAGCGCCGTCACTGCCTGAGCGGGCCGGCGGCGCGCCCGCGCCCCCCGCGGGAAACGCTCGATGGTGCGGTCAAGAGGGCCCCTCGCGATGCCGATAGAAGCGGTGATGGGCGATTTCGCTACGCCAACCGTTGACACGTCTGAGGACACCGCGCCTGACGAGGCCGTGGACGAGCGTCGGGCGGTCGAGCGGAGCACCGACGAACAGGAGCAGAAGGGCCTGTATCCGCCGCGCCACCCGGGGCGCTCGCAGCGGATGATCGGCGAGGTCGTCGTCGACCTCGGCCTCGCAGACCAGGAGACCATCGATGAGGCGGTGTCCTCCGCCCGCTCCCAGGGGCGACCCACCGGCGTCGTGCTCGTCGAGCGCGGGATCCTGCGCCACGACCAGCTCGCGCGCGTCGTCGCCGAGCGCTTCGGCCTGGACTTCGTCGACCTCGCCACCTATGACCTCGACATGGGTGCCGTCAACATGATCGGCGTCCAGGCCGCCAAGCGCTATCAGGCGGTGCCCGTCGGCTTCACCGACGACGGCTCGGTGCTGCTGGCGATGGCCAACCCCACGAACGTGCTGACGATCGACGACGTCGGCATGATGACCGGCCGCCGGGTCAGGCCCGCGGCGGCTTCCGTCGAGGATCTCAACCTGCTGCTCGCGCGGCTCGCGCGCATGGACGAGTCGATCGAGGACATCGTCGATGACGAAGAGGAGGAGACAGGCGAACGCGACCTCAACGTCGATGAGACCGACAGCGACGCCCCGATCATCAAGCTCGTGCACTCGATCGTCGCCCAGGCCGTCCAGCAGGGCGCCTCCGACATCCACATCAACCCCGAGGAGGGCGACACCAAGGTCCTCTTCCGCGTCGACGGGATGCTCGCCCCCGCCGCCACCGTCAAGCGGCGGATGGCGATGGGGGTCGTCTCGCGCATCAAGATCATGGCCGACCTCGACATCTCCGAGAAGCGCGTCCCCCAGGACGGGCGCTTCGCACTGACCGTCGACGGGCGCCGCGTCGACATTCGCGTCGTCACGCTGCCGCTCGTCAACGGCGAGGGCGTCGTCATGCGCATCCTCGACCAGGGCAGCACCGTGGCCGTTGACGGCCTCGAGTCGCTCGGCATGCAGGGCGCCGAGCTCGAGCGCTTCTCGCGCGCGATCAAACGGCCCAACGGCGCCGTGCTCGTCACCGGCCCCACCGGCTCCGGCAAGTCGACCACGCTGTACGCCGCGCTGTACGCGCTCAACGACGGCGATCGCAGCATCCTCACGATCGAGGACCCCGTCGAGAAACGCATCGCCGGCATCAAGCAGATGCAGATCGCGCCCAAGGCCGGCGTCACCTTCGACGTCGGGCTGCGCTCGATGCTGCGCGCCGACCCTGACGTGATCATGGTCGGCGAGATCCGCGACCGTGAGACGGCGCACATCGCCGTCGAGGCCGCGCTCACCGGGCACCTCGTGCTCTCGACGTTGCACACGCGCGACGCCCCCAGCGCGCTCGGGCGGCTGATCGACATGGGCATCGAGCCCTTCCTCGTCTCCTCCGCCGTCGACTGCATCGTCGCCCAGCGTCTCGTGCGGATGCTGTGCAAGCACTGCAAGCGCGCTCAGAAGGTCCCCGAGTCCGTGCTCGCCGAACACGGCCTCGCCGGCACCGAGCCGCTCGAGGCGATCGGCTGCTCGCGCTGCGGCGCCACCGGCTACCGTGGCCGCATCGCGCTGTACGAGGTCATGACCGTCTCGGAGCCGATCCGCGCGCTGATCCTCGAGCGCGCTTCCGTCGACTCGATGGTCGACGTGGCGCTCGCCGAAGGCATGTTGCGCCTGCGCGACGACGGCCTGCAGAAGGTGCGCGAAGGCATGACCTCGATCGCCGAGGTCGAACGCATGACCTCCAGCCTGCTGTAGACAGATCAAGCGCCTATATAGTAGACTTCGCGTATGAGCACCACGATCAGGGTCAGCGAGCCGACCCGGGATCGCTTCGCCAGATTGGCCCAGGCGACCGGCCGTCCCATGAGTCAACTGGTCGACGAGGCTGTCGATGCGCTCGAGCGGCGTGTGTTCTTCGATCAGCTCTCCGCTCGCTACGAGGTCCTACGCAATGACCCCGGCGCATGGAAAGAGATCGAGGCCGAACGCACCGTCGAGAGCGGCACGCTGCGTGATCGCTCGTCGTGAGCCCCCGCCGAGGGGAGGTGTGGCTGATCGACTTCGGCGATCCTGTGGGCCGGGAGCAGTCGGGCACGCGGCCCGCCGTCGTCGTTTCGGCTGACGCGCTGAACGAAAGCCGCGCAGGCGTCGTCGTCGTCGTCCCGATCACGACGGCCCATCGTGGCCTGCCATCCCACGTGGAGATAGACCGAGGAAGCTCTGGGCTCGATGAGGTGAGCTACGCAAAGTGCGAGGACGTCAAGTCCGTCTCGGAGCAGCGTCTGCTCGGCCGGCTTGGCGTCGTGGATGACGAAGCCATGTTCCAAGCGGCTCGTGCACTGCGCTTCCTGCTCGATCTCTGAGTCGTGCGGCGGCGTCGCGCGTGTCGCGACGCCGCCCGCGGAGGTCCGGCCGCTCACGCCCGGCCGGACCGTTTGCTGCTCGCCGGCCTTATTTTTTCGTGGCGGGTTTTTTGTCTTTGCTGCTCGGCTTGCCGTTGCCCTTGCCCTTGCTCGACTTCTTCTTGTGGTGCACGACCACGGGCTTGGGGTCGAGCCTCGTGCCACCCGACTGCGCGTCAGGCGGGCAGCCGGTTGGGCGGCCCAGGTCGAACGGGCCGGAGATCGCCTGCGTGACCACGCCCTTTTCGAGGTACGCATAGGTGACCGTCAGCAGCGGGTCGACGCGTGGCTCCTTGCACAGCTTCGTGCCGATTGCGAACTGTCCAGTGACGGTCTCGTCTGGCAGTTTGGCGAGGCCCACGCAGTTGACCGCCCAGCCGGGAAATTCACCCGAGCACGAGAACGTGTCCGACACCGGCTTCTGCGTTTCGTTGGACGTCACCTCCGGCTGACCCTGGTTGCCGGTGACCGGCACCTGCGACTCCAACTGGTAGCCGGTGATCGGGCCGTTGCAGTAGAACTCGTACTTCACCTGCTGTTCTTCGCTGCCTTCTTCCGGTTCGCCGGCAGCGATTTTGCCGATGCAGTTGTAGTTGTTGGCGTTTGGTTCTTCGGCATGGCTGATCGCCGGGGTCGCGAGGAGCAGGGCAAGCAAGCCCACGATCGCGGCGAGCCACCATGTCGCTCTGTGGTGGGCTGTTTTCAGTACGTACAACGGGTCTCCGTTTCGTTGGTTGATGGGTTGCTCATCGCCGCAGCAGCTTTTCGACGCTCTGCTTTGGAGAAGCTGGGGTGAACGCGGTGGAGCGGCGCGCGCCGACCGCGGCGAACGGTGAGATCAGCAGCACGCCCGCCGGCGGCTGCGCGGTCAGCGTCGCGGTGCTCGCGCCGGCGGGCAGGCCGGTCGCCGTGGCGGTGGCGATCGACGCGAACGTGACCACGATCAGACCGTTTTCGCGGAACGCGGCGCTCGAGGTGATCGTCGGCACGGTCGCCTTCAGGAATTCATCGGCGGCCGTCAGCGCTCCCGGTGTTTCCGGCGCGCACGCTGCGCCAGCGGCGCCTTCCGGGCACGGCGGCTGCACAATCGTGTCCACGAGCTGCGGCCCGCCGCCGGCCAGCAGCGCCGCCTCGTTCGCGAACGCGCCGCCGTCGAGCCCCGACCAGCCACTCAGCAGCGTCCCCGCGGGGACCGCCTGCGTGTCGATGTACGGGGCGGCCGTCGCGCTCGCGCTCGCTGCTTCGAAGGACGTGCCCGACAGCTCGATCAGCCACACGTGCGTGACGGGCGCAAGCGTGCTCGTCTTAGGTGTGCTCGTCGGCGTCGTCGCGGACGGCGTCGTCGCCGTCGGCGTAGTCGTTTCGGGCCCGGCTTCCGCGGCCGGGGTGCTCGCGGCTTCCGCTTCGCTCGACGCTTTGACGCGGTGGCGGCGTTTGCGCCGTGGCGTCGCTTCGGCGATCACCGACGGCGGTGCAGCGGCGGCGTTGGCGCTCTGCGCGGCCCTCGCGGCGGCGCTTCGCGCGAGCGTCTGCAGCAGCACCGGCAGGCTCGGGTCCGCCTGCGTGGGAGCCGGCGCCGGGCCGATCGCGGCGCCGACCGCCAGGCCGATCGCGAGCATCGCCGCGGCCAGCGCGGCGGTCACGCGCGCCGAGGGCGCGAGCCGGGGCAACTTTTGATTCTCGGGCGTGTTGTTCATTGACTGGAGCGAAAAACTTGTAAACCCTCGAACACGTCGTCATCCCCGAAGGTTCCGGACCTTGCCTATAAAATAGCTAATGTCGATCAGAACTGTGGGGATATGGTATGTTGCGCGCTCCACGTTGTCAAACGACCTGTTAATCGATCCTGAAACGGAGCTTCTCTGAAATGCATCGAATCCGCCGTCTCTCCGTCGCCCTCACGGTGGCTGGCGTGGTCGGGGTTGCGGCGCCTGTGGCCGCCAGTGCAACCTCGCTCGTGACCATCAGCGGGGCCACTTCCTCTTACCCGCTCGTGCAGCTGCTCGCCTCGAAGTACGTGAAGCTGCACCCGAACAAAGTCAGGTTCAAGATCACGCAGGGTGGTACGACGGTCGGTATCAACAACGTCAAAAACGGCAGCGACACGATCGCGGACGTCGCGCAGGAACCGACCAGCGCCGACGCCGGCCTCGACTTCTACCCGATCGCCAAGTACGCGATCTGCGTCGTCACCAACAAGTCCAACACGCTTGGAAACCTGACCGAGAAACAGATCACGTCGATCTTCACCGGCAAGACGAAGAACTGGAGTGAAGTGTCCGGCGCGACCGCGTCGGGGCCGATCCAGCTGATCACACGGACGGCGGTCGCCGGCGTGCTGACGAGCTTCAAGTCGCTGCTGCTCGAAGGCAAAAGCGTCGCACCCAGCGCCACCGAAGAGGCGACCGAGGGTCTGATGCGCCAGCAGGTTGAAAGCACGCCTGGGGGGATCGGCTTCCTGTCGAACTACCAGGCGGACAAAGGCACCGTGAACCCCGTCGCTGCCAACGGCGTTGCGTGCAACAAGACCACCGCCGCCTCCGGACAGTACCCCGGCGTGGCCGTGTTCTTCGAGGTGACCAAAGGCCCCGCCACCGGCGGCGCCGCTGCGTTCATCAGCTGGATCGACCACTCCGGCGCCGCGAAGAAGATCATCGCGAGCCAGTGGGTTCCGATCGGCTAATGCTCGAGCGGCTCGGACAGCCCTGGCCGAGTATGGAGCTGGGAAGTCGTGATTGAACGGCTCAGAAAGCCGTGGCCAGACCACCGCGCCGAGCGTCTGCTCGGCGCGGTGTCGTTGTTGATCACCGCCGGCGTCGTGGCGATGGTCGTGTTCGTCGCCAGCCGCGCTTGGCCGCTGTTCGAGCACAACGGCGTCAGCTGGGTGTTCGGCGGCGGCGACTTCGAAGCCGAGGTCAATCGCATGACCGCCGCCACGACCAACCCGGCCGCCGCGGTCTTCCACCTGCGGGCGTGGCCGCTGATCTACGGGACGCTGATCACGAGCGCGATCGCGGTCGTGCTGGGCCTGACGATCGCGGTGCTCTCCTCGGTGTTCATCGTCGAGCTCGCACCCGCGCGCGTGCGCAGGATCGTGATCCCGATGGTGCGCCTGCTGGCGTCGGTGCCGTCGGTGATCTACGGGCTGATCGGGATCCTCGTGCTGGTGCCGTTCGTCAGCAACAACCTCGTCACCACCCACGAGAAGGTGTCTCTGCAGAGCACCGTGCAGCTGACCGGCGGCGGGCTGGGCGTGACCGCGGTGATCCTCACGATCATGATCACGCCGATCATGATCGCGCTGATCTGCGAGGCGCTGTCCTCGGTGCCGCCCTCGTGGCGCGAGGGAGCGGTCGCCCTCGGATTGAACCCGCTGCGTGCGGTGCGCGCCGTGACGCTGAAGGCAATCCGGCCGGCGATCGTCGCTGCCGCCGTGCTCGCCACCGCGCGTGCGATCGGCGAGGCCGTGATGATCCAGATGGTCTCCGGTGGCAAGACGTTCATCCCGCGTCCGGGCGACGGCGTCGCGTTCTTCTTCGAGCCGCTGCGCACGCTCGCCTCGGCGATCGTGGACTACCGCGACGGTCTCAACTCGCCGGCGCTCGGCGCAGCCGTGTACGGGTTCGCGCTGCTGCTGCTGTTCTCAGCGTTCGCGCTGTCGATCACCGGCTACCTCGTCAAGCTCCCGCTTCGCAAGTACCAGACACGCGGATGAGCACGCTCTCTCCACATGCCCCAGGCGCGCCGCGCGGCTCTTCGCGCGGACACGGACAGCCTCCGGGCGGGCGCGGGCGGCGATCCTCGCCGATGAGCTGGCGCTGGGGCGACCGGCTCGTGCTCGTCGCCGCGTGGACCGTCGGCATCTCGCTGTGCGTGATCGCCGCCGCGATCGTGCTGTACATGGGCTACCGCGGCATCGAGTACCTGCGTCCGGGCCTGATCTTCAGCCGGCCGAGCGCCGACCAGGCCGGCTCGGGCGGCTTCCTCGACCCGCTGCTCGGGACCATCATCCTGACCGTCATCGGCATCGTGCTCGCGATCCCGCTCGCACTCTCCAGCGCCGTGTGGATCACCGAGTACGGTCGTCCGAGCTGGCTCGCGCGCGTGGTCGAGTCGAGCATCGAGATCGTCGCCGGCACTCCCGACATCGTGATCGCGATCTTCGGGCTGGCGATCTTCCAGACGTCGCTGTTCGCCCCGTTCTCCTTCACCGCCGAAGGCGGCGGCGTGTACGGCAACTCGTTCATCGCGGCCGGCGCGATGATGTCGCTGCTCGCGCTGCCGCCGATCTACACGGCGACCCGAGACGGGCTGCAGGCCGTGCCCGGGCACCAACGCGAGGCGGCCTTCGCGCTGGGCAAGACCCGCATCACGACAATCCGGCGGGTGCTGCTTCCGAGCGTGCGCTCGAACATCGCCACCGGCGCGACGCTCGGCATCAGTCGCATCATCGGCTCGACCGCGATCGTGCTGCTGCTGCTCGGCAGCACGCTGCGCATCGAAGCGCAGGGCTCGTTCCCGGGGATCAACGTGCTGCGCGGCACCGGCTCCTCGCTGACGAGCTACATCTATGAAAACTCGCCCGCCGGCGAAGGCGGCGCTCCGCAGAAGGCCTACGCCGCCGCCTTCCTGCTGCTGATCTTCGTTCTGCTGCTCAATCTGCTTGTCGACCGCATCGGACGCGCCCACGCCGACTCGAGCGGGCTCGCCCCGATCGGAGCGGTCGTATGACGATGGCCGACAAACCTTTTGCAAATTCGCGAAAAGGCGCTAATCTCAGTGACTTGGTGGCCAAAGTCAAGTCGATGGAGTTTGTGCCCGATGAGCGCTGAAGAGATGGTTTTGGACCCTTGGAGCTTCACGGCCGACGAGCCACGAGAGCGGACGCCGGAGGGCGAGGCACCCGCCGACCCCGGCGCGCCGGTCCCGCCGGTGCGCACGATCGTGCTCGACCGTGCGCCGACGCCCGCGCGCCCGGTGCGCGAGCGCGAGGCCGTGCGCGCATCGCTCGCGACCGCCGGGCCTGAACGACTGAGCATCCGTGGCCTGACCGTCGCCTACGCCGGCAAGGAGGCCGTGAAGTCGGTCTCGCTGCCCGTCCACCAGGGCGAGGTGCTCGCGCTGATCGGGCCCTCCGGCTGCGGCAAGACGACGCTGCTGCGCACGCTCAACCGCCTCACCGAGCTGACCGCCAGCGCGTCGCGCACGGGCGAGATCCTGCTCGACGGCGAGGACATCCACGACCTCGTCGACACCGAACTGCGCTCGCGCGTCGCGATGGTCTTCCAGCAGCCCAACCCCTTCCCGATGTCGATCTTCGACAACGTCGCGTTCGCGCTGCGCGAGCAGGGGCGCCGGCGCCCTGGACGGCGCGAGCTCGAGCCGCTGGTGATCGACGCGCTCAGCCGCGCAGGCCTGTACGACGAGGTCCGCGACGACCTCGATCGTCCCGCGCTGCGGCTGTCCGGCGGCCAGCAGCAGCGCCTGTGCATCGCCCGCGCGATCGCGCTGCGGCCCGAGGTGCTGCTGATGGACGAGCCATGCAGCGCTCTCGACCCGATCTCGACCGGCGTGATCGAGCAGCTGATCGGCGAACTGCGCCGCGACCTCGCGGTCGTGATCGTCACGCACAACCTCGCCCAGGCGCACCGGGTCGCCGACAAAGTCGCGTTCATGTACCTCGGCGATCTCGTCGAGTTCGGGACCACACAGGAGCTGTTCGAGGAACCACGCGCGACGCGCACGCGGGAATACGTCCGCGGAGCGTTCGGATGAGCACGCGGAGCGCTGTGACCGGCACGGGGCGATGACGAACCTCGCGCCGGTGCCGTCCGAGAGCCACACCTGCGCCAACTGCTCGGCGCCGCTGGTCGACGACCAGCGCTACTGCCTGTCGTGCGGTCAGCCCGTGTCTCCCGTGCGGCTCGCGTTCCTCGACGTGCTCGAGACCGAGCGCCAGCCCCAGCTGGGCGCCGGCTCCGTCGGCACGATGCCGGTCGCGTACACGCCCTACGTGGAGGCGGCCGGACCGCCGTGGCTGCGCCGCTACGCGCCGCTGTTCGCAGTCCTGTCCGTGCTGCTGCTGGCGCTCGTCGTCGGCCTGCTAGTCGGCCACTGGGTGACCCAGGACAAAGCCGTCGCCACCGGACCGCAGATCATCAAAGTCGAAGGGCTCGGCGGCGCGGCGCTCGCCGGCACCGCCACCACGCCGACCACGACGACGCCGACGAGCAGCACGGCGGCCAAGTCCGGCAACTCGGCCAAGAGCGAAGAAGAACAGGAAAAGGCCGAAGCAAAGGCTGAAGAAAAGGCCGAAGCAAAGACACCGGCCAAAGCGCCCGCCACCACAACGCTGAGCACCACGAAAATCAACAAACTTGAAAAGTCGACCGGCAAGGCGCACGAGAAGGAACTCAACGAACTCAGCACCGCGCCGATCGCGGTCAAATGAGCGCAAACGGCGAAAACGGGCGCGAAGGCGCGAGCGCGGACGGTGGCGGGATCGTGCTCCCGGCGGGCGGATTGCCGGCGCCGAGCGGATCGATGTCCGAGCTGCGCCGCCGGCGCCTGGAGCTCGCCGAGCAGGTCGCCTCGTTGACGTGGGACCTCGGTGGGCTCGCCTACGAGATGGCGATCCGCGACCACTATCGCCTCGACGTGCTCGCGCGCAAAGCGTCGGAGTTGCAGGAGGCCGACGCGCAGCTCGGCGAGGTGCAGCGGCTGCTCGCGACCGCCGAGGCCGGCATCCACGGCCAGTGCCGCGCGTGCGGCGCCGTGCACAGTCGCGGCGCCGGCTACTGCTGGCACTGCGGCGCACCGCTCCTGCAGGAGGCGCGTCCGACAGTGCTGCAGGCCGAGCCCTCCGCCGGCTGAGCGCAACGTCCGCGCTGGCCGGCCGGGGCAATAGTTGTCCAACGCTCGTCCTGGGAAGCTCGGCGCCGCTACCGTGTGTGTCGCAACGAGATGCGTAAAACCACTGCGATACAGGCTGCAGCGCTCGCTCTGACGGCGGCGCTCGCGGGGGCCGGCCTCGCCGGCTCGGCGTCAGCGGCGTCCTCCGTGCGCCGGCACGGCCACGTCCAAAAGGCGAGAGCGGGGCCGCAGGAATACGGCTGCCCGATCCTGCCGGCGGAAGACCCGCTGAACCAGGAAATCGCGAACGCGCCGGTCAATCCAAACTCGGCGAACTACGTTGCGAGCATCGGGCTGAGCGCGCACCTGCACCCGGATTTCGGCACCAACCCCAGCTACGGCATCCCGTACACGGTGGTCGGCGCGAGTCAGCCGAAGGTGCCGATCAAGTTCAAGCCGTACGCTTCGGAATCGAACCCCGGCCCGTACCCGGTGCCGGCGAACGCGCCGATCGAGGGCGGCGGCAAGAAGGGGCGCGGTGACAAGCACGTGCTGGTGGTGCAGGAAGGTACCTGCATGGACTACGAGCTCTACAGAGCCAAACGCAAGGGCGAAGGCTGGGTGGCCGCGTCGGGCGCCGTGTTCAACCTGCGAAGCGATGCGCTGCGACCCGAAGGCTGGACCTCGGCTGACGCGGCCGGCCTGCCGATCTTCCCGCTGCTCGCGCGCTACCCGGAGGTCAGCTCGGGCCAGATCGACCACGCGCTGCGCGTCACCGTGCCGAGCACGCAGAACGGCTACATCCACCCGGCGACGCACTACGCGTCCTCCAGCTCGAACCCGAACCTGCCGCCGATGGGCCTGCGGCTGCGCTTGAAGGCGAGCTACAGCCTTGCCGGCTTCAGCGGCGAGTCGCTCGTGATCCTCGAAGCGCTCAAGCGCTACGGGCTGATCGTGGCGGACAACGGCTCGCCGTGGTTCATCACCGGCGCGCCCAACCCCGGCTGGAACGACGAAAACCTGGAAGAGATCAAGCGCGTATCTGGCTCGGAATTCGAAGCCGTCGAAAGCGGCCCGATCCTGCACGGCTGAGGCGTCACGCCGAGGCGTGCGCCTGCTGCGCTTCTCGCTCCGACGGAGCCTGTAGAGCCTAGGCCTGCTGAGCGGGCTCCGCCGGGGCCTGAACGGCCTGCGCGGGGGCCGGCGCCGCTACGGGAGCGACGACGGGTGCCTGCGCGGCGACGGGCTGCGGCGGTGCGGGCTGGGGCTGGGGCTGGGTGCTCTGCGTGATCGTCGGGTGTGCCTCGCCGCTGATCGAGTCCTTGAACTCGCGCATGCCGGAGCCGAGCGAGCGGCCCAGCTCGGGCAGCCGCTTGGCGCCGAAGACGAGCAGCAGCACGATCAGGAGAAAGGCGATGTGGAGTGGGTTATCGAGTCCCATGTGCGTTCAGTCTACGACTTTTTGCCGGCCTCGCCACCGCGCAGCGCCCTGTGGACGAGCTGTGCGGCGACGATCACCATCAGCGCCGCGAATGCGTCGCGCAGCACGGTGCCGGAGAGCGCGTTCGCGAGCGCGACGCCGCCGGCGGCCCCGGCGAGCGACAGCAGACCGAGCAGCAGCGCGTCGTGGCGATGCACGTTGCCGTAGCGGTCCTGGCGGTAGGTGCCGACGAGCGCGACTGGCACGATCGCAAGCAGCGAGGTGGCCTCGGCGTGATGCTGGTCGAGGCCGAGGAACAACACGAGCCCGGGCACGAACAGCACGCCGCCGCCGACGCCCAGCAGGCCGGCGATGACCCCGGCGGCGAGACCGATGACGACGGTGCCGATCATCGCACCAGCTCGACGGCGCTGGCGACGAGCACGGCGGCGAACAGCAGCGCGATCACACGCTGCTGCAGGCGCTGCTGCAGCCACGTGCCGATCAGCACCCCCGCCACCGCGGGGACGCCGACGAGCGCGGCATCGAGCACGTCGACGTTGCCGTAGACGCCTTGGACGGCGGCGGCGAACCCGGCGATGAAGACGATCGCAGCGAGCGACGTGGCGGTTGCGCCGCGCTCGTCGTAGCCGAGCCACAGGATCAGCAGCGGCACGATCACGCTGCCGCCTCCGACGCCGAACAGGCCGCTGAAGAGGCCTGCGAGCGTCCCGATCGCCATCAGCCGCAGTGGCCGCGCGGAGCTGCGCTCAGTGGCCACTTGCACGAGCGGGCAGGCCGGCGACCATGCGCGGCATACTAGACCCCGTGTCCCCAGCCGCAACGCTCGTGGAGGCGCTCGAGCCTGTCCGCGCTGACCCCGGCCGCTCGGCCGTCCTGTTCGATATCGACGGCACGCTGGCGCCGATCGTGCGCCACGCCGCCGACGCGCATGTCCCGGAGGCCACGCGCGGTCTGTTGATCGAGATCGCGCGCCGCTACCGCGTGGTCGGCTGCGTGAGCGGCCGGCGTGCCAGCACGGCCCGCCAGATCGTGGCGATCGGGACGATCGCCTACGTCGGCAACCACGGCGGCGAGCTGCTGCGCCCGGGAGCGACGAGCCCGGAGGTCGACCCGGAGCTGGCGGCGTGGACGGCGCGCGTGCGCGAGTTCGCGGCGAGCGTGTACACCAGCGAGCTGCAGCGGATCCGCGTGCGCAGCGAGGACAAGGAAGCGATTGCGGCGTTCCACTGGCGCGGCGCACCGGACGAGGAGTCGGCCGAACGAGCGGTCCAGGAGATCGCGCGGCGCGCGGAGGAGCAGGGCCTGACCGTGCACTGGGGACGCAAGGTGCTCGAGGTGCGTCCACCGGTCGTGCTCGACAAGGGTCTGGGCATCGCGGCGCTGCTGCGCGGCTCAGACGTCACCGCCGCGCTGTACGTCGGCGATGACACGACCGACCTCGACGCGTTCCGCGGCCTGCGCACGATGGTCTCCGCGGGCGAGCTCGCGTGCGCGCTGTGCGTGGCGGTGAGCTCCGACGAAGCGCCTCCGGGCCTTGCGCTCGAGGCCGACCTGACGGTGGACGGTCCGGGCGGCGTGCGGGAACTGCTCGAGGCGCTGCTGTAGCGCTGTGCGGTTCGTTGACTTCCTCAGGACGACCGTGCTGCTCAGCGCCGGCGCCGCGACGGCGCTGGCGGCGGTGACCGTGATCGCGGCGAGCGCCCGCTCCGACACGCAGCTGGCGGGGATCGCGGTCGCGTGGTGGCTGATCGCCGCCGGCATCGGCTCGACGCTGGGCAGGCGCGCGCAGACCAACCCGCCGATCGCGCGGCTGCTGGCGAGCGCGCAGGCGAGCAACTCGCTGCCCGAGCTGCATCCGAGCGCGATCCTGCTCAACCGCCTGTGGCCGCTGGGACTGTTCACGCTGCTATCCGGCGGGCTCGCATTCCTGGCGCCGCAGATCCCCGGGATCGCGGCGGGCTTCGCGATCATCTGGGCGCTGGCGTGGCGCCGCCAGGATGCTGCGGTCGAGGCGATCGAGGAGCGCGACGGCGCGTCGTTCTACGTGCGCCGCACCTCGCCGGTGCGTCCGATCGCGCTGATGCGTACGCCGGGCTTCAAAGCGGCGCGTCCCGAGCACGCCGACGGCGCTGTCACCTGAGATGCAGGCCGCGCCGCGCGCGCTCGACGTGCTGATCGTGTCGCTGGGCTCCACTCGGGGGCTGCGCACGGCCGATGACGAGCTGCGCGACTCGCTCGTGAGGGCCGGCGCGCGCGTGGCGATCGCGCGCGCGATCGCGCCCGCGTCGACGCGCACGCTGATGCTCACAGACCTCGGCTGGGCGCGCGCGGCGCGCGCGGCGGCGATACGCGCCCTCGCCGACATGCCCCTGGAGCCACGGGCGATCGTCTACTCGAGCACCACCGCCGCGCTGCTGTGGCCGCGTCCCGGCGCGATCCGTTTCGACGCTCCTTCCGCAGGCAATCGGCCGGGGCGTCATGGACTGTGGCAGCGCCCGCTCGAGCGACGCCGGCTCGAGCGCGCACCGCTGCTGCTGCCGTGGAGCGCCGCCGGCCTGGGCCAAGCGCGTGCGGGCGCGCGCGCAGCGGATCGCACGCTGGTCGTGCCGGTGGCGGTCGAGGCGTCTGGGGCGCCGGAGCGCGAGCGCGACATCGCGGCGATCACCTACGCTGCGAACCCGATCAAGAAGGGCTTCGACCGCGTCCTCGAGGCGTGGCGGCGGGTGCGCGGTGAGCTTCCGCCGGGAGTGCCGGACGAGCTGGTGGTGGCGGGCGCGTCGGATGAGGATCTCGAGAAGGCCGGCCTGGCGGCCGGCGAGGATGGCGTTCGCGTCGTCGGTGCGCTCGCGCAGGATCAGTACCGCGCGCTGCTGCGCCGCGCCCGCGTGTTCGTGTGCGCACCGCGACGCGAGGACTACGGGATCGCGCAGCTCGAGGCGCTGGCCGACGGTTGCCTGCTCGTCAGCACGCCCGCGCCCGGACCGTACGTGGCATTGTCGCTGGCGCTCAGCCTCGATCCGCGGCTCGTGTCGGAGGATCTCGAAGGTGCGCTGCGAACGGCCCTCTGCGATCCGCGTGGCGACTACGCGGCGCGCGCGTCCGACGCGCTCGCGCCGTTCTCGCGCGCGGCTGTGGATCGAGTGGTCGCCGATCGCCTGCTGGGGCGCCTCCTCGACTCATGCTGATGCGAGCTCGTACAGCCCTACTAGACCATTTCGCAGGTGTCTACTAGACAGATCCGCAGCTCTATCGCAAGCTTCAGTGCCTTCCTTTGCGCATCTTTCTCAACTCCTCCCACGGGCGGGTGTTGGCGATGTCGTCCTTCGTCAGCCAGGCGCGCCGGGCAGTGGCCACGCCCCAGCACATGTTCGCCAGCGTGCGCGTGCGGTGGGCGTCGGAGTCGATCACGAGCGTGACGCCCGCACGCGCTGCCGCCCGAGCATGCAAATCGGAGAGGTCGCGCCGGTCGGGGTTGGCGTTGATCTCGAGCATCGTGCCCGTGCGCACCGCCGCCGCGAACACGGCGTCGAGGTCGATCGCATAGGGCTCGCGGCGCTCGATCAGCCTGCCGGTGGGGTGCCCGATGGCGTCGACGGCGGGGTGCTCGATCGCGGCGATCATGCGCTCGGTCATGGCGCGCGCGTCCATCGCAAAGGACGTGTGCACGCTCGCGATCACCCAGTCGAGCTGTGCCAGCAGCGCGTCGTCGTAGTCGAGCGAGCCGTCGGGCAGGATGTTGACCTCGCTGCCGGCGAGCAGCTCGATGCCCTCGATGCGCGCGTCGGCCTCGTGTACCAGCTCGATCTGACGGCGCAGCTGCTCGGCCGAGACGTCGTTGCCGAAGCCGTGGCTGGCCGAGTGGTCGGTGATCGCGAGGTACTCGTAGCCGCGCTCGCGCGCGGCGAGCGCCATCTCCTCGATCGTGCTGTGGCCGTCCGAGGCGATCGTGTGGCTGTGCAGGTCGCCGCGGATGTCCTGCAGCTCGACCAGCACCGGCAACGTGCCCGTGCGGGCGGCCTCGAGCTCGCCGCGATCCTCGCGCAGCTCCGGCTCGATGTAGGCGAGGCCGAGTCGCTCGTATACCTGCTGCTCGCCAACGCAGGTCTCGGTGGCGCCCGTGGCGTCGTCGAGGATGCCGTACTCGGAGACGTGCAGGCCGCTGCGCACGGCGGCCTCGCGCAGCGCCGCGTTGTGCCTGCCCGAGCCGGTGAAGTGCTGCAGCAGGTTGCCGAGCTGGGCCGGCGCAGCGATCCGTAGGTCTACGCCGATGCCCGAGTGCGTGCGCGCCCTGGCGCCGGACTTGCCGGCGGAGCTGACGTGCTCGATCTGCGTGAGCTTGCGCAGGCTCTTGGCGAGCGTCGTCGGTCGCGTGGTGGTGGCGACGATGTCGATGTCCTTGACCGAGTCCGCGCGCCGGCGAGCGGAGCCGGCAAGCTCGATCTGCGCGCCCTCGCCGGCGAGCACGCGCAGGCTGGCGACGAGCTCTTCGCCGATCTCGAGCGCGCGCGGCAGCAGGGTACGCGGCGCGGGGCGCTCGCCGGGGCTCGCGTCGAGCTCCTCGAGAGCCGTGAGCACACTTTCCTCGAGCTTCGGGCCGAGCCCGCGCACGGTGCGCAGGCGTTGCGCCCGCGCGGCCTCGCGCAGCGCCTGCGGCGAGTCGACGCCGAGCTCGGAGTGCAGCAGCCGGGCGCGCTTGGGGCCGAGGCCGGGCAGGCGCGTGATCGCGATCAGGCCCGGCGGGAACTTCGCGCGCAGCTTCTCGGCCGCCGGGATCGTGCCGGTCGCGACCAGCGCGAGGATCTTTTCCTGGAGCGTCTTGCCGATCCCGGGCAGCTCGCTGGCACGACCTTCACGCGCGAGCGCCCCGACCGACACGGACGCCTCGCGCACGGCCCTCGCCGCGCTGCGGTAGGCGAGGACGCGATGCACGATCGCGCCGTCCAACTCGTACAGGTCGCCGAGTTCTTCAAGCGCTTGCGCAATCGCGGCGTTGGACAGCTCTGGCACGTTGGCTAGGGTACCCGGGCCAATGTCCGGTGAGCCCTGGCTGATACTGCCGACGTACAACGAGGCCGAGAACGTGCGCGCGATCGTCACGGCCGCCGTGGCGGCGCTCGCCGCGGCGGCTCCCGACGGCTTCCGCATCCTGATCGTGGACGACGGGTCGCCCGACGGCACCGGGCGCATCGCCGACGAGCTCGCCGCCGAGCACGATTGGATGCAGGTGCTGCACCGCTCTGAGAAGAACGGCATCGGCCCCGCCTACCTGGCGGGTTTTCGCCACGCCCTGGACGCAGGCGCGGGCTATGTGATGGAGATGGACTCCGACTTCTCGCACGACCCCGCCGACCTGCCGCGGCTGCTGCAGGCCGTGCGTGACGGCGCGGATCTGGCGCTCGGGTCGCGCTACGCACCCGGCGGCGGCGTCGTCGACTGGGGGCTGTTGCGGCGCGTCGTCAGCGAGGGCGGCTCGACATACGCGCGGCTGGTTCTCGGCCTGCACGTGCGCGACCTGACGGGAGGCTTCAAGTGCTTCCGGCGCGAGGTGCTCGAGACGATTCACTTCGACAGCGTGCGCTCGCAGGGCTACGCGTTCCAGGTCGAGCTCACCTATCGAGCCGTGCAGGCGGGCTTTCGTGTGGTCGAGGTGCCGATCACGTTCCGCGATCGTCAGCAGGGCACGAGCAAGATGTCCTGGCGGATCGCCGCCGAGGCGATGTGGCTGGTGCCGCTCCTGCGCTTCAGGTAGCAGCGCGCTTCAGATGCGCCGCCGGTCCGTCGATGGGCTACAGAGATGGATGTCTCGGGCTACGCGTTCGCGCACGGCATGGAGCACACGCGCGCGACGCTGCGGGCGTGGCAGCGAACGCCGCTGAGGGTCCTCGGACAATGGGTCGCGGGTTCGGCGCTGGCCGCGGTGGGCCTGCTGCTCGCAGTGTGGGCGGTCGCGTCGCTCGACCATGGCTACGAACAGGTCATCACATTGCAGCCGCCGTTCGAAGTGGGCCACCTGCGGAACGTCGTGGCTCTGCTGGGCGCCAACGCGCTGGTGCTGGCGCTGCACGCAATGGCGTGCGTGGCGGGCTTCATGGCGGGCAGCTCACTGCCGCTGCAGGCACAGCAGCACGATGGCGTCGCGCGCTGGGTGCACGAGCGCGGCGGGCGCCTGGCAATCGCGTTCGTCGTCTGCGCGACGACGTTCTCGCTGAGCGCCCAGGCATATGTGATCGGGCATTCGCTCGCGGGCGTCTCGCACTTCCTACGCGTCTCGCCGGGGATCCTGCTTCTGGGCGTGCTTCCGCACGCGATCCCGGAGTTGGTCGCGTTGTTCCTGCCACTGGCGGCGTGGATCATCGCGAGCCGCAGGGGGAAGTGGGATCAGCTGCTCGCCGCCACGGTGGTGACCGTCGCGGTCGCGATCCCGGTGCTCATCGCCGCCGCCTTCGTCGAGGTCTACGTCTCCCCGCACCTGTTCACGGCGCTCACCCACATCCACCCACCCATAGTTCGTAATTCCGAAGGCTGGATCGTCACGGTGCGGTAGGCGGCTGGTGGCCTACCCAGGATGTGAGAAACACCGCCGCGAGGACGCTCCATAGAACGTGGGCGATCCTCGCTGCTTCGGGCGCATCGAGCACGCGTTCGCGGACCCTCTCCTACTATCACCCGCGTGTTTGCCGACGTGTGTGAACTCCCCGACGACGACTCCGTCCTATGAGCTCGAACTCGCCGTTGGCCGAAGTCTACCGTCGTGCACTCACCGCCTCGAGCGTGCCTCTGCTCATCGAGTCGATCAGGCGCAGCAACAACGATCGCGATCGTCCGTTGCCGCAGGCCGCGGTCTGGTCGATCGCGCCGCGCTTCATGTGGAACTCGCGCAGGGTCGAAGCGGCTTCGACCTACAACGAGCACCTGGCGATCGCCTCCCACATCATCGGTGTGCCAGTGCAGGCCGACGGCTGTGTGATCGAATGCGGCTGCTACAGGGGTGGCAGCACCGTGAACCTCTCACGCGCCGCGGCCCTGGCCGGACGCGAGCTACACGTATTCGACTCCTTCGAGGGTCTCCCCACGCCACCTGCCGGCGGCGGCGAGAATGTTCTGCACCACGAACGCGCGACGAACACGTACGAGCGAGGCATGTATGCCGCGTCGCTGGAGGAGGTACAGGAGAACGTCAGGCGCTGCGGCGATCCCAGCGTCTGCCACTTTCACAGGGGCTGGTTCGAGGACACGCTCCCGGACTTCTCGGCGCCGTGTGTGACGGCATTCGTCGATGTCGACCTTCGCGCATCGCTCGAGACGTGCGTTCGGGCGATCTGGCCAATGCTGGTCGACGGCGGCGCGCTGTTCGTACACGAGGCGCGCCATCACGAGATAGCGTCTCTGTTCTTCGACGACGACTGGTGGGAGCAGAACGTCGGGGCTCAGGCACCGGGGCTGATTGGTGCTGGCAGCGGGCTGGGCCTCGATCCGTTGGTCGGCGGCTGGGGAAGCCAGTTGGGATACGCGAGAAAGTCCAAAATGACCGACTATCGGAGCGTGCGAGGCTAGAAGCCGCCCTAGTGGTCCCTGTTGGCCTCTCGCGCGACCGGCGGCTCACCGCTGTCTGCTGCTGCAGCCTCTTCTTCATCAGTTTCCTGCCTCTCGACGTGCAGCAGCCACCATATGCAGAGCAACGAGAGGCTGATCGTGGCACCGATGATTCCCAGTGCAGTCGCCGATGCGAGCGGGACCATGGCGCACACGATACCCGCGATCGAGGGCGTCCAGCGACATCGGCACCCCGCGCGCGACCCTCGCCGCAGCAGTGCGGAAACCCTTCCTTCATTTTGTATAGTAAAGGCAAGCGACCAAGGAGATCCCAATGGCAGGCAGCCTCACCCAGATCACAGACACCAACTTCGACGCCGAGGTGCTCGAGGCCGAGGGCCCCGTGCTCGTCGACTTCTGGGCTCCCTGGTGCGGCCCCTGCCGCGTCGTCGCTCCCGTTCTCGAGGAGATCGCAGCCGAGCGCAGCGACCTGCGCATCGTCAAGCTCGACATCGACGAGAACCCGCAGACCGCGGCGCGCTTCCAGGTGCTCTCGATCCCGACGATGATTCTGTTCAAGGGCGGTCAGCCGGTCAAGACTGTGATCGGGGCTTACCCCAAGAAGAAGCTGGAGCAGGAGCTGGAGTCCGAGCTCACTGCGGCCTGACCTCGACCTTCAGGACGCGGGCTGTATGCGCGAGAGCGAGATTGTCAGCGTGAGCCCGTCAATGTCGGTCTCTTCCGAGTAGTCCAGCTCGGTAGCGGGCTCGCCCGGCTCACTGATCTCTAGCTCAGCAGCGGCCTGGCCGTGGTCGCTGAGGGTCAGCACCACGGCAAGCGTCTCGCCAGCGAGGTAGTCGCGGTGTGTTTTCGCGGCGTCGAGCAGCGCGGCGTCGCCCGCGAGCGCCAGCGCGATGCGGTCCTCGACCTGCAGCCCGGCGCTCTTGCGGGCGTTCTGTACCGCGTGCACGATCTCGCGCGCGCGGCCCTCGCGGCGCAGGTCGTCGTCGATCGACAGGTCCAGCGCGACGGCATGCGCGCCCTCGCGCTCGACGCTGTAGCCGTCGGGCGGGCGCATCGTGAGGATCACGTCATCCGCCGAGAGCGTGTGATCTCGTCCGCCGACGGCGATCCCGATCTTGGTCCCGTCGCGAACCGCCGCGGCGACGCGGGCGGGGTCGAGGGCCGCGATCGCGTCCGCCACCAGCGGCATGTCCTTGCCGAACAGTGGACCGAGCGTGCGGTAGTTGGCCTTGACCTCGTAGCTGCCCAGCTCGTCGGCCGCGGCGACGAAACGTACGCTGCGCACGTTGAGCTCCTCGCGCACGACGTCGGTGAGGCGTTCGATCGCGTCGCGCTCGCGCCCGTCGGCGACGACCACCGCCTCGCCCAGCGGCTGGCGCACCTTGATCTTGGCCTGCCCGCGCGCGCCCAGGCCGAGCCGTACCGTCTCGCGCGCCAGCGCCATCGCCTGCTCGAGCTCCTCGTCGCGTGGCGCGATCTCTGCCGCCGTCGGGAAGTCACACAGGTGCACGCTCTCGAGCTCGCCGTCGAGGTTGTCGTAGATCTCATCGGTCACGAACGGGCAGAACGGCGCGAGCAGCTTGGCAATCGTCACCAGGCACGTCCGCAACGTCTCGAACGCCGCCGGCTCGCCGTCCCAGAAGCGCCGGCGCGAGCGGCGCACGTACCAGTTGGAGAGCTCATCGACGAGGCTCGCGATCGCCCTGCCCGCGGTCGTCGCGTCATACGCGTCCAAGCGCTCGGTCACCAGCGCGACTGTCGCCGCCGTGCGCGAAAGCGCCCAACGGTCGAGGTCGGCGTCGGGGCCCTCGTCCGAGCTCGCGCCTCGCGTTGCGGACTCGCTCAGATCGCTCGCCGACGCCTGTGCGTAGAGCACGTAGAAGTAGTACGTCGACCATAGCTGCTTGAGGAACAGGCGCACGCCCTCGCCGATCGTCTCTGCGGAGAAGCGGTAGCCGTCCCACGGCTGCTTGGACGTGAAGAAGTACCAGCGAAAGGCGTCCGCGCCGTAGGTGTCGAGCACCAGCCACGGCTCGACCGTGTTGCCCTTGGACTTCGACATCTTCTGCCCGTCCTCGTCGAGGATCAGGCCGAGGCACACGACGTTGCGGTAGGGAGCGCCCCACGAGAGCAGCGTGGAGACCGCTAGCAGCGAGTAGAACCAGCCGCGCGTCTGATCCTGGGCCTCGCAGATGAAGTCCGCCGGGAAGCGCTGCTCGAACGCGGCCTGGTGCTCGAACGGGAAGTGGTGCTGCGCGAACGGCATCGCGCCCGAGTCGAACCACACGTCGATGACCTCGGGGACGCGCTGCATCGGCTGGCCGCACGCTTGCGCGCCGTCGCCGTCGCCGTCGCCGTCGCCGTCGGCGGCGACGTGCGGGCACGGGAAGGACACCTCATCGACGTACGGGCGGTGGTGGTCGGCCAACTCCGCGCCGGAGCGTTCGGTCAGCTCGGCGAAGGACCCGACGACGTGTACGTGCCCGCGCGGGCAGCGCCACGCCGGCAGCGGCGTGCCCCAGTAGCGCTCGCGCGAGAGCGCCCAGTCGACGTTGTTCTTCAGCCAATCGCCGAAGCGCCCGTGCTTGACGTGCGGCGGGTACCAGCTGACGGTCTCGTTGGCCTCGAGCAGCTCGTCGCGCAGCCGCGAGGTGGCGATGTACCACGACGGTTTGGCGTAGTACAGCAGCGGCGTGCCGCAGCGCCAACAGTGCGGATAGGAGTGCTCGTAGTCCTCGACGCGCAGCAACAGGCCGCGCGCGCCCAGATCGTCAACCAGCTCGTGCGTCAGCGCGGCTTCCTTGACGAAGCGCCCCTCGAACGAGTCGCCGTCGCGGCTGCGCACACGGGCGTCATACGTGCCGTCGGGGCGCACCGGGTTGTACAGCGTGTCCGGCCGCGTCGGGTCGAAAGGCACGCGCGGCGAGGCGGCCGCCACGCGATAGTCGTCCTCGCCGAACGCGGGTGCGAGGTGCACGATGCCGGTGCCGTCCTCGGTCGTCACGAACTCGTCCGCGACGATCGGCAGTGGGCCCGGCTCGCGGTCGGTGGCGGCGAAGATCGGTCCTCGATAGGAGCCGAAGCGCTCGACCAGCTCGGTGCCGGAGAAGCGCTCCACGATCTCCGCGGCATCACCGAGGACCGGCCCGACGCGGGCCTCCGCGAGCACGAAACTGTCACCGTCGACGCGCGCCTTGACGTAGGTGGCCGTCGGCGAGACCGCCACCGCGACGTTCCCCGGCAGCGTCCACGGCGTCGTCGTCCACACCAGTAGGCGCTCCTCGCCGCCGCGTGCCCCGGATGGGGTGTCCACCACCGGCAGCTTCAGGAAGACGCTCGGATCGACCACGTCGCGGTAGCCGAGCGCGACCTCGTGCGAGGACAGCGTCGTCTCGCAGCGCGGACAGTACGGCACCACCTTGCGCCCCTCGTACAGCAGCCCGCGCGCATCGATCTGCGCGAGCGCCCACCAGACCGACTCGATGTACGTCTCGTCCAACGTGCGGTAGGCGTGCTCGAGGTCCAGCCAGAAGCCGATCCGCTCTGTCAGGCGGTTCCAGTCCTCGACGAAGGTGAACACCGACTCGCGGCACTTGGCGTTGAACTCCGCGATCCCGTACTCCTCGATCTCTGCCTTGTGGTGGATGCCTAGCTCCTGTTCCACAGCGATCTCGACGGGCAGGCCGTGGCAGTCCCAGCCACCCTTGCGCTCGACGCGATAGCCGCGCATCGTCTGAAAGCGCGGGTAGATGTCCTTGAACACGCGCGAGAGGACGTGGTGGGAGCCCGGCGGGCCGTTTGCGGTAGGCGGGCCCTCGTAGAAGACCCACTGCTCGGCGCCCTCGCGCCGGCGCAGCGACTCTGCGAAGACGTCGCGCTCGCGCCAGCGCTCCAGCACTTCGAGCTCGAGCGCCGGCAGCTCCTGGCGGGGATCGACCTCCCGGGGGGGTATCAGCGAGTGTCGGTCGAGAGGCTTCACAGGGCGGCTCATTCTAGGTCGGCGCGCCGTCCCGGGCCGGCCGCTGTCCCGGCGAGTCGGAAACACGGAAGCCGCGTGTCCGCGCGAAGTGGCCGTGCGTCGGGTGTCGTCGCTTCGTCCGGTGCTATGAGCCGAAATGCCGCTGGTAGCTTCCACTTTCGTGCTCGGCGCGATCGCACTGGGTCATGAGGTCAGAGCGCTCTTGGCAGCCGGCGCGCTGTGACGCCGGTCGCGGACGCTCCCGATCTGCTCGACACGCCCGCGGCAGGCACAGCGGCGATCCGCGGCAGCGCAGCACGGGTCGTCGGATATGTCGTTGGAGTGGCAGTGAGCGTCGTGTCCTCCGCGCTGCTCTTGCGGCATCTCGGTGTGCGGGCCACCGGTGAGTATGTGACGGTGCTGTCGCTCGTCAGCCTTGCCGGCGGTGTCACCGAAGCGGGGCTGGGTGCCATCGGCGTGCGTGAACAAAAAACTCCGCGACAGGGGCTCGCGCGGAGTTTTTTCAGGAGCCTGTCAGGCCTGCGCCTGGTGTGCATATCCGTGGGGATCCTGCTTGCGCTCGCATTCGCCCTCCTCAGTGGATACTCATCCACACTCGTCATTGGAACGCTGCTCGCCGGCAGCGGGCTCGCGGTGGGTACCTTGCAGGCCACTTATTCGCTGCCGCTGTTGGCTCGACTGCAGTTGCAGTGGGTGACTGCAGTGGAAGTGCTGAGGCAGATCGGGACGACGGTGGTGGTGATCGCGCTCGTACTGGTCGGCGCGCCGCTGCTGCCCTTCTGGGCCGCAACCATCCCCGCGTGCATCGTCTCGACCGCGCTGGCCGCGCTCCTGATTCGTCGCTCGATGCCGCTGCTGCCGGCTTTCGATCGCGCGGTCTGGGCTCGGCTGCTGCGGAGAACCCTGCCCTACTCGATGGGCGCTGCCGTCGGCGTCGTCTACTTTCGGCTCGCGATCCTGATCATGTCGCACGTCTCCAATAGCCACCAGACCGGGTACTACGGAGCGTCGTTTCGCATCATCGAAGTGCTGTTCGTCGTCCCCCAGATGGTCGTGGGCTCGATGCTGCCGATCTTCGCCAGAGCTGCCCGAGACGATCATGAGCGGTTGGACTACGCGCTCGGTCGCACGTTCGACGTGTGCCTGATCCTCGGTCTGGCCGTGGGGCTGACCTTGGTCACGGGTGCGAGCTTCATCATCGCTTTGATCGCGGGACCAAAGTTCGCGCCGGCGACGACCGTGCTGCGCATCCAGGGGCTTGCCCTGGTCGCCACCTTCATGGGAGCCGTGCTCGGCTACGCGCTGCTCAGCCTGGGGCGCTACCGCGAGGTGCTGCTGATCAACCTCGTCGTTGTGATCCTGAGCGGCGCGCTCACTGGAGTGCTGGCATCGAGCTACGGCGCCATCGGAGCGGCGTGCGCCACGACTGCGGTCGAGGTCGTGTACACCGCGTTGCTTGCTGTCGCGGTCGTACGGGCCGGCGCGCGTCCGCTTGTGTCGCTCGGCGGGGCGCTGCGGGCGACGCTGGCCGCGCTGCTCGGCGCGCTCGCACTGGTGCCGCCGAATCTGCCCAGCATCGCCCGGCCTGTGCTGGCGGTGACCGTCTACTGTGTCGCGTTGCTTGCGCTCGGGGCCATACCGCGGGAGCTGCTCGAGCAAGTGCCGCGCCTCGGCAGGCGCCCGAGCTCGTGAGCGCCGGGTGGTCGCTGACCGAGCATGCGGGCGGAGACCTACGATGCGGTGGTGGCCGTTCGTGAGATCCAACTGTGAGGCTGCGCCTCTACCACCACCACGACGGCGCTCGCGTCGCCTACCGCGAGACCGGTGCCGGCCCGCCGCTCGCGCTGCTGCACTCGGGCCTGCTCACGCATAAGGAGTGGGAGCCGGCGGTCGAGGGGCTCGCCGACCGCTTCCGTGTGGTGCTGCCGGACCTGCCGCTCCACGGCGACTCCGAGGATCGCCCCCGTCATCCCTACACGCTCGACTGGTTCGCAGAGGTGATGGGGGGGTTCGCCGCCGAGGTGCTCGGCCCACGCCCGCTGCTTGCCGGCCATGGCGCCGGAGCGGAGATCCTGCTGCAAGCCGTACTGAGCGGGCGCACGCGTCCCGCGCGGCTGGTCCTAATGCCCAACCGCATGCACGCCCCGCCCACGCACGCGCGGACACGCGCCGCCTGGCAGCTGACCGCGCAGCTGGCCGCCGTCCCCGGCCTCGATCGGCTGCTCGCATTCGGGGCATGCGTTGTGTTCAGGCCAGAGCGCGGCCTGCGCCTGTCAGCGCGCGGTAATCCCGCGGCGGCCGACCTCGTGCGCCACGCATTTGCCGATGTCCCCGGCAACTCGAGCCTCGCGCGCTCATGGGCCAGATGCGCACGCAGCTGGCCGCGCGGGGCCCAGAGCCAGCTGCTCGCCGGCTACCCACGGCTGGACATGCCGGTGCTTCTGCTGTGGGCCGACCGCGACCGCCTGCATCCGCTGGCGGCGGCCGAAGAGGCGCTCGCGCTGCTGCCGCGCGGGCAGCTGCGCGTGCTCGAGAGCGTCGGCTTCCTGATGGCCTACGACGACCCCGTCGGCCTCGCCCGGGAGCTGACGGCATTCTGCGGATAGGGTTGATGGATGAGCGCAAGTTGCGCGCCGACCGCAGCACAAAAAGGAGAACCGATGCCGGACAAGCAGCTATGGGGCGGGGAGACCGTCAAGGCCGTCGAGAACTTCCCGATCTCCGGCGAGACAGTGCCAGTCTCGGTGGTCCACTGGCTGGCGCGTATCAAGGGCGCCGGCGCCGCCGTCAACGGCGAGCTCGGGCTGTTGCCCAAACGCACCGCCACACGCATCGAGAAGGCGGCCGCTGAGATCGCCGCCGGCAAGCACGACGGCCAGTTCCCGATCGACGTCTTCCAGACCGGCTCGGGCACCTCCACGAACATGAACGCCAACGAGGTCATCGCGACGCTCGCAACAGACAAGGATCCAGCCCATCCGGTGCACCCGAACGATCACGTGAACATGGGCCAGTCCTCCAACGACGTGTTTCCCTCCGCCGTGCACCTCGCCGCGCTAGACGTCGCCCAGAACGATCTGCTGCCGGCTTTCAAACAGCTCGAGCGCTCGTTCGCAAAAAAGGCCAAGAGCTTCCAGAACGTCGTCAAGGCCGGACGTACGCACCTGATGGACGCCGTCCCCGTCACCCTCGGCCAGGAGTTCGCGGGCTATGCGGCGCAGATGGTGCTCGCACAGGAGCGTGTCCAGGCGGCGCTGGTCCACGTCGGGCAGATCCCGCTCGGCGGCACCGCCACCGGCACCGGCTTGAACACCCACCCGCGCTTCGCCGAGAAGGTGCGCACGCGTCTTCGCAAAGAGTCCGGCCTGCGCCAGATCGCTGCTCCGCTGGATCCATTCGAGGCGCAGGCCAACCGCGACGCGCTCGTCGAGCTCTCCGGCGCGCTGAAGGTGGCAGCGGTCTCGCTTACTAAGATCGCGAACGACCTCGCGCTGATGGGCTCGGGTCCACGCACGGGCATCGGCGAGCTGTTCCTGCCCGAGCTGCAGAAGGGCTCCTCGATCATGCCCGGCAAGGTCAACCCGGTGATGCCCGAGGTCGTGCTGCAGGTGTGCGCGCAGGTGATCGGCAACGACACCGCCGTCACGGTCGGGGGCATGCAGGGCCAGTTCGAGCTCAACGTACGCATTCCGCTGATTGCCCGCAACCTGCTGCAGTCGCTGCACCTGCTGTCCTCCGTCACGCGCGCGTTCGCCGAGAAGTGCGTCGACGGGATCGAGGTCAACAAGGCCGGAACGGCCGCCTCGGCCGGTGGCACGCTCGCCGTCGCAACGGCGCTCAACGGCGCGATCGGCTACGACAAGGGCGCGGCGATCGTCAAGAAGGCAACCGAGTCAGGGCGACCGCTGCGCGAGGTCGCGCTCGAGGCGGGCGTGGACGCAAAGCTGTACGACGAGACGATCGATCTACGTAAGATCGCGCGAGGAAACCGAGCGTAGTTGCCAACCGTTGTGAGAGCTGAGGCGAGGGCGAGCGCCTCGATGCGAGCTCGGACGGAGACCCAGTGAGCACGTGGTGGCAGGGGACACGCGTGCTGTTCACCGGGGCTCAGGGCTTCATCGGCTCATGGGTGGCCGAGCGGCTGCTGGAGGAGGGCGCCGAGGTGCTCGTGCTCGATCGGCCGCCGGCCGAGTACTCACGCTTCCGGCTTCGCGGACTGCACGAGCGCTGCACGGCCGTGAGGGCCGATCTGATGGATCCGGCGTCGCTGCGCATGGTGCTGGACGAGCACGGCGTTGGCGCTGTGTTTCACCTGTCGGCGGCCGCGATCGTGGGAGCGGCGACGACGTCTCCGCTGAGCACCTGCTCGAGGCATGCCGCACCGCCGGCGAGCCGCCCGCGCGGATCGTGGTCGCCTCCACGGACAAGGCCTACGGCGTGCACGAGCAGCTTCCCTACCGAGAGGACCACGCGCTGCAGCCGCACTATCCGTATGACGCGTCGAAGGCGTGCGCCGACATGATCGCCCGCTCGTACGCTTACACGTTCGGGCTGCCCGTCGCGGTGACACGCTTTGGCAACGTGTTCGGCGGGGGGGACATCAACTTCTCGCGCCTGGTCCCGGGCACCGTCAGGGCGCTGCTTGAGGGACAGCGCCCCGTGATCCGCTCGAACGGCGTCATGGAGCGCGATTTTCTCTATGCAGAGGACGCGGCCACGGCCTACCTGACGGTGGCCGGCTCGCTCGACTCCCCCAAGCTGCACGGTCGCGCCTGGAACGCGAGCATCGGGCAGCCGGTGAGCGTCCTCGAGATCGTCCGGCGGCTGATCGAGATCGCCAATCTTGAGATCGAGCCGGACGTCCGCGGGCACGGGACTCCTCACGGCGAGCTCCAGCGGCAGTGGCTCGATTCGAGCGCGATCAGAGAGGACCTGGGCTGGACGCCAGCGTGGGATCTGCAGCGGGGCCTGGAGGCCACCTTCGAGTGGTACGCGGCGGAGCTGCCCCGAATGATCCCGGCGCTCGCCCGCTCGAGCGCCTGACAGAAACACGAGAACGCTCGCCCGCGCAAGAGAATGCCGGTCCCAACCGTCGCTCGGCGGTCGCGTCTTTGCCGGCCCCGCGCGGCGCAGTAGATTGCACGGCAGGAGGACAGAGATTGCGTGCTATGTGGGGCCCGCGGCGCAGGCCACTGGCGCTACCGGCGACGTCCGGTGAGAGTTCCGAAGGCCGTCCGTGCCTCGTGCACCTCGTGCGCGAGGTCAACGGGCTGGGTTCGCTTCGCGGGTTCGCAAATGCGCTGCGCGTGCACCCGCCGGGTATCGAGCACGAGCTGGTGCTCGCGATGAAGGGGTTCACGTCTCCGTCCCAGGCCCGACCGTATCTCGATGAGGTGTCAGATCTAGAGCCGACGCCGCTGTTCTTCCCCGACCAGGGATTTGACCTCGCTGTTTACTTCGCGGTTGCCGCGAGGCTGCGTCGTGGCCGCTACTGCTTCGTGAAGTCACAGTGCCGGCCGCTCGTGGACGGCTGGCTGAGGAAGCTCGACGCCGCGCTGGATCGCCCCGGCGTCGGACAGGTGGGGGCAACGGGTGCTTGGTCGAGCCGGCGTTCGATAATGCTCTACCTCTTGGGTCTACCCAGCGCCTACCAGAAGCTGCTTCCCGTGCCGGCAGTCGGTCGAGAGCATGTCCTCGCGATGCAGAGGGAACACGGGCCGAACGAGCGAGCACTGTCGGCACGCTCGATCCTGGCGCGAGCCAAGGCTCTGCCGAACGCGCCCCAGGAGCTGTTCGGCTTCGAGCCCTTTCCAGTTCCACATCTACGATCGACCGCCTTCATGATCAGGCACGAGGTGCTCGCGGGGCTGCGCCTGGATGCGGCCGAGACCAAGCTGGACGCGCTCGCGCTTGAGAGCGGCCGGAACAGCATCACCCGCCAGTTGGAGCGGTCCGGGCTGTCCTCGCTCGTGGTGGATCGCGCGGGCGCCGCCTACCCGTGCGATCAGTGGCATCGCAGCTACACGTTCATGCAGGGCGATCAAGAGGGGCTGCTGGTAGCGGAAAACCACACGGACTTCTACGCTGCCGGCGATCTCGATCGGCGAAGGTTCCTGTCGAGGTGCGTGTGGGGTGAGCGTGCCGACCCGTTTCCGCGCCCACAGCGCGACGAGCGCTCACGCGGCGCGTCGCGCGTATACACCGCGCCGTAGCGCGAGCGAATCGCGAAAGCTGATGTGGTCGTCGAGCGCGGAGGCCGGTGGCCGGGGATGGCGAGGACAGCCCCGGCCGGCGCTCCAGCCGGCGAGCCGCCCGCGCAGTGCGGCCAGATCGCGCGAGATCACAAGATCTCCAAGCACGACGATCGCCTCGGTGCTCAGCGCGCGCAGCGCGGCTGACTCACGCAACAGCCCGTAGCGCCGCAGCATGTAGCCTCGCCCGAAGCCGGCGTGGCGACGCTGCCGAGCAGAACGATGTCCGTGAGTGGCGGAGCCGAGATGTACCCCCACGGCATCGACGGCGGCCACCGAGCCCCAGCCCGCGCTTCGTATCCGGAGCGTCATGTCGAGATCCTCGGTGTAGGCGAAGATCGTTTCGTCGAGGCCTTCCACCTGCTCCCAGGCCGCGCGCCGGTATGCGCCCGCGGTCGCCATCGGACCGGTAAGCACCGGACAGGTGTCGCCCGCATGCGTGACGCGCAGACCGTGTAGTCGCGGGTACCCGGCCAGCGTCACGTCGACGGTCATTCCCACGCTGTCGATCAGCTCGCCACCAGGCTGGAGCAGGAGCGAGGCCGTGGAGCCCACGGCCGGGTCCTCCAGCGGTGCGATCAACTGCTCCAGAAAGTCAGGGCGGCACACGACGTCGTTGTTCATAGGCACGACGACCTCGCCTGAGCCCGCCGCCACACCACGGTTGCAGGCTTCGGGGAACCCGTGGTTCTCCTCGAAGTATTCGAGAGACACCTCGGGCCACTCGGCTCTGAGCCGTTCTCGGGTGTCGTCCGTGGAGCCGTTGTCGACGACGATCACTCGATGCTCGATCGTCTGCTGTTGAAGGTGACGCAGGCAGCTTGCGGTGAGCTCGTAGCGGTTGTAGGTCACGATCACCACGTCGACTGATCGGGCCATCAGACGTCTCGTCTCGCGTCCATTCGCACCCGTCGCACGAGCGACTCGCGAAACCCGATGCTGTGGTCCACGGATTCGATCGGCGGGCCCGCCAGGCGTGCCCGGGTGCCTGCGACTCGCCACCCCTGCAATCGCCCGCGCAGCGCGGCCAGATCGCGGGAGATGACGAGATCTCCGAAGACCACGATGGCCTCTGTGACCAGTGCTCGCATTGCCTTGGGTCCGCGCAGAAGCCCGTAGCGCCGCAGTATGTAGCCGCGTCCGAATGCGCCGTGGCGTCGCGAGGAGCGCGAGCGCCGTCCGTGCGTTGCAGAGCACAAATGGACGCCCACGGCGCTCGGTTCGGGAACCGAGCGCCAGCCCGCGACTCGCAGTCGCAGGGCCAAGTCGAGATCCTCCATATAGAAGTCGATCGCCTCGTCCAGCCCTCCCACCTGTGTCCACGCGGCGCGCCTGTACGCCGCCGCCGCCCCTCCGGGCCCCAGGAAAACAGGAGCGCTGTCGTGCGCATGCGCGACGGGTAGCCCCCGCAGCCGCGGAAAGCCAGCCAACACAGAGTCGGCCGTCATGCCGACGCTGTCGATCAGCTCGCCGTCTCGTTGCAGCAGCAGCGCCGCCACGGATCCAACATCCGCAGCCTGCAGCGGAGCGATCAGCCGCTCCAGGAAACTCGGGTGAACATCGACATCGTTGTTGAGCAGCACGACGATCTCGCCCGAGCCCGCAGCCACGCCGTGGTTGCAGGCTTCGGGGAACCCGTGGTTCTCGTCGAAGTGCTCGAGTGACACGTCGGGCCACTCGGCCCGCAGGCGTTCTCGGGTGTCGTCCGTGGAGCCGTTGTCGACGACGATCACCCGGTGCTCGATCGTCTGCGTCTGCAGATGACGCAAGCAGCTCTCGGTGAGCTCGTAGCGGTTGTAGGCAACAATGACCACGTCCACTGAACTGGACATCACGAACCCGGTACGCTCAGCCGACCGCGAGCGGGTCGCACTCCCGCCAGCGCAGCTCCTCGTCCAGTCGGCGCTCCGCCATCAACTCCTTCAGTCGGGCAATGCGCATGAACCCCGACCCTTCGAAGTCCTCGATGCGTAGGCCGTGATCGCGGTAGGCCGCGAGCATCTGCTCTACGCTCGCGCGCACGGTCCATCTCGGCGTCAGCTCGGGAAACGCTCGCGCAAGCTTGGCGAAGCTGACACGGTAGCTGCGCTTATCGGGCCCTGCGCCTGCTGCGAACGCGATCCGCGACCCTGGAACTACCTCCTCGACGATCTCCGCGATATCGCGGATTTGGTAGTTCTCCTCGTCCCCGCCGATGTTGTAGGCCTCGCAGTGCACCTTCTCGCGCGGTGCCTCGAGCATGCCGAGAAAGGCGCGCGAGATGTCCTCGATGTGCACCAGCGGTCGCCATGGGGTACCGTCGCTCTGCATCAGAACCTCGCCGGTGGCGAAGGCGAACGCGGTGAGATTGTTCACGACCAGGTCGCCGCGGTGACGAGGAGAGAGCCCGTGGGCGGTGGCGTTGCGCAAGAACGTGGGACTGAACGAGTCGTCGGCGAGTAGTCCGATGTCGTGCTCGGCGAGGACCTTCGACTCCCCGTAGGGAGTGACCGGGTTGAAGGCGGCGGTCTCATCGATCCAGTCCTGGTCGGCGGCGCCGTACAGGCTGCACGAGGATGAGAACAGATAGCGCTGCACTCCTGCCTGCTTCGCGGCCTCCGCTAGCGACACAGAGGCGCGGTGGTTGACGGCATAGGTGCAGTCAGGATTGAGATCGCCGACCGGATCGTTGGAGAGGGCGGCCAGATGGACGACCGCCTCGAAGCCGTCGAGATCGTTGGGCGTCACGTCGCGGACATCCGTGCGGATCGCGGGTACCGCCGGCGCAAGATCCGCGCCGAAGTCGCAGCCTTCGTAGAGGTAGGTGTCGAGGCCCACCACATCGTGCCCGGCGTTGGCGAGCAGCGGGACGAGGATCGATCCGATGTAGCCGTGATGGCCGGTGACCAGAACGCGCATCGGCCAATCCTCCCATACGGCGTATCGATCCTCCGCGAGGCGCTCGTCCGATCTCGGCCGCTGGTGCGCCTCGGATGCCCTTCAGGCCGGGGCGAACGCCTGTCGTCTCGGCGACTCTCAGTGGGTGACGAGCGTAGCTCACGGCGGCGCTCAGATGTGACAGCGATGTCTCGGACTCGGGGCACCAGGTGCCTTGCGCCGGCGAGCCGTGCGCGGACAGCACGCGAGCGGGCCGGTTTTCCGACACGGGCTCGAACTCGTGTCGCGGGGTTGGAGAGAAACACGACGAGCGCGTCCTTTGCCGTGAATAGAGGCGTCATCTGCGCCCGATCGACCACAAATGTTGCGGGTGTTAGCTTGAGCCACCATGCCATTGGCCAGTGCCGAACAACGATTCCTGTCGACCTCGGCTGATCGGCGATGAAGGCCGTGATACTCGCCGGTGGCCTGGGGTCGCGTCTCAGCGAGGAGACGACCGTTCGCCCGAAGCCGATGGTGGAGATCGGTGGCAAGCCGATCCTGTGGCACATCATGAAGATCTACGCGGCTCATGGCATCGACGAGTTCGTGATCTGTCTCGGCTACAAGGGCTATGTCATCAAGGAGTTCTTCGCCAATTACCATTTGCACACCTGCGATCTGTCCTTCGACCTGGGTCACGGAGACATCCAGGTCCACCGTTCGAGCACGGAGCCATGGAAGGTGACGCTGGTCGACACCGGCGAGCACACGATGACCGGAGGGCGCCTGCTGCGAGTGCTCCGCTATGTCGGCGATGAGCCGTTCTGCTTCACATACGGCGACGGGCTGGCCGATGTCGACATCGGCGCGCTCGTTGCCTATCACCGCGAGCAGGGTGCGCTCGCCACCGTCACAGCTGTGCAACCGCCTGGCCGCTTCGGTGCCGTCGAGCTCAACGGCACGCGCGTGCTGAGCTTCGAGGAGAAACCGCGGGGCGACGGGACTTGGCTCAACGGCGGCTTCTTCGTGCTCTCCCCAGAGGTCGGTCGGTATCTCGAGGGCGATCAGACCACCTGGGAGCAGGAGCCGCTACGCAGGCTGACCGGCGAGGGCCAGCTCGCGTCCTACCGGCATGAGGGTTTCTGGCAGGCGATGGACACGCTGCGCGATCGCAACCAGCTCGAGGATTTGTGGGATTCGGGTGACGCTCCATGGCGGGTATGGAAATGACCGAATCATGCTGAGCGCTGCGGTGCCATCTGTCGAGCGCAGCGGCGCGAGCGCTGCATCTGCCGCCGACCCCGATGCTCCGGAGCCGCTGGCTCCGTGTAGGTTCTGCGGGGCGCCGCTCCAGCATGTGTTCGCGGATCTCGGGTCCTCGCCGCTTGCCAACTCATATCTGTCATCCGACAGCGTTGGCGCCGCAGAGCCCTTCTATCCGCTGCGCGCGCTTGTGTGCGACCGCTGCTTTCTGGTGCAGTTGGAGGAGTTCGAGACGCCCGAGCAGATCTTCTCCGACTACGCGTACTTCTCCTCCTATTCGACCAGCTGGCTGGAGCACTGTCGCCGTTACACCAGGCAGATGACCGAGATGCTTGAGCTCGGTGAGCGCAGCCGCGTGATCGAGATCGCCTCCAACGACGGTTACCTCTTGCAGTACTTCCATGAGCGTGGAATTCCCGTGCTCGGAGTCGAGCCCGCGACCAATGTCGCGGAGGTCGCGCTCGGAAAGGGCATTCCCACGCTCATGGAGTTCTTCGGTTGTCGCGTCGCGCGATCATTGGCTGAGAGCTCCTGCGCTGATCTGCTGTTGGGTAACAACGTCCTTGCCCATGTGCCGGATCTCAACGACTTCGTGGGTGGACTGAAGATCCTGCTCGCACCGGGTGGCACGATCACGATGGAGTTTCCCCACCTGATGAGGCTGATCGAGGACAGACAGTGGGACACCATCTACCACGAGCATTTCTCCTACTTCTCCTTCCTCACGGTCAGACGTGTGTTCGCTGCGCACGGGCTGCGCATATTCGACGTCGAGGAGCTTCCCACGCATGGCGGGTCGCTGCGCATCTACGCCGCCCATCGCGACGACGTCGGCAAGCCCGACACTGCGCGTGCCCTGGAGCTGCTCGAGCGCGAGCGCGAGCAGGGCTACGAACGCCTCGAGACGTACGCGCGCTTTGGCGCCGACGTCGAGGCCGACAAGCGACGCATCCTCGAGTTCCTGATCGGCCTCAAGAACGACGGCCGTCGCGTGGTCGGATACGGCGCGCCAGCGAAGGGCAACACGCTGCTCAACTACTGCGGCGTGCGCTGCGATTTCCTCGACTACACGGTAGATCTCAATCCTCACAAGCAGGGGCACTTCCTGCCCGGTAGCCACATACCGATCCGCTCCCCGGCGGAGATCGCCAAGGATCGTCCTGAGGTGGTGGTGATCCTGCCGTGGAACCTCAAGGACGAGATCACTGAGCAGCTCAGCTTCGTCGGCGAGTGGGGAGGCCGACTGGCGGCGCGCACACCGGAGCTCGCGCTGCTCGCGTGAGCGGAGCGGGATGAGGTTCGAGGAGTCGCCGCTACCCGGCGTCTGGGGAGTCGAGGTCGATCCGCTCGGCGACGAGCGCGGATGGTTTGCGCGCGCGTTCGACGTCGAAGAGTTCAGAGCGAGGGGGTTGCACATGGACGTGGTGCAGTGCAACATCGCGTTCACCGCTCGCAGCGGCACGCTCCGGGGGATGCACTACCAGGCCGAGCCCCACGGTGAGCCCAAGCTCGTGCGCTGCATCAGAGGGCGCACATTCCACGTAGCACTCGACCTGCGCACCGCGTCGCCAACATACCGTCAATGGTTCGGCGTCGAGCTGAGTCCCGAGAGCCACCGCGCCTTCTACCTGCCCACGGGCGTGGCACACGGCTCGCAGACGCTCCTCGACGACTGCGAGGTCTTCTACCAGATGGGCCACTGCTACGTGCCCGAGGCCGCCCGCGGCGTGCGCTGGGATGACCCGGCGTTCGGGATCCGGTGGCCGCCGGTCGCCGACGGTCATGAGCGCACGATCTCAGAGCGCGACAGGTCGTTCGCGGATTGGGAAGATCCGGGAGCCTGATGGGGGACCGCGAGTGACGCGTGTGCTGGTGAGCGGCGCACGCGGCTTCGTCGGGCTGCCGCTGCTCGCAGAGCTCGCACGCGACGGCGCGGAGCTGCACGCGCTGAGCACCCGCCCCAGTCCCCCGGCTCTTCCGGGAGTGTGCTGGCACCAGCTTGACCTCTTTGACTCGGTGGCCGTCGATGCGCTGATGCAGGAGCTTGCTCCCGAGCGGCTCGTTCACCTCGCCTGGTACACCAAGCACGGCCACTACTGGCGGGCGCCGGAGAACGTCACCTGGGTCGAGCGCAGCCTGGAGCTCCTGCGTGCGTTCTCTCGCCACGGGGGACGGCGGCTGGTGATGCTCGGAACCTGTGCCGAGTACGACTGGTCGACCGCCGGTGCGCCGCTCGTGGAGTCGAGCTCGCCGCTCGTCCCCGCGACGCTCTACGGCGTGGCGAAGGACGCGCTCAGGCGAGTGGCGGATGCCTACGCCGCACAGGAGGGCGTCGAGCTCGCCTGGGGTCGGCTGTTCTTCCTCTACGGTCCCCGCGAGGCTTCGGAGCGTCTCGTGCCGTCGGTCACCCGCGCACTGCTGCTTGGAGAGCCGGTCGCGGTCAGCAGCGCTCAGCAGGTTCGAGACTTCATGCACGTGGACGACGTGGCCGGAGCCGTGGCGGCCCTGCTCGAGAGCAACGTCGTGGGACCGGTCAACATCGCATCCGGCGTCGGGGTGACGGTCGGGGATGTCATCGAGGGGATCGTGCGGCTGATCGGGCGCCCGGATCTCGTCCGACGCGGGGCGTTGCCCGACCGCCTCGGAGATCCGCCGCTGCTGCTCGCCGACGTCACACGACTGCGCGACGAGGTCGGGTTTCGGCCTCGGTGGGAGCTTGCCGACGGTCTCGCCGCGACCGTGCAATGGTGGCGGCGCCATGTCGACGATTCGCCATATCGCTAGCCGGTGCTCAGCGCCGTCTCGCGTAAGCGCCCTGCTGGCTGGCGCGCTGCTTGCCGGCGCAGCGGTGACGCTACCGGCGGCGAGCGGCGCCGGAGCGCGGGCGGCGGACGCCCGCAACGCTCACGCTTCCACGCCGGTGCACGAGAACGCCGCCGCCTCCTCGGCGCCGGCCAAGGCGTCCTGCGGGCGCTCGGCGCCGGAAACGCTCGCGCAGACCGTCGGCTGGGTTGCCAAGCAGATCTACTACGGCGAGGTCTCGAGCTCGAGGACTGAAGCGGACCGCCGGCAGGTGGAAAGCTACGCGCCGCTGCTGCGGGCGGTGGCGGACGATCGCCAGGCGGCGACCAAGGCCGCCGTCACGAAGCTCGTGTATTCGCACACCCACATCGTGCGCCTGCGCGTGACCCGCGGCTCGAAGCTGCTTGTGGACGTCGGCGGTCCGTACGTGCTGGCGCCGCTCGGCGGCACGCTGCGTCTGCACGGTCGTGTGGTCGGGCACTATCTGCTCTCCGTCCAGGACGACCTCGGCTACGTCAAGATCGAGACGCACTTCATTGGAGCGCCCCTCGTGATGCGCATCGGCGCCAAGGCGGTGCCAGTCGACGGGCTGCTCGCTCCGGGTCCCGCAGCGATCCCCGAACACGGACCGGTCAGCTACAGGCACGTGACCTACCACGCTTACTCGTTCGACGCGAGTGCGTTCCCCAGCGGCCTGCTGCGGATTTCGGTGCTCGTGCCGCTGCCGGCGGCGCTCGCGCAGCAGAGCTGCACGGTGATTAGGAACTCTGAGCTGGCTTTCGTCGCACGGCGCGTGTTTGGCCGCCTGGCGCTCTCACACGTGGGCTTCCCGACAGGTGTCGCGCTCGTGCACACGCTCACACGTGGGCTGTTCTACGTCCGCGCCGGCTCGCGCCAGCTCGCCGGCAGCAGCGCCCCGGGGCCCGCTCGTCTGCCGAACTCGGGCTCGGTCCGCTACCGCGGCGTCAGCTACGAAGTGTTCTCGTTCCAGGACCCCAGCAGCCTCGGCTCGTTTCGCATCTACGAGCTGTTCAGCGGCTAGATGGTTGATTCCACGCTGGAGTGGCTGATCGGAGGTTCGCCGGCCAGAGCCCGGAATGGCGTGCTACGCTGTGCGACATGAGGACCGTCACTCATCGGGAGATGCGCAACCAGAGCGGTGACATCCTGCGTCATGTCGCCGCTGGGGAGACCATCCAGGTCACCAATCACGGCCAAGTCGCGGCGCTGATCGTGCCACCGGGCACCGATCCGCTCGCGGATCTCGTCTCTCGAGGTCAGGTGCGCCTAGCGCTACACCCGACCTCCAGCCTGCGGTCGATTGTTCGACGCAAGAGCACCGCTGACAGTCAGGCGATAGTGGCCGACGTCCGTGGCCGCTGGTGACGATCAGCTATTTGGATACCTCGGCCGCGATGAAGCTCGTCCTAGACGAGCCGCAATCCGAGGCGCTGACTGCGGAGCTGGCAGACCGGGATGATCGGCGGCTGGTCTCCTCATGGTTGCTGCACACCGAGATGCACTGCGCCGCAGGGCGCCACCCCGAAGACGTCGACCTCGAGGCGGTGCGGACTGTCCTCGATTCGGTCAACCTGATCGACCTCACACGGGGGGATCTTCTCGCGGCCGGCGCCCACCCGCCGCTGCGATCCAACGACGCCATTCACCTCGCCGTCGCGCTCAGGGTCGGTGCCGACGAGATCGTCACCTACGACGGGGAGTTTATTGAGCGGGCGACAGCGGCCGGCCTGCCTGTGCTGTCACCGGAAGCCACCTCGCACCCCTGATTGTGCCTGACGACCGGAGCCCCGCTTGTGGTGTCTAGTCGGCAGGCAGCGCTTTGTACATCCGTGCGACGGTGCTGACGACCCCCGGCTTGGGCTGGCCGCTGTAGGTGAAGAGGCCCTTCTGGTTGAGGCCTTCGATCAGCTTCAGGTTGGGAAGCACGCGTTTGATCGATCCGCCCATGAAGGTGGGGGTGAGGGGGTAGTCGCGCAGCACCCAGATCATCATCGCGGTGAGGCGCGGGTCGGCGGCGTACACGGAGATGTGCTCGGCGAGCAGTTTCGCCTGGTAGGCGTAGCTGCCGGGGCTGCCGGGCGAGTTGAGTCCGTTGGATTCCGCGCCGAACTCGCTGACCACGAGCACCTTGCCCGGGAACGTCCGTTCCATCGCGCTGAGGCGCGCACGCATGCTCGCCGCAAGCTGGGTCGGCGTGTCGTGCGGGTTGTCATACCAGCCCGAGTAATCGGTCTCGGCGACGGCGTCCACTTCGGAGTACAGCGCTCCTGCATGCGTCGGCGGGTGATCGCCCCACACGTCCACCGCGACCAGGCGCGTCGGGTCGTATGCATGCAGCCAGTGGGTGAGGGTGCGCACGTAGGACACCTCCTGGCTGTCGCGCCCGTTGTTCGCGACCTCATCCACGAGGTTCCAGGCAAAGATCGACGGGTGCAGCTCGGCTGCCAACACGGCCGTCTTCGCCTGCTGCTCGGCTTCGGCGAGGAGCTTCGGCGTGGTCGAGTACCACATGGCTGCACCTTCGACGGGGCCGATCCCCTGCCACACGAGGATGCCCGCTTCGTCAAGCCGTTCCAGGAGCGCCGGGTCCAGCGGGTGCTGGGAGCGGACGACGTTGGCGCCGATCGCTTTCAGCTCTTCCACGAGCTTGTTCTGCTCGCTCGGCCGCAGCGCGTCACCGTGGCCCTGCGCGTCCTCCTGGATCGAGGCACCGTGGAGGCTGAGCTGCTGGCCGTTGAGGTAGACGTGGCCGCCGTGCCAGGTGAGCTGTCTGAGCCCGACGCGCGCGGAGTAGCTGCTCTCGCTTCCGATCTCGAGCGTCAGCTGATAGAGGCTGGGGCTCGCGGGCGACCACAGCGCGGGCTCGGGGACCGTGACCGTCGCGGTATCAGTCGTGGACTGGTCGTGGCCGAGCGTCACCACGGGGAAGCTCACGGGCAGCGTCTGTGTGCCGTGGGCGAGCGAGCCTGTCGGCGTGATCGCGCGGTTGTGGCCGTAGTTGTGCACCTGCACGCTCACGGTCACCGTCGCCTGAGCGGCGTCCGGCATGTCCGGTGTGAGCGCGGTCCGCACGGTCGGCTCGGACAGTTCGCTTTCGCCGAGGGGACGCACTTCCACCTCGCCGTCGAGCCCACCCCAGTTGAACCACGTGCGGTGAAAGCCTTCGCGCGCCTGCTGGGCGGGGTTGCGCCAGTCGGTGCGCACGACCACCGTGTGCGCGCCCGCAGCGAGCTTGACGCGCTCTTCGAACGGCAGGTAGGAGCCCCTGTGCGAGCCCAGCCGGCGCCCGTCCACCCACACCGTCGCGAGGTAGTTCGCCGACTGGAAGTCCAGCGCGTAGACGCCTGTGGTCGTGGCGTCGAAGTTCGTGCGATACCAGGCGATCGAGCCTTCGTAGTTGGCACCGCCCGGCTTCCCGGTGTAGGGACTCGGATTGACGACGTTCGGCACGCTCACCGCGTCTCCGGCGAAGCCTCCGCGCGCGAAGCCGCGCGACAGCCCCTTGTCGCCAGGATCGCGTTGCAGCGTCCACTGCGTCAGCGGCACGCGCCCGCCGGGGCCTGTGAAGATCACCGGCTTGCTCGACGGCGCTTCTGCCGCGGCCGCCTGGCCCGCGAGCGCGACGCACGCGAACGTGAACGCAAAGATCGTCTTGATCAGGGCTTTGAGCATGGTCTTTGCGGGCGCAGGAGCGAACACGAGCCGGTCATTGTGTCGGTTGCGGCGGTCCTCCTGTGCCGCTCGACCCTTTCAACAACGCCAGCGTGCGTTCAGAGCGGCGCGACGGCGGGCTCGGCGGAAGCGGTCTGGACTGCGCAGTCCAGCAGCCGCCCCAGCAGCGCCAGCGCCCCCGCCTTGTGCAGCGGCTCGTTGAGGTTGCCGCACTTCGGCGACTGCACGCACGACGGGCAGCCGCTCGAGCACGGGCACTCCGCGATCAGCCGGCGCGCGTCTTCGCACAGCTCCTCGAAGCGTGCGTATGCGGTGCGCGTGATGCCGATGCCTCCGGGGTGCCCGTCGTAGAGGAAGATCGTCGGAGCACCGGTCTGGGGGTGGAAGTTGGTGGACAGGCCGCCTATGTCCCAGCGGTCGCACATCGCGATCAGCGGCAGCACCGCGATCTGGGCGTGCTCGGTGGCGTGCAGCGCGCCGAGCAGGATCTCGGACGGCAGCGTCTCGGCGAGCTCGCCGCCGGGTTCAGCGGCGCTGGGGAGCTCGAACCACAGCGCCTGCGTGGCGAAGCTCGTGGGCGGCAGTTCGAGCCCGATCAGGTCCACCTGCGCGTGGTCGACCAGGCGCCGGCGCTGGTAGGCGAGCACGGTGTCGGTGACGCTCACCTCACCGAAGGACAGCGTCACGCCGAGCGCGTCGCGGCGGTCGAGCAGCCGCACGATCTCGGTGTCGGTCTGGGCCTTCGGCTGCGTGTACCAGTCGCCGCTGAACGGCGACACCAGCGCGCGCCGTTGCTCGAGATCGAGTTCGCGCACCTCATAGGAGCGGCCCTGGTGCATGTAGATCGCTCCGTCGTGGACGGTCGAGTGTGCGCGCGCGGCCTCGGTCGAGCCCAGCAGCTCGCCGGAGGAGACGTCGACGATCGCAAAGCTCTCGGGTGAGGCCGAGCGCAGCGAGACCTCCCCGGCCGGATATGAGCCGGGGCGGCTGGGGACGTATGCGGAGGCGATCGCGCCCTCGCGCCGACGCAGCTCGCCGGCGCTCTGCAGGATCTCCGCGTGGGCCTCCCAGCGCGGGCCCAGGAATTCAGCGTCGCCGCGCGACAGCGGGCCCTCGTGGGCGGCGCACAGCAGGTGCGCGCGGTAGATCAGCGGGCTCTCGTGGTCGAGGATCGCCGCCTCGACGGGGCGCTCGAGGAAATCTTCGGGGTGGCGACAGAAGAACTGGTCGAGTGCGTCCTCGCCGGCGACGTACACCGCGAGGCCGCGGCCGCGGCGCCCGGCGCGCCCCCACATTTGGCGCAGCGACGCGACGGTTCCGGGGAACGTGACGACGACCGCGGCGTCCAGCTCGCCGATGTCGATGCCGAGCTCGAGCGCGTCGGTGGTGATCACGGTGCACAGCTCTCCGCGCACCAGCTGCTGCTCGAGCTCGCGGCGCTGCTGCGGCGTGTAGCCGGCGCGGTAGGGCTGGACCTGCGCGGCGAGCTCGGCGTCGGTGCTCTGGAGATCGTCCTTGACGAGCCGGCTGAGCACCTCGACGCCCTTGCGCGACTTCATGAAGCAGATCGTGCGCGCCCCGTCGCGCGCGAGCTGCGCGAGCAGCTCCGCGGCCTCGCCGAGTGCCGAGCGCCGCGTCCCGAGCGCCTCGTCGGTCAGTGGGGGGTTCCACACGGCGATCTGGCGGTGCGGTGTCGGCGAGCCGTCCTCGTCGATCAGCTGGACATCCTCCAAGCCAGTGAGACGCTCCGCCAGCTCGACCGGGTTGGCGATCGTCGCCGACGTGAGCAGGAAGATCGGGCGGGTCCCGTACAGGGACGCTATGCGCCGCAGCCGGCGCAGCACGTTGCCCACGTGCGAGCCGAACACGCCCCGGTACACGTGCGCCTCGTCGATCACCACCACCGCCAGGTTCGAGAACAGCTCCGCCCACGCCGCGTGGTTGGGCAGGATCCCCACGTGCAGCATGTCCGGGTTCGTCAGCACCACGTTCGCGCTCTTGCGGATCTCGCGCCGTGCCTCGCGCGGGGTGTCGCCGTCGTAGATCGCCGGGCGCACGCGCTTGGGCAGGCCAAACGCCGTCAACGCACGCGCCTGGTCTTGCGCGAGCGCCTTCGTCGGATACAGGTACAGCGCACGTGCGCGCGCCTGTTCGCACAGGATGTGGAGGGTGGGCAGGTTGAAGCACAGCGACTTGCCCGACGCCGTGCCCGTGGTCACGATCGTCGGTCCCTCAGTGGCCGCGAGCAGCGCCTGCGCCTGGTGGGAGTACAGGCGCTCGACGCCCAGCCGCTCGAGCGCCGCGAGCACGTCCGGGTGCAGCTCCCGCGGAGGCTCCACGAGGCGCGCGCGTCCCGCGCGTCCGCGGCCTTCCTGTGCCTCGCGCACCAGCCGCCCGTCCTCGCGTCCCGCGTCCAGCAGCGCGCTCCACGGCTCGGTTCTTCGGTCGATCGCCAAGGACTTGAGATAGTAGAGGCGATGTCCGCGACAACCGCCGAGCGGTGGGCTCGAGCCCGCTCGTTCCATCATTCGCTGTATCCGGCGCAGCGGATCGCCGCCGAGCGGCGGGAGAGCGTGTCGGTGTGCCTGCCCGCGCGCGAATGCGCCGGCACGGTGGGTGCGATCGTCGCGGCGCTGGTCGCGCTGCGCGAGGCTGGGGTGCTCGACGAAGTAGTCGTCGTCGATGCGGCCTCGCCCGATGGCACCGCCGCCATCGCCGAGCGCGCCGGGGCTACCGTGTGGCAGGAGGCACAGCTGCTGCCCGCGTTCGGGCCGGTTCTCGGCAAGGGCGATGCGATGTGGCGCGCGTTGTCGGTGCTCGACGGCGAGCTCGTGTGCTTTCTCGACGCCGACACCCAGGGTTTCTCCGCGCATTTCGCCACCGGGCTGCTGGGACCGCTCGTGTGCGAGCCGGGCGTGTCGTTCGTCAAGGGCTTCTATCGCCGGCCGCTGCGCCAGGGCGAGGACGCCGGGCGGGACGGTGGTGAGGGCGCTGGTGAGGGCGGCGGGCGCGTGAACCACCTGACCGCGAGGCCCGCGCTGAGGCTGTTCTACCCCGAGCTCGCCGGCGTGCGCCAGCCGCTCGCCGGCGAGGTGGCGGCGCGGCGGGAGCTGCTGGAAGGGCTGGCGTTCGCGACCGGATATGGCGTCGAGATCGCGATGCTGATCGACGTGTGGCGCAAGCTCGGCCTAGACGGCATCGCGCAGGTGGACCTCGACGAGCACCGCAACCGCCACCAGCCGCTGTCGGCGCTCGCGCCGATGGCGTCGACGGTGCTGGCGACGATCGCGCGACGGCTGAGCGAGGAAGGTCGTCTGGTCGACGTCGAGGATGTGGCGGTCGATCTGGAGCTCGCGCCTGTTGAGCGTCCGCCGCTGGCCCGCGAGAGCGTGGCGTGAGCGGACCGGTGGCCGAGCCCGGCGGGGCTCGCGCCCGCTGCCTGTATCTCGACCTCGACAGCACGCTGCTCGGGCGCCGCGCGTCGATGCTCCACGACGGCGACGGGAACGTGACGATCGACGGCGTGCGCGCGGTGCAGGCGTGCCTGCGCGCGGGCGTGGAGGTCGTGCTGATGTCGGGCAGGCGTCGTGCGCAGGTGATGGAGGACGCGCGCCTGCTGGGCCAGTCCTCCTACATCTTCGAGGCGGGCGCCTGCGTGGTGCTCGATGGGGAGGAGCACTGGCTGACCGGGCAGCTGATGCCGGGCGAGCTGACGATCGCCGAGCAGATCGAGCGCTCCGGCGCGCCGGCGCTGCTGCTCGAGCACTACACGGGACGGCTGGAGTACCACGAGCCGTGGCACGTCCAGCGCGAGGTCTCGCACCTGTTTCGCGGCCTCGTGGACGCCGCCGACGTCGATCGTGTGCTCGCGCAGAACGGCCACGAGAACCTGCGGCTGGTGGACAACGGCGTCGTCAACAGGCGCTCGCCGGCGTTGGCGGAGCTCCCGCACGTACGCGGCTATCACCTCGTGCCCGTCGGCGCCTCGAAGGCCGGCGCGGTTGCGCTCCATCGCAAGATGCGCGGCTACGCGCGCGCTGAGACGTTCGCGGTGGGCGACTCGCGCGAGGACCTCGAGTGCGCCCCCGAGGTCGATGTCTTCTGGCTGGTCACCAACGCGATCGAACGCGACCCCTCGATGCGAGCCGCCGTCCAAGCCCACACGAACGCCCGCGTGACCGAGGCCGGCCACGGCCCGGGCGTCTACGAGGCGGTGCTCAGCACGCTGATGAACCATTCGGGCTGACTGGGATCAGGCGCTCGAGCGTCCGAGCCCATCGCCGAGCAACACTGCCGATCGATCGGATTGCGCTCCTCTTGCGGATCGCCGGCGTGGGGGACGCGCGTCTCGCGTCCCCCACGGGCCGCTATTGGTGCGTGCGTGGCGCTAGAAGGGTGTGACTATCCATTTTTCTTTGGATTCGAGCGCGATCGCCGATTTCCCGACCAGTTCTAGTTTTTCTTTATTGAATTCCAGTCCTGCTTTGCCTTCGCTTGGGCTCGTGCTTTCTGAGCTCGCGAAGTAGAAGAACGTCGTCTGTTCTTTTTCCAAGCAACTGAGTTCGTGGGTTTCTGCTTCTTTTTCTGGTTCAAGCACCTTGCACACAGCGCCTCCCACGCCCTGAATGCCCGGACCATGTTCTTCGCCGGTGGCCGTAATCGAGCCATTGTCCGCAGTGCAAGCTCCTTCGAATTCCAGCCCCACGAGCGTTTTGCTCCCTTTTTCCGTCGTCTTCAGAAGATCTCCGAACGACGGTTCGCTTTTTTCTGCAGCAGCTTTAGTGAGGTAAACGAGTTCCGTGTTGGCTTTTACTTCGATCGTGCCAAACGTACCGCCTTTGTTCTTTACTTTGCATTTCAGCGCCGCAACTTCACATTCTTCGAATTTGATGGTGCTTTTATCGGTCCCGGGTGTGCCGCCAATGATTTCCCCCGTACCTTTGAGTTTTTTGCAAGTCACAGTAGCCGCTTTGGTTGCAAACCTCGTTTCACCGCCGGTGAGTTTGATGGTTTTTGCTTCCGTTGACGATTGGAGGTACCCGTTGAAGCCTTCTTCTTTCTCTTTTGTCGTCGGGACCTCACGCCACCCCGGTGGCTGGTTGAGGAATTCGGTGCGCAAGAAGACGGCCGGTGCGGATTTCTGGTTTGCATTGAAGCAGTTGGATTCCGTTGGCCAACCTTCTGTTTTTTCCGTTTTGCCTGGCAGGACTTTCGCGCACCATAAATCGGCCATTACTTTTATCCACAGCGTGCCTAAGAAGTAGTCGCCACCTTCCGTTAACGCGGCACAGTTGGCATTGAAGTTGCCTGTTTCCATGGCTGGAACATCGATTTTGAAGCAGGCGACCGCGGATGCCGGCGATGCGCCGACACCGCTCAGCGCGGCAACCGACAACATCATCGCCAGCGCGATGAGACCAACACGTTTCATGCTTTCTTCCCCCTTTCTCGCAGACCGTCTGCTCGCCGTCGGTGACGACGTGCGAGTTCACTAGCGCAGCGAGAGTTCTATTGTAGAAACTAAACCGCGTCATATTAGGACGACAGTTCGGATTGCGTCAAGCGATCATCGAGATTGTTCCCTACCCCGGCTCGGCCGCACTCTCAATCGGTGGGCTGGAGCGGCGATGACTGACAAGTTCTGCGCCGCCTGGCGCCGGCTAACGGCGTCCTAGATGATGCCCTCGCGCTTCTCCTCCTCGTAGAGGCGCTCAACGACGAACTCCTTGAGCAGTGTCTGGTAGCCGGTGTTGCGCAGCGCGGCGAGCGCCTTGAGGCGCGTGAGCGTGAACTGGTCGAAGCGCACGGCGATCGGAGTGGTGCGCCCAGGTCTGATCATGTCCTGCATGCGCAGGGCCTTCTCGCGCCTGGACTGCTGCTCGAGGAACTCGTCAGGGTCGAGCGACAGCCCTTTGACGGGGTCGACTTCTCCGGGGCGTGTGCGTGCCATGGGTTTGTTTCTCCCTTTGCGGCGAGTGTGCTCTATGGTATCTACGAAGAAGTTTATACTATAGATATACGGGGCGCACGCGGACTCACGGACCCCGTCGCGCTCGACACTCAATAAAGTGGTTAGGCGTGAGCTACGCCGCTACAGCGACGCCGGCCGGCACGTAGTGCTCGATCGTCAGATCGTCGCGCTCCAGCGCGAATCGCACCCCGTCCTCAGCGAGACTGTGTGCCTCGGGGTAGCTGCGGGCCACGACCGTCCACCTAGGCACGTCGGGCGATGTTGCCACCCAGGTGTCCTGATCTCGACGGTAGAGCACACGTACGATCATCGCGTCCTCAGAGTAGCGCGAGGGCATCTCGCTCGGTAAGCCCCGTAGGAGCTGCCTCGCTTTCAACGACGGAAACTTGGCCACAATCGTGCACGCTACGAGCGGATTGGGACGAAACTCTCCTGCCGAACGCCCCTACCGCCCCGCCAACCGGTCCCAAACCCGTCGCCAGAAGCCCGGCGTGGGCCGTCTGCGCCACAGAGCCGGTGGTGGCACTGTTGCGCGCACAAGCGCGACCCAGTCGTTGAGTGGTAGCTCACCGGAGATGAGGCGCGCCAAGGCGCTCGTGACGGGAGCTGCGACCCCGGCTGATTCGAGCGCTCTCGCGAGCAGCGGCACGGACTCGAGCGCCTCGACGGCCTGGCCGATCTGCTCGGGGATCTCGGCGGCGGGCACGCCCGCGGCGAGCAGCTCGCCGGCTCGGCGGTTGCGGCTCTCGCGCGCGAGCGCGGTTGCGAGGAGGTCGCCGGCGCCGGCGAGGCCGATCATCGACTCGGGCCGCGCGCCGAGCCCGTCGGCGTAGCGCCAGACCTCGGCGAAGATGTGCCCGGCGGCGGCGCCTGCGGCGTTCAGCCCCTGCGCCTCCGTGGCGCCGGCGGCGAGTGCCGCGGCGTTCTTGGCCGCGCCGGCGAGCTCGACGCCGACGGGGTCGTTGGAAAGCTCGCAGACGACGCCGGCGCGCGTGAAGACCTGTGCGAGTGAGCGCGCGAGCTCCTCGTCCTCGCACGCCGCCACGAGCCCGGCACCCGCGTGCACCATCTCCTGGGCGTGCGCGGGGCCGCCGATGCACGCGACCCGGTCCGGGCCGAAGCTCGCGCGCAGGACGCTCGTCGGCGGTCGCCCGTCCGGGGGCACCAGTCCCTTGGCAACTGACACGATCGCCGTGCGCCTGCCAAGTCCCGACGCGCCGAGCCGCTCGATCACGGCGCCGAGCCCGTGCGAGGGCACCGCCAGGAACACGTAGTCGGCGCGCGCGACGCCTGCGGAGGCGGGCTCGATGCGCAGCCCCGACGGCAGTTGCACACCCGGCAGGTAGCGGACGTTCTCGCGTTGCTGATCGATCAGCGTCGCTTGCTCCTGCGTGCGTGTCTGCAACGTCGTGCGTAGCCCGCCGCGCGCGAGCAGCACCGCCAGCGCCGTGCCGAACGACCCGGCGCCGATCACGGTCGCGCGCCGTCCGGGCGGCGACAGCGCGCGGACTCGCTGAGAGCGGCCGGCCGGCTGTGGCTCGGAGTCGGTTGCCATGCGCTGGGCGAGCGTAGCGATCACGCCTCGTGGCGGCGGTCCTGCGCAGACGCCGGCGGCGGCGCGGTCCTCTGCGCTCGTGAAGCCAATGCCCGAGGGCGACACGATCCACTACGCCGCAGCGCGCATCCGCGCAGTGCTCGAGGGACAGGTGCCCGAGGAGATCCTCACGCCGCATCCGCGCCACCAGCTCGATCGCTGGCCAGAGCGGCTGGCGGGTCGCGCTGTGCGTTCTGTGGACGCACGGGGCAAGCACCTGTTCCTGCGCTTCGACGGCGGCCTCACGCTGCACTCGCATCTGCGCATGAGCGGCGCGTGGGACGTCCACCGCGAGGGCGAGCGCTGGCGTCGCGCGCGCCGTCGTGCATGGCTGGTGCTGCGCCACGGCGGCTGGGAGGTGGTCGAGTTCGACGGCCCGCTGCTCGAGCTGCGCAGCGACGCGCGGACGCGGGGGGACCCGCGTGTGATGGCGCTTGGCCCGGACGTCCTCGGCGAGGACTTCGACGCGGCGCTGTTCATGGCCCGGCTGCGCGCGCAGGACCCAGGACGCCCGATCGGCGAGGTGGTGCTCAACCAGCGCATCGTGGCGGGCATCGGCAACGAGTGGAAGTGCGAGTCGTGCTTCGCCGTGGGCATCGATCCGTGGCGGGCGCTCGGGCAGGTGAGCGACGGGGAGGCGCTGGCACTGATCGGCTTCGCCCGCGAGCACATGCAGGTCTCCGCGCGCGAGGGCTGGAGCGCGCGTCCGCGCACGGTCTACCACCGCGCCGGGCTGCCGTGCCCGCGCTGCGGCACGGTGATTCGCAGGCGCGGCCAGGGCGAGGACAACCGCATGACCTACTGGTGCCCGGGCTGCCAGCGCTGAGTGGGTGGCTCAGACGAGTCCGGCGAGCTCGAGCCCGGCAGCCACCAGCGCGGCACGGCTGCGCGCCTGGAGGATGATCTGCAGGTCGAGGATGCGCGCGTCGAAGCGGTCGAGCGCGTTGCCGGCGGTGACCGCGTAGGCGGGCACGCCGCCCTGGCGGGCTCTGGTGGCGATCTCGAACGCGACGCTGCCCGCCAGCGTGCGCTCCTCCAGGCGCTCCACCCCGATGATCACGGCGCGCGCGTGGCGCATCCGCTCATCGAAGCCGAGCTCGTCAAGCACTCGCCGGACGTACTTGCCATCCTCGTCCTCCTGGCCCGGGAGCGGCAGTGCACAGACGTCGGGCTCGGGCAGGCCGCCTGCCTGGACGCCGCGGGCGATCGCGGTGGCGGCCGCGGCAGCCCCCAGCCGGGCCCCGAACGGCGCACACGCGA
>Ga0210388_10000149_pt1 | contig 71608 bp, 59 predicted proteins | sample IncBWC19OmetaG_FD_155485 | JGI IMG/M metagenome (GOLD analysis project Ga0210388, IMG submission 155485) | Forest soil microbial communities from Barre Woods Harvard Forest LTER site, Petersham, Massachusetts, United States - Inc-BW-C-19-O ... | reverse complement strand
CACGCAGTTCTATCACGCGGTCCTCGGCTACGAGGTCGCACCGGATCCCCGTGAGGGCCGGCCGGATGTGTTTCTGCTTAACAGCCAGGGGTTCGCCCGCGCCTCGATCGGCCCGATTCCCAATCGGCCCGAAGCCTATCCCGATTGGCTGGGCTTTATCCGCGTCGCCAATCTCGACGAAGCGCTGGCCAAGGCCACGGCACTCGGAGCCAGTGTTCTGCTCACGCCCAAATCAACGGAGCAGGGCACCCGGATTGCGATCCTCGCCGATCCGGCCGACGTCGCCATTGGCCTGGTGGAACTGACCAACCCGACCGCGCAGGAGGCGCAAAAACCATGAAACACTGGATCAAAATTTTGCTTTTGGGCGCCGCGCTGGCGGGTGCGATGATGTTTTTGGACGCCTGTGTCGGCGGCTACGTGGGTGTGAACTCGGATTACTATGGTCCGGCCTATGGAGGAGTCGTGGTTTACGGGCATCCCTATTATGGCGGCGGCTTTTGGGGCGGCCCACGAGGCCGGCGCTGGCGCTGAAAATGACGCCTTGAACAAGGGAAATTTTTCCAGGCCTTTGCTGAATTCAAAATAATCATGATGAAACTCCGGATGAAAAATCTGCTCTTCGGGCTGGGTCTGGCCGGTTGTGCGGCCCTTTTCTCGGCCTGCGTGGGCGGCTACGCCGGCGGAGGTGCCGTGGTCGTGGACACCGACTATTACGGCCCTGCCTACGGCGGCCCTGTCGTCTACGGTCATCCGTATTATCGCAACGACTCCCATGTCGTGTCTCCGCCGCGCCGCGATTTGGAGCGGGGCGGCCGGCCAAGCGCTCCCGCACACGAGAATCATCCTGCCCCGGCGCAGGACGACCACAAACGCAAGTAAGACGGTGGCGGGCTCGAGTCCGGGACGGCCCCGGCGAAAACGTCGCTTGCGGTCTCGCGCAGATTGATCGTTGGCGTTTGATCCAATCCCTCATTCGCAGGTCGTAGAGGTAACTGCGATGTCGGGTGAGCCTTGGTATGCGATTAAGGAAAGCTTTTGCGTCCGCTTCCTCCGCCATCGCGATCTCATGGTTAGCTACGTTTTCGTTGTTTTTAAACCCCATTTCCGCAACGACATGCAAAGACAGGGAAAATTTCGGCGCGAAAAAGCTTGCGGTAGACAACTAGTCAACTATTCGTTTGAGCCATGGGCAGAACCTCAGACGCAAACCAACGGTTGATGACCGCCGCGCTCGATCTCATCTGGGAAGAGAGCTACGGCGCCGTCACGATCGACGACATCTGCAAGCGCGCCGATGTGAAGAAGGGCAGTTTCTACTACTTCTTCAAATCGAAGGCCGAGCTTGCGGTCGCCGCCATGGAAAAACTTTGGATCGACGATTGGAAGCCGCGGCTCGACGAACAGTTCTCCGCCACGGTCGAACCGCTCGACCGGCTGACCAATTACCTCGAGGGCATTTACACCCGGCAGGCGGCGAATTTCAAGAAGTACGGCAAGGCGCTCGGCTGTCCCGTCTTTTCGCTCGGCTCCGAGGTCAGCACGCACGAAATCGACGTGACCGCCAAGGTCCGCGAAATCGTTTCCCGCAAGTGGCGCTATTATGAATCGGCGATCCGCGATGCCATGGCCCAGGGCTTGATTGAACCGGGCGATGCCGCGCAAAAAGCGCAGATGTTCGGCTCGTTGATCGAGGGCGCCATCGGCCAGTCGCGCGTCATGAACAATCCGGAGCTGCTCCGCAACCTGCCGGTCACCGCGCTCGAAATGCTCCGGGCCAAAAAAGCGGCTCTCGCCGGCGCCGGGCGATAACGCCCCTCCCGCACCCGGGCTTTTTTCTACGTAACTCATTATAACCCAATCCTTCGCTAATTTTGTAGCTAACTAGTCAACTATCAAAACTCTTTCCTCCCATGAACTCGACGAATTCACATTCCTCCCATTCTCGCTCCAAGCGCGCCGCACCTGCGCGCTCTTCTTCCGCCCATCATCAGACTTCCGTTTACGACGGCGCGACGACCGTGCGCTTCGGTAATTCCCAGTCCACCGCGACCGAGGATCTTTTCCTCCAGATGTGGACACCCGGCCTGCTCGACCGGCTGCAGACACCGCTGACCCACTACCACGAATAACGCTCCCTTCGCGCGGAGCTTCTCACCGATCACACTCAATTTTTTTCCGCCATGAATACGCTCACTGCAAATCCTCATCTTCCGGCCCTGGCGCCCGGCCGTCCCGCGACCGAAATCAAGAACCCGGCCCGGCATCTTCCGTGGCGCAAGATTCTCGCCGGCGCCGCGCTCTTCGTCGTCGCGGGCTCGGCCATCGGCAGCTACCTGCATTATTCGGCCGGCTTTGAAAGCACCGACGACTCCTATCTCGAAGCCGACGTCCATCCGATCAGCCCGCGCATCAACGGCACGATCGCCCGCGTGCTGGTTGACGACAACGCGCATGTCGAGGCCGGCCAGCCCCTCGTCGAGATCGATCCCGCCGACCTGAGTCTCGCGGTGCGGTCCGCCGAGGGCGACCTCGCCCAGGCGCAGGCCAATGAAATCGAGGTGAAGGCGCAGATCGCCCGCGCGCAGGCCGATGTCGACACCGCCACCGCCCGCATCGCGCAAAACGCCGCGGAGCTGACTCTCGCCGAACTCGATTTTCACCGCACCGAGGCGCTCGTGCACAGCGATGCCGCTTCCGCGCAGTCCCTCGATGTGTCGCGGGCCGCCTTCAACGCCGCCCAAGCCGCGCAGCAATCCCTCGTCTCGGCGCACGCCTCGGCCGTGGCCGGTCTCGCTTCGGCGCAGGCCCAGCTCGCCGTCGCCCTGGCCCAGATCCAGAAGGCTGGTGCCGCCCTCGAGACCGCGAAGCTCCAAGTCGATTACACGATCATCCGCGCGCCCAGCGCCGGCCGGGTCGCGAAAAAGTCCGCCGAGGTCGGCCAGCGCATCCAGCCCGGCCAGCCGCTGCTCGCGATCGTGAGCGACCAGGTCTGGGTCGTCGCCAATTTCAAGGAAAGCCAGCTCGCCCGCCTGCAGCCCGGTGAAAAGGCCGAGATCAGTGTCGACGCCGTCAAGGGCCGTGTCTTCACCGGCGTGGTGCAAAGTTTTTCGCCCGGCACCGGTGCCAAGTTCTCGCTCCTGCCGCCCGATAACGCCACCGGCAACTTCACCAAGATCGTCCAGCGCGTGCCGGTGAAGATCCTGTTTGCCGATGATTCTGCCGATGCTTCGACCGCGCGCCTGTCGCCCGGCCTGTCCGCCAACGTGAAGGTCAGCGTCCGCCGCTGATCGGCCCTCGTTCCGAACCGCCCGCGCCTCCGCCGATGAACGCCAACTCCACTCCAGCGACGTCCGCCGTGGTCCCCGGCTCGACCCGGGCCTGGATTGGCACGCTCGGCGGCATGCTCGGCGCATTCATGGCGGTGCTCGACATCCAGATCACCAACGCCTCGATCCGCGACATTTCCGGCGCGATCGGCGCGACCCTGGACGAGAGCTCATGGATCTCGATCGCCTACCTCGTGCCCGAGATCATCGTCATCCCGCTGACGGCCTGGATCGCCTCGATCCTCGGCCTGCGCCGTTACCTGATCATCACCTCGGCGCTGTTTTTGGTGTTCTCGGCCTTGTGCGGCCAGGCCTGGAGCCTCGGCAGCATGATCGTCTTTCGCGCCGGGCAGGGATTTTTCGGCGGCGCGCTCATCCCGCTCGGCTTCACCGCCGTGTTGCAGATGCTGCCGCCGGCCAGGCACGCGATCGGCTTTGCCCTCTTCGGCCTCTCGGCCATGTTCGCGCCCTCAATCGGGCCGAGCATCGGCGGCTGGCTGACCGACAATTGGGGCTGGCAGTGGAATTTTTATCTCAACCTGCTCTTCGGCCCGGTCCTGATCGGCGCCGTCTGGTACGGCTTTCCATCCACGCCGGCGCGTTGGGAAAAACTCCGCGAGGCCGACGGGTGGGGCATCCTGCTCATGGCGCTGGGCCTCGGCGCGCTGACCACGCTGCTCGAGGAAGGCACGCGCGATGACTGGTTCGGTTCGGCCTTCATCACCCGGCTTGCGGTGATCGCGGCGGTGGCGCTGCCGCTCTTCGTCATCCGGCAGCTGCGTGCGAAAAAACCCGTGACCGACCTGCGGCTCTTCGCCGTCCGCAACTTCGGCCTCGGCTCGGTCATCAACCTTGTTCTCGGCGCCTCGCTCTACGGCTCGATTTTCCTCCTGCCGCTTTACCTTGGCACCATCCAGGGCTACGGCGCGGCGGACATCGGGGCCACGCTCATCTGGGGCGGCATGCCGCAGCTGCTCATTATCCCGTTGATGCCGTGGTTCATGAAGCGCTTCGACGTCCGCTGGCTGATCGCCTACGGCCTGCTGATGTTCGGCGTGAGCTGCCTGCTCAACACGGAGATGTCGGCCGACTTTGCCCACGACCAGTTGCGCTGGTCGCTGCTCGTGCGCTCGCTCGGCCAGCCGTTCATCCTTGTGCCGGTCTCGGCGCTGGCCACGGCGGGGCTGCCGGCCGCGCGGACGGCCGCCGCCTCGGGCCTTTTCAACATGGTGCGCAACCTCGGCGGCTCGATCGGCATCGCGCTGCTGTCCGCCCTGCTCACGGTGCGCGAACGCCTGCACTCGAACCGGCTGGGCGAGGCCGTGAGCGCCTACAATCCGCTGACGCATGACCGGCTCGCGGCCCTCACGCAGAAATTCATGGCCGCCGGCAGCGACGCCTACACCGCGGGGCAGCAGGCCGTCGTCGCGCTCGATGCCGTGGTGCGGCGCGAGGCGACGCTGATGGCCTTCAACGACTGCTTCCACGTGCTCGGCTTCGTGCTGATTGGCGCGACCCTTGCTGCCTTTCTCTGCCGCCCGGCCAAGGCCCAGGCATCCGTCGCCAGTCACTGAACGTTATCAATTTTTATGAACCTGCCCATTGTCATCATCACTCTCATCGCGCTCGTCGTCGTCACGGCGTGGGACAGCGCGGAGTCGTGACCGTTAGGCCGGTCGATATTACGTGAAATAATCGAAACGTAGCCGAAGCTGTCGCCGGAATTGCATGCGGCCGGTCAGGAAACGCCAGAGTAGCAGTCTTCTGGCAGTGTGATGAATGGACATGACCTGGGAAAACCCCGTGAAGGAATTGCGCGCAACTTGCTCTTGACGCGCGCCTCAAGCGCGCTGCGATTTGCGCTCGTCGACCGAAGTAGGTAAGTCATTCAGGCGAGCCCGGCGTGACACTATTATCAACAATATGGGCAAAAATCTAAAACCAGGCCAACACGCGCCTGTATCGGGTCTCTACGAGATCATTGGGCCTCGTGGAGGAAAAACGGGGGTGGAGCGGACCGTGGTCAAACACGAGCCGCTTCCACCACCGTTAGAATCCGGACAAACTTACCATCTGAAGGAAAGAACTAAGACTAAGTAAGTCGCCGGAGTTATTAGCACGGGCGCGGGTTTTTTACCTGCGCCCTTTTTTTGTTCAAGTATGAATATTTTGAGACTGAGCAGTGACCCGATATCTGGCTGACATATCTACGCTATTACTCATAATTTTATAAGTCATTGGCGGTATTGGTGCCATTTAAGCAATCACGGCATGCAGCAAGCATTAGAGTTTCGGCATGTCATCAACCGAAGAGAACGGGTTCCTGGCTGTACGATCGGGTCGCTGCATGTTTGGTGATTGTTCGTGATATAGGCCTAAATCCTTCAGCCGAATTCGGGTTACTGTATTTGATACACCAAACGTAGCTGCGACCTTCTCGATTTGCGCATAGGTCTCGATAGAACCAGCCGGGCTCGCGTTTTTATAGATGATTCCTTTTCGCGTGTTGATCCCGAATTCGGTTTGAAGTGCGTAAATGGCGTGGATGGCGGCCTTTTTTGGAATCAGAAATGCTGCCGCAAGTTTATTTGCCTGCCACTCTATACGCTGAAGAGAGGTCCAGGTGATTTCAAAAGTATCAATTTTTTCTGTTTCGTCGTGGTCATCTGGAAAGCTTTCTTGTGCGCGAATTGCCGTAATATCGCAGTCGCGGTGTAACAACCAATGGGCCACTTCATGTGCAGCGACAAAAGGAAAGGAGATCACCCGGTCTTGAGTAAGGCATGTGTCTAAGAGAATGTGTTTCTTGGTCGGATAAATCCGGCCTAACAGCTTTCTAAGGGATTCGTGTCCAAGATCGTTGATCGTATATGTCACTCCGTCTTGTTCTCGGACAAGTTCGAGGAGCTCGGTTGCCGAAAGCTTGGATGGATTGCAGACGTTAGACGCGAAATACGCTTTCAAAAACTGCATCGCGTATGCATCGATATCCTCCTTACTGAGGACGGGGTGACCTCCCGGATGATACTTTAGCTGAGGTCGTTTTAGCATGTGGGTTCACCATTGATTGATCGGAAGAACGTAAGGAGGCCGTATGGACCACGTTTTAAGGATACAAACTGGAGATGAGATATATTACCATGCGTGTCCTCGCTTGATCAGAGCATTCGACGTATTGGTGGGCAAAGGCTTGCGCCTTTACACGCAGTGGAATGTGCTGGCTTGCCATGAGCAAGCAACAAAGGGGCGTGTCGAATGGCTGCCAGAGTTAGAGTCAAACCACGGATCAAGTGATTAACAGTCACCTGCTCTGGTGGCCTAATCGGACGGCCGCGATAGCTGGGTGGGGTCATGTCTTGATTGTTGGCAGGAGAGCAACGGGCCCCGCGGATTCATCGAGTGGTCAAGAGTCAAGACATGACCCCGTCGGACTCGCTCAAAGAATGGCTTTTTCCTCATTGGTGACGGCTTGATCGGATGGCAGCGCTTCCGGTGCCCTGCGGCAGCATTCTAGAGCTTTGGACCAATCAGCTCACAGACGGCTTCCTGAAATAAGAAAGTTCTACCGCGTGAAACAAGTTGAGGAGTATTCGATCTCCACCACGCGGCCGCCTTTGGTGATTTTTCTTCGAGAGCGTCGATTGCATCTTCCACCAAGACAACGTATCCCATCTGGGGCTCCGGGTTCCCGGTTCGACTTAGGATACCTTGAACATTGAGTTGGCATGCGCCGCTACGGCCAAAAGCCAATGGCAAAGCAAGTCCCAGCCACTCTTCGCGGATCTCAGCCGGTGCTTCGCCCGGCGGCACGCCAACAATCCGAACCCAGGTCGTGGCGTTAGGTGGGTCGATTGTCTTTCTATTCGTCTCAAGATCATCTACATAGTCTAAGGCATCTAGAAAGACCTGCCGGGGATTCGGCTTTAGATATTTAGCCGCCAAGGCATGGTCGATTTCGTTACGTACGCAAAAGACTCCAATTGCGAATGCGAACTCCGCTTCGGTCATATAACCTAACCGACTTACCGACCAGCCCTGTGTACCAACGTCAGTCCATTGCTTGAATTGGAAGGCAGCATAGCATGAAAATAAGCCGAACCCTTCGAACACGGCCGTCAGATCAGTCAACGGCTCCATGTCCTCCTTCGAACACGCCGGCTTTTCGGCAGCTGTCGCAAGAAGATAATGACTTAGCTCGTGCGCCACCACGGCAACCAAGATCAAAGGATCGGCAAGCAAATGAGGAGCATAGGTAATCGTAACCCGCTCTCGCACAGAAAATGTGCCCGCCGGTTCTCCGGGAGTTGGGATTTCACCTAGTACGCCAGACTCCTGTAGCGCTCGGGTCAGTTGCCGTTTTTCGCCACCCTTCTGAACAAATGCGCAATCCCACGCCCCCATCCCCATCAAAGAACGGACTCTATTGAATACCTGTTCAGCGGATTCATGTGTATTGGTATACCTCTCGGGGAAGAAGGTCGCGGTCGGAACAACCAACGGTAATCGCAACGCCTTCCTTCGCCGGGGAAGGCATCGTTCCAGCCATCGATACTGATCGTAGATCCATAAGGCTCTCTGCTCGGTGAACATCGATTTGGTGACGTCTAGCCGGCTCAATTTGGGCGACCATTAGGTAAATCCGACAGGGTCAACCCTGAGCTTTCTGATGGACGGCCTGAAAGGGGTCACGCTTTATTTTTTACCTGATTTTGTATTCATAGTTAAAATACAAAAGGGTGGGCAGCCTCGTGCTCGAACGGTTCATTGCGAGGAGATGGGACGGGGCCAGTCTCAGGTTATTCGTTCTTGAATTCGAGGGTGCCACACGGAGGAACCCGCGGTCTGACTTTGACACCATGGGCTGCCGGGGTGTCTGGTGGGATTGTCGCGCATGCCCCTGCACCGAAAAAAGATTTTCCGCATCCCAGCTCCGGCGCCCACCACGATCTACGTGCGGCCGGGTTACAACCGCGTGCTGGCCGAGCAGTTCGAGGCGCTCAAGCGCAAGCGCGTTGACCTGGTCAAGGACAAGGTTGAGGCGCACAGCCAGGGCGACCTGCGCGAAAACTTTGGTTTCAAGGCGGCCAAGGACGCCATCCGCGCCGTCGACCGCAAGATGACCGCGCTCGACCGCTTTGTCGCCCGCAACACCTTCATCGAAGTCGATCCCGCCACCTGGCTCACCAAACCGACGGACACGCTGCTAGTCGGGCACGTGGCCGTGATCGCAAAGCAGGATGTGGCGACGAAACGGGAACACCGTTTCACGTTTCTCGTGACCACGCACGGCGAGACGGCGAGCGACCCGGAGTCGGGGATTGAATGCCTGCCGCACAATTCCCCCCTGGCCGCAGCGGTGCTGGGCCTGGCGGTCAACGCCCAGACCAGGGTCGCGCTCCCGGCGGGCGAGGCGATCCTGACCGTCCGCTCCATCCGCAATCCGACCCAAGCCGAACTCGACCGCCTGCTCACCGCCATCAAGCCGCCCGAAATCGAAGACGATTAGGAGGCGTCAGAATGGGGCAGGTCTTAAGTTTTTCAGTTGGGCCAAGAGGAACTGTCCATCACCCAACCGGCCGGGGACAAATACCCGCTGATTGACAATCTGAGCCGTTTTGAGCACTTTTGAGCATGGCTGCTTCCACCACTCTTTTTCGAGCCCGCGTGCCCAAGGCCCGCCTCGCACGGGCGGAAAAAATCCTTTCGCGGCTCGGGCTGAAGCCTGGAGAAGCCTTCAACCTGATGCTCGCCCAAGTCGAGCTGCGCCAGGACCTGCCCTTTGCCATCACCACCCATCCCCAGCGTGTTTTAACCTCGGAGGAGCAGGCAACCGTTTGGAAAGACTCCCTCGGTGCCTATTGAACCGCTGCCGGGCGAGGTCTGGTTTGCCGAACTGGGAATGGTGGAGAAAAGCCGGCCGGTGGTGGTGCTCGCCTACCCGGATGGCGGGGATGCCCGATCGCTGGTCATTGTGGCTCCGCTGACTTCGCAGTTACGCGGCCAGCGCGGGGAGGTCGATCTTGGAAAGCCGCGCTGGCTGCCGAAACATTCGGCCGTTAATGTGCAAGGCATGGCCAGCTTCGACCGGCACAAACTTGCCCGAAAGCTCGGCAGCCTCACCAGCGAGCAATATGCACAGGTAAAAGCAGCCCTTCGCGACTTGCTCCATCTCTGAGCGGATCAGCGATTCGCGTACGCAAAACAGGCCGCGGCTTTTGGCCTGCGGCATGTTTTATTTAAAGCTTGGCGATTTTCTTAATCGTCGCCGCCATTGCCCAATGGCGGGAAAAGCGGCGGGAGTAGGGGATCAGGTTATCGTTCGTCCGGGAGCTCCGCCTCCCAGCCCTGCTGGTTGCCGTTGGGATCGGTGCCCAGGCCGGCGATTTTCCGGCCGTCGGGCGAAACGGCGTTCGCATCAGTGAGGGTCCAGCCCGCGAGGGTTGCAGCCAGCTTATGGTTCCGCATCAGGATGTCCTGGATCGACCGGGTGCCTTCTTTTTTAGTCCAGAGGAAGGCGTGGAAGTTGTTTCCGGCCATCGCCGCGCCGACAATGACGGAGCCGTCGTCTGAAACCGCCACGGCCCTGATCTGCTGGCCGGGCGAGAGGGCGGGGATGTTTTCCAGTCCGTGGCGTTCGGTCCAACGGAACGAATGCGTCACGCCAACATCCAGACTCTCGGTCTGGCCGACGATCACCCGGCCATTGGCCGATACGATGGCCAGCTCGCACAGGTCATCGCCCGGCGGCAGGTCCAGCCCGACCATGCCGGTCAGCTGGGTCCAGCGGAAAGCCAGCCATTCGCCCTCGGCGTTGGCGGCGACGCCCGTGATCACATCGCCGTTGGATGAAACGCCGGCGGCCGCGCTGTAATCGCCGCCCAAGGTGCCCAGGTCCTGCAGGCCGGTCGCCTGCGTCCACGAGAACGCATGTTCAAACCCGCCTTCTTGCGGCGCGATGGCGACTTCGCCCACCACGACGTCGCCATCGGCGGAGACCGCACCGGCAAAGCTGTTGTCGGCCCCGAGGCCGACCATTCCGCCGGCCTCGGTCCAGCGATAGGCCTGCGGGGTTGGCACCGGGTCTCCTTCGCCGGGGAGTTGATAGCTTGTGCCGACAATCACGTCGCCCCGCCGCGACATGCCAGAGACATCGCTGCCTTCTCCGTTGGGAAGAAAGCCGAGACCCACCGCGCCGCCCGCCTTGGTCCAGCGAAAGGCCTGCGCGAACCAGGGCCGGCCAACGAAGAAGGGGTAACTGGTGCCGGCGATCACGTTGTCCCGCGCCGAGATGCCGCTCGGGCTGAGATAGTCGCCGGGTGGAACAGGATCGGGAGTCAGGACGCGAAACGATTCGGCCAGGACCGGCACACTGCTCAAAAAAAGGGCGGACCAAGCCGCTCTCGTTGCAAACCGCGCCATAGGATTGGATTTCATGTGGACCTCCAGCCCCGCGGTCGAAACTTCGCCCTCGCGTCACCGCCGTTGGAACCAGCCTAGGTTCGGAAGAAGCCGGCGGCGGCGCGGATGAAGATAAATTGCGCCGCGAGGCGGCCGGCAGACAGCGCCGGAGGTGGCCAGTTCCGGCGGATGCGGTTAGGGCGAAAGTGGGGCAAGGGGGACGACCGGTGGAAGAGGCGAGCCGCCATGGCTTTGGTCATTCTAACGGGGAGATCGCGCGGCTGGGTTAACGCACATTTTTGATCCATTCTAAAAACGCGTCCCATCAGAAATGCCATTGATTCAGTCTGTGGATAGGCATCAAGATTCCGTTGGAAATGCGTGCTCGCTGGATGCCACAGAACAATCGTGACTCCAGTGACCATAACATAGGATCTCTTCAATCCATTGGGGGGCCCGAGGCAACGCAGCATCTAATGAGGAAAGAACCGAGCAGGCAAAATATCCAACCGGAGAAGACTCAGAATGACAAAGATCAGGGTATTCGAACATATCTCGCTGGACGGCGTGATCGAGCACGACGATGGCTACGCGTACGGCGGATGGACGGCACCGTATCGAACCCCGGCCGGGCTGGAGGCCGTCCTTGAGGCGCAAGGCAGGAGCTTTGATCTGCTGCTTGGCCGCCGCACCTACGATCTCTGGGCCGGCTTTTGGCCGAAGGCCGGGAACAGTCCGATGGCGGACAGGCTGAACGCCGCAACGAAATACGTTGCAACCCACAGGCCGGACAGCCTCGGATGGGGTCCGGTCAAGGACCTGGGCGCGGACATCATAGAGGGTGTTCGCGGCATCAAGTCAAAAGACGGCCCCGACCTGATCGTCTGGGGAAGTTCGACGCTGACGTCTATACTGCTCGGGCAGGGACTGGTCGACGAGGTTGTGCTGATCGTCTACCCGGTTTTGCTGGGCCGGGGCAAACGCCTCTTTTCGGATAGTGTCAACGCGCGCGAGCTCGCTCTCGTCAGCACGAAGGCCACGCCCACGGGCGCGCTCATAAACACTTATCGACATGTTGGATCGCTGCGAACCGAATCTGAGTCCTAAGTCTATCCAGCGGCGGTACGCTTGCGTCATGCGGCATTTTAGGACTCTAAAAACCGGACATGGGATTTTTCGCGAAAACGCCGAGCTTCCGCAACTCGTTGATTAAAATGGCTGCCCGGGCTGGGATCGAACCAGCGACCAAGTGATTAACAGTCACCTGCTCTGCCACTGAGCTACCGGGCAATCAGATTGAAGATTAGCGGGCGGGGAGGGGCCGCCGGGCTTTGCCACCGTCATTTTCCACGGTGGATCGAGCGATCCGCTGAAGAAAACAACATGGCCAAGGGCAGGCGTCCGACACCTATTTCGCAACCGTCAAAGGGGCCATTACTACGGGCGTGGCCCAATCTCCGGCAAGCAAAAAGGGCAGGGCGGATTTACTCGATGCAAAGCGGTTGAATTTTAACGCAAAGCGTGAAGCGAGGGGTGGTTTTGCTGGCTCAAGCGATGAAGCCCAAGGCCTTCGGCTGCCGCAGCGATCACGCTTTTGCTTACACCCGGAGCTCGCGACTCCCAATCTTGACCGGACAAGCGGAGGCATCGCACAGTGCGGGGCATGTCGGCGGCAAGAAGGTATTCCAAGGTGCAGACCCAGCCCGCGCGGCCTCTCCCCGCCGCGCCTTCCTGGGCTGTGCCGGTGGCCATGACGGTTCTCGTTCTGCTGACGATCGCCGCCTACAGCGACAGCTTCCGGGTGCCGTTTTTTTTCGATGACCGGCCTGCGATCCTGAGAAATGCGACCATCCGGCAACTGTGGCCGATCGGGGACGTGCTTCAGCCGCCGCCGACGGGTGGCGTCAGCGGCCGGCCGATCATCAATCTCTCGCTGGCCCTCAACTATGCCGTGAGCGGCATGTCGGTGCCGGGCTATCATCTGACGAACCTCGCGATCCATCTTTGCGCGGGGCTGACGCTGTTTGGCATCGTGCGGCGCACGCTGCGGCGCATCGCGCCTGCCAGGCGGCCGGGGACGAATCCCCGCGATGTGAATCCCGCGGCTTCCGACTTTCCCGCCCTCGCCGTGGCCGGCCTCTGGCTGCTGCATCCGCTGCAGACGGAAACCGTGACCTGCATCGTGCAGCGGACGGAGTCGATCGTTTCGCTTTTTTATTTGCTGACGCTTTATTGTTTTATTCGCGGCGCAGAAAATCCCGGCGCAGCGGCTCCGGGCGAAAAAGCCGTCAACCCGGGGTCAGGTTCGGGCCGCCGGGTGGGCTGGCATGCGCTGGCCGTCCTGGCGTGCCTGCTCGGCATGGGCAGCAAGGAAGTGATGGTGTCCGCGCCGTTGATGGTCCTGCTCTACGACCGCACCTTTTTGTCGGGCTCGTTCCGGGCCGCCTGGCACCGGCACGGGGCGACTTACCTGGGCTTGGCCGGCACGTGGCTGCTGCTCGCCGGCCTGGTGGTGCATTCGGGCGGAAGCCGCGGCAACGCCGCCGGATTCGGTCTCGGCGTCACGCCATGGTCCTATGCGTTCACGCAATGCGAAGCGGTCGTGCATTATCTGCGGCTCGCATTCTGGCCTTATCCGCTGGTGGTTGATTACGGCGGGCGAATCGTGCCCGGCCTCGGGCCGGTCCTGCCGCAGGCGGTTCTGCTGCTCGCGCTGCTTGGGCTCACGCTTTACGCGCTCTGGCGCCGGCCGGCGGCGGGGTTTTTCGGGGCCTGGTTTTTTGGTATTCTGGCTCCGAGTTCCAGCATCGTTCCGCTTGTTTCCCAGACGATGGCGGAACACCGCATGTACCTGCCGCTGGCCGCGGTCATCGCGGGAACGGTCATGGGCATCGACGTTTTTGCCCGGCGCGCGAGCCGCTGGATTTTTTGCGCGCTGATCCTGGTTCTGGGTCTGCTGACCTACGAAAGAAATCAGGACTACCGCAGCGAAGTGACCATCTGGACGGACACGGTGGCGCGCTGCCCGGGCAATCTGCGCGCGCGCAACGAGCTGGGCAACGCCCTGGTCGACGCGGGAAGAAGCGCCGAGGCCATCGAGCAATACGAAGCGGCCATGCAACTGGCGCCCGACGATCCCGGCACCCGTTACAACCTCGGCTTGGCCCTGGCGCGCACGGGCAGGATGGACGAAGCGATCAAGCGCTACACGGAAGCCTTGCGGATTAATCCGCTCCTGGCCGAAGCCCACAACGGCCTGGGAAATGCGCTGGTCGCCACGGGCCAGACCGGCCCGGCCATGAGCCACTACCGGGAGGCCATCCGGCTCAAGCCGGCCTATGCGGAGGCGCATTACAACCTCGGCGTGGCCTTCTTTCAGACCGGCCAGCTGGATCAAAGCAGGGCCTGCTTCGAGGAGGCCGTACGGCTCGATCCCGGGTATGCCGAGGCGCATAACAACCTGGGCAGTGCGCTCTTCCTGCTGGGTCGGCGGGAGGAGGCCATCGCCCAATATGAAGAGGCCCTGCGCCTGGCGCCCAATTATACGGATGCCCGGAACAACCTGATGAAGGCCCAAGCCCCGGTGCAGCCGTCCCGGTAGGCCGTCGGGAAGGCCCAAAGTTTGTGTTGCCTTCGGTCGGGCCGGTCGTATCAACTCGTTCCCCTTTTTCAACTACGCCTGCCTTCAATTCCGGAGCGACAGGGGGAAAGAAAACCATGAAAACACAGTTCACGCTTAACGTTTCGTCCCGCGCCCAGACGGGCCGCAGTGCCTCCCGCCGCCTGCGCAAGGTCAACCGCATTCCCGCCATCCTTTACGGGAAGCATGCCGATCCGGAGAAGCTCTCGGTGGAAGTGCCGGAGTTCATCCGTCTCCTCAAGGCCGTCGGCGGCCGCGCGGTGCTCATCGAGCTTCAGCAGGCCGAGAAAACCGACAAGGCGCTCTCCTTTCTCCAGGAAGTGCAGCGCGACCCGATCACCGACCGTTACCTGCACGTCGATTTCCATGAAGTGAAGGCCGACGAGAAATTCGAGATCCGCGTGGCGATCCGCATCACCGGCGAATCGTTTGGCGTGAAGAACCAGAGCGGCGTGCTCGAGACGCCCACCCAGCAGGTGCGCATCCGCTGTCTGCCGAAGGATCTTCCGGCCGTCATCGAGGTGGACGTCACCGAGCTGAAAGTCGGCGACACTTTCCACATCAGCGAACTCAAGGCGGTTGCCGGCGTCGAATTTTTGGACAATCCAAACCAGCCGGTCGTCTCCTGTGTCGAGCCCGTCGAGGAAGAAGTCGCGGCCGTCGAAGCCGCGGCGACTCCCGCCGCTGGCGACGCCGCTGCGGCTCCGGCCGCCGGGGCTGCTCCCGCGGCTGGCGATGCGAAGGCCGCGGCTCCGGCCGCTGGCGACGCGAAGGCTGCGGCCGGCAAGCCCGGGGCCGCCCCCGCCGGCAAGGGCGATGCGAAGGCCGCAGCTCCCGCGGCCGGCGGCAAACCCGCGGCTCCGGCCAAGAAGTAATCTCATTCGCACGCGGCCCCGGCTTGACCGCCGCGGGCCGCGCCGCACGTTCTTTGAGTCATGTCTATCGCGCTGGTGGCCGGCCTGGGCAATCCGGGCCGCGAGTACGAAAACACCCGGCACAATCTCGGGTTCATCGTGCTCGACGCCTTTGCGCAGAAGCACGGCCTCGCGTGGCAGCCCCAGCCGCAGTTCGACGCGCACGTCGCCCGCTGGGAAAAAGCCCGCGGCGTCACCTGGCTTCTCGTGAAGCCGCAGACGTTCATGAACGAAAGCGGCGTGGCCGTGGCCGCGCTCGCCCGCTTCTACAAGCTCGCGTCCGCCAGCGTTATCGCCGTTTACGACGACCTCACGATCGAGCTCGGCCGCCTGAAAGTGACCGTCACCGGCAGCGACGGCGGTCACAACGGCGTCGCCAGCCTCCTCGCGCACCTCGGCGACGGCTTCATCCGCTACCGCCTCGGCATCGGCCCGAAGTCGCCCGCGGAGATGGATCTCAAGGACTTCGTCCTCGGAAAAATTTCCCCGCCAGAACGCTCCCTCATTGAAAAAAACCTGAACCACACCCTTGCCGGCCTCGACCTGCTCATTGACAGCGGCGCCGCGCAAGCCATGAATCAACTCAACCGCAGAGACAAAAATGACCCAGACCAAACGTAATTACCGCGCCACCTTCATCCTCGACAACCGTGGCAAGGAAGACTCCGTCGACCAGATCATCGACGGCGTGAAGCAGGACATCGCCGCCGTGCAGGGCGAGGTCTCCGCCGTCGAGAACCTCGGCCGCAAGGATTTCGTGCGCGTCACCGATGCCAAGTTCCCCGCCGGCACGTACGTGCAGGTGAACTTCTCCGCGCCCGCCGAGGGTCCCGCGCAGCTCCGCGAACGCCTCCGCCTCAACCAGAATATTTACCGCACCTTCGTCGAGTCGGTCTGAGCGTCCCGCCCCGCCGCACGCCCCTCCCATGGCTTATCTCAACAAAGTCTTCCTCATCGGCAACCTGACCCGTGACCCCGAGCTGCGCGTGACCCCCAAGGGCACCGCCATCTGCCAGTTCGGCCTCGCCGTGAACCGCCAGTTCAAGGATGAGTCGGGCCAGACGCGCGACGAGACGACTTTCGTGGACATCGAGGCCTGGGGCAAACAGGGCGAGCTCGTCTCGAAATATCTCACCAAGGGCAGCCCCGCGATGGTCGAGGGCCGCCTCAAGCTCGACCAATGGGAGGACAAGCAGTCCGGCCAGAAGCGCAGCAAGCTCAAGATCGTGCTCGATAACGTCCAGTTCCTGGGCCGTCCGGGCGCCAGTGCCGGCGGCGCTCCTGCCGCAGGTGCCGAGGAAGGCGCCGATCCCGCGGCCACGCCCGATCGTCACTCGCCCCCGCCGCGTGCTTCTGGCGCCAAACCGGCGGCTCCCGCCGGCCAGAGCATCGACGAGGACGTACCGTTTTAAAATTGGATAAACCCAATGACAAAAAACGAGCGCCGGTCTGGCGCTCGTTTTTTTGTGGCCGGATGAGATCAAGGGCGGCTTTAAAACACAATCGGGCCGGGGCCGCCTTTGGACTACTGGGCAACGAAGGTGAACTTGTCGGAGGAGAGCTGGTAATTGCTCGAGGAGCCGTTCTTGCCGGTCACCGTCAGCTTGATCGTGTGCGTGCCCGTTGCGCTGAAAGTCACCGGGCCGAAGGTGGTCGTCGGATATGACTGGGCCGCGGAATACTGGTCGAGCGTGGGTCCGACATTGGTCCCGTCGACGGAGAGCTGCAGGATGCCGCGGGAGGTGTTGCCCTTCCATTTCATCTGCACTTGGTAGGTGCCGGCTGTCACGCTGGGAACGGCATAACTGATGGAGTCGCCTACGCTGTTGCCGGCCAGTTCGACCCACTTCCCACCGCTGGAGTTGGTGTCGGTCTGCACCGAGGCCGTCGCGCCGCTGGGTGTGTAGGTGAGGCTTTCCGCTTCGAAGGAGACGGTCGTGCCTCCGCCACCGCCACCCGTGCTGATCGTATAGGTTGCGCTGCTCACGGTGCTGTCGGTGAAGCCGCTGGCAAAGGCGAGGGCCTGGAGCGTGCTCGTCGCACTGATGCTGACCGGGCCGGAGTAAAGCGTGCCTGCGGTTTCCGAGGGCGTACTGCCGTCGGTGGTGTAGCGGATGGATGCGCCGCTGGTCGAAGACGTGATCGTCACCGATTGGGCGGTGGAATATGTGCCGCCAACAGGACTGAAGTTGGGGGCTCCGGCTGGCGGCGGGCTGCTGGACTGCGGCGTCAGCGTGAACACGTCCGCGGTGAGGTAGAACTGGGTCGCGGAGGTGTTCTTGCCCGTCACATTCATGACGATGGTGTGCGCTCCGCTGGTGGAGAACGTCACGTTGCCGAGCGTGGCGGTGACATAGGCCGACGTCTTCGCGTACTGGTCGATCGGGCCACCGACCGGTGTGCCATCGATGGCCACCGTGTGCTGGCCGCGGGACGTGTTGGTTTTGTAGCGCAGCTGGACCTGGTACGTGCCCGCGGGAATGCCGGGGGTGGTGAAGGTGATTGACTGTCCGGCCGCAGTGGAGTTGAGGAACTCGACCACGCCGCCGCTGGCGTTGGCGTCATTGCTGATGCTGACGGTCGCGCCGGTGCCGACGGGCGCGAGATTTTCCGCTTCGAGGTTGATGGGTGCACTGCCGGTGGCGATGGTGTAGATGCCGCTGGTGACGGTGCTGTCGCCCAGGCCGCTCTTGTAGGCAATGGCCTTGAGGGTTGTGGTGGCGCTGATGCTCACGGGGACGGAATAAACCGTGCCATGCGTTTCCGTCGGCGTGCTGCCGTCCACGGTATAACGGAGGGACGCGCCGCTGGTGGCTGAAGTGAGGGTCACATTCTGCGCGCTCGAATAAGTGCCGGGCGCGGGCGAGAAGACCGGCGTCGCCGCCTGCGAGGGGGAGCCTCCGGCCAGTGCGAGGACGAGCTGGTTGCCGAGGGGAGTGCCGAGCCCGGTGGCCAGGTCGTAGCGCGGGCCGGCGGCATGGCCGTTGCTTCCCGAAGTGATGTCGCGGAAGTAGCCCGAATAATTCGCATTCGCGAGCGAGTAGAGGGCGCCCGGAGCCGAGCCGATCGATTGCGCCCGCAGGGAATTCGCGAGGGCGAAGAGCGCGGCCCATTGCGGGGCGCTCATGCTCGTGCCGCCAAATTGCGCCCAGCCGGCCCCCGTTTGATAAATGGGCACGCCCGTGTTCGGGTCGGCATCATAGGCCACATCGGGAATGCCGCGCTTGCTGCCGCTCAGCCAGCCCGCCTGGTAGCTCGGGATCGGTTCATACGCACTCAGGCCGCCGCCGCTGCCCGACCACACCGTTTCCGAACTGATATTGGACGAGGAATCGAGATGCAGGGTGGTGCCGCCGACGCCGACCACAAACGGGGAACTCGCGGGACTCTCCGCGCCGGCGCCATCGTCGCCGGCGGAAGCGAAAAAGGCCACGCCGGGGACGTTGAAATGGAAGTCCGAGCTCGCTTCCGTGGAAAATTCCGAGCCGCCCCAACTCATGGAAACCTGTTTCGCCCCGAGGCTCACGGCGTAATCGACCGCGGCGAAAAGATCGGCCGTTGAATCGGACTTGGCGGCAATGAGCGCAATCGTGGCACCGGGGGCGATGGCGTGCGCCCATTCTACGTCGAGCGAGGTTTCGCTTCCCCAGCCACTGTTCACGGCGGGCTGGCCTTGCGGATAATAAATCGCGACAGTGGTGCTCGGGATGCCAAAAGCGGTGCAAAACGTGTTCAGGTCGGCCTGCATGGTGGGGCTGCCGTAAGCATCGACGATCGCGATGATCTGTCCTGATCCCGTGGTGCCGAGCTGGTCGAATCCATAAGCGTGCCGGAGCTGTTGGGGAGTGTAGCCGGTAGGACCCGCGGAGGCCAGGGGCGCGATGAAGCGGTTCAGGGGCGGATTGAACCGATGCAGAGGCGGGTGCATCGTGTGGCCGACGGGTATGACTTCATTGCGCCGGTCGGCCTCATGATCGGCCCGCAGCAGGGTGGTGGTGGACAGGATGAACAAGCCGCAAGCCAGCGGACGGAGGAGTTTATTTTTCATGGGGTATTAGTTGAGCCGAGGTTTGGCCGGCCGGCATGTCAATGCAAGTGATATGCAAAAAACGCCTTACCCGAGCTTCACGGACAAAGGCGATGCCTTCTGCAAGGGTCACGATCAAGAGATCGATGCGTATGCGCCACGGCCCTGAGCATGGGGAGACACTCGTTTTTTGGGCTGCCTGAAATAAAAAATGGCGCGCCGGCCGGCGCGCTGAGCTTCACGATGTTTTCCTGCGCGGTCGTTCATGCCGGACCCGGCCATTCCGCCTGATCTGAAAACGTTCCATCACATCCCGGGAAGACGAAATTGTGCTTCCCGGATTTACCGCCGGGCCCGCAGGTCGGCCTGCAGGGATTCCATCTTATCGAGCAGGCCGAGCGTGAATTTAAGGGCGCGCAGGTTCATTTCGTAGCGGGTGCGAAGATGCTCGAGGCGGCGGAGGGTGCGCAGAGCCTCGTCGTTGAACTGGCGGACGCCGGATCCGCTGGCTGCGACCGGGGAGATCAGGCCCTGCTCCTGATAGTGGAGAATCGTTTGTGACGATACGCCGGTCAGTTCGACGACGACTTCAAGCGTGTAAACGGCATCCAGATCCGGTTCGAAAACCAGTGGTGCGGAAGAAGCGGCTTTTTTGGATTTTTTCATGGTCTCAGGCCGGCGGCGTAGTTCGGGGATTGAAGGTGGAGAGGCCGCGCAGTTTTTCCCATTGGGCGCGTTCTTCCGTGCTGAGTTTGGTCGGCAGATGCACGTCGACGATGACGTAGAAATCACCGCGGTCGCTGCTTTTGCCCTTGGGCAGGCCGCGGCCGCGCACGCGCAATTGCCGTCCGGGTTCCGTGCCGGGCGGAATGCGCAGCTTGATGGAGCCATCCAGCGTCGGCACCACGATTTCAGCGCCCAGCACAGCTTCCCACGGCGCCACCGCGAGTTCGTGATAGAGATCCGCCTCGCGGGCGTAAAACTCGGGATGGGCCGAATGACGCACCCGCAGGTAAAGATCGCCGGCGCTGCCGCCGGCCTGTCCCGGTTCGCCCTGCCCGGGTACCCGGATGCGCCGGCCATCCGTGGCCCCGGGTGGAATGCGGACCTGGAAGGAATGGGTCTCCACCTCGCCGGTCCGGGCGTTCGTCATCTGCAGCGAAATGGGCCGCACGGTGCCACGCATGGCCTCCTCCAGCGTGACGAGAATGTCGCCTTCGATGTCGCTGCCGCGGCGTGGGCGTCTTTGGCCGGAGGCATTCCCATCGCCGAAACCGGATTCGTCCCCGGAGAAGCCATGGCGGCTGGCGCCGCTGAAGAACTGCTCGAAGAAGTCGCTGAAGCCTGTGCCGCCGAAATGGAACTCAGGGCCCTGCCCATCAGGAGGACTTTGCGCGCCACTGTGCCGCCGGCCAGGTGGCGGCGAGAACGATCCTTCCTCCTGCCAGTTCGCACCCAGCTGGTCATATTTCTTACGTTTGACCGGATCACTCAATACCTCGTTCGCCTCGTTGATCTCCTTGAATTTCTCCTCGGCGTCTTTTTTGTTCCGGGCCACGTCGGGATGGTATTGGCGGGCGAGCTTGCGGAAGGCTTTTTTAATTTCCTCCTCACTGGCTTCGCGGGTCACGCCGAGCGTGGCGTAGTAGTCCTTGAATTCAACGGGCATGGTCGGGTGGGTGGAAAGGTGCGGGATTGCGGTTCTGTAAATTCATGGATGGGCCTCAACTCATCAGCGCCACCCATGCCAGCAGACTGGCCATGGCGGCCACCGTCACCGGCACGCCCAGGCGGGCGAAGTCGCGGAAGGAAATATCGATCCCCATTTCGCGCGCCTGCTGGACGACGATGATGTTGGCCACGCTGCCGGGGATGATGAGGCTGCCGCCAAAACTGTTAGCGAGCGCCAGCACGTAGGCCATGGGCGGATGAGCCGCATCGGCCACTTTCAACAGCAGCATCACGGCCGCGGAGTTGCCGATCAGATTGGACAGTGCGGCCGTCATGACGGCCAGGATGGACGGCGACTGGAGATTCAATCCGGCGTGAGCGAGCCACTGCACGGCCTGCTCGCCGCAGCCGGTGGCTTGGAATGCGCCGGTCACCACAAATAATCCCATGAACAGGACCAGCACGGACCAATTCACCATCCGCAGCAGATCCTCGGTGCGAAATTTCGGGCTGGCGAGATGGATCCCGGCGGCGGTCAGGGCGATGATTTCCTTGGGCATCGGTGAAAAAAAGAAGGCGATGACCAATCCGAGGATGACCAGGCCCTTGATCGTGTGGGTGCGGTTGAACGGAGGGGAAGGTGGCTCCACGCTTGCGGGGATCGATGCAGCGGACGCGAGGTTGTGGCGCGACATGGTCCAAATGAGCGCGTAGGCGCAACCGAGCGCAAGCAGCACCGGCGGCATGCACCAGAGCAAGTAATGGCCGAAATCCAGCCCCGCCACCTGCGCGATCAGCATGTCCTGGGCATTGCCGACCAGGGTGGCGGCCGCACCGATGTTGCTGGCCACCGCCAGTGCGATGAGAAACGGGACGGGATTGATCTGCCGGCGGAGCAGGGCCGCCGCCACGACCGGCGCCAGCACGAAACAGACGACGTCGTTGTTGAGGAACGCCGACAATCCCGCCGCCACCAGCATCAAGGTGAACAAAAACCGTGCGGGATTCTCGAGCCTCGCCGAAATTGCGCCGGCGATCCGGTCGAAAAAACCGGACAGGCGCAATTGCGCAGAAAGGACAAAGAAACCGAACAACAGCAGGATGGTGGGCCAGTTGATGAAACCGACCACGGCCGTCGTCGGCAGGCGGGAGAAAACGATGATCGCAATGGCGCCCAGCAAGGCGATGCCGGTGCGGTTCAATTTCAAGCCCGGCACGCGGCCGGCTGCGATGCCGAGATAGGTGAGCGCGAAAATCCCCAGGATCGCCGGCGTGGCGGAAGGGGGAATGACGGTGGGCGCGTTCACGCCGGATCTTTGGCGCAGGTCATTTTTTCAGAAGCTTGCGGATGGAGCGCAATTCTTTCCGGCGGCTTTTGTCCGGCGCCGGGTAGCTCATCTTCAATTCGTCGAGAGTGTCGAGGATCACCTGCGAGACGATCAGCCGCGCGTTGTCCTTGTCGTCGGCCGGGACGACATACCAGGGCGCGTGCCTCGTGCTCGTGGCGTCCAGGCAAGCTTCGTAAGCGGCCATGTAGTGTTTCCAACGCCTGCGCTCCGCGACGTCGGCCTGGCTGAATTTCCAGCTTTTGTCAGGGGTGTCGATGCGCGCGAGGAAGCGCTTGCGCTGTTCCTCCTTCGACAGATGCAGGAAGAATTTCACGACGCGCGTGCCATTGCGGTGGAGATGCTTTTCAAGGTCGTTGATTGACTGGTGGCGATGTTTCCAGAAGGCGTCGTCTCCCAGCGTCTCGTCCGGCAGTTTCTGGCCGGTCAGGATCTCCGGATGCACACGAACGATCAGCACTTCCTCATAATAGGAGCGGTTGAAGATGCCGATGTGCCCGCGCTCCGGCAGGCAGCGGGTGGTACGCCAGAGAAAATCATGATCCAGTTCCTCCGCGCTGGGATGTTTGAAACTGAACACCTGGCAGCCCTGCGGATTCACGCCGGACATCACGTGTTTGATCGTGCCGTCCTTCCCGGCGGCATCCATCGCCTGGAAGATCAGCAGCAGCGCGTAGCGATCATGGGCGTAGAGCAGGTTTTGCCGCGCGCTCAGCTTTTCGACGTGCCCGGCCAGGAGTTTCCCGCAGTCGTGCTTCGACTTGTAGAATGGCTTCACCCGCGTGGGCCAGCTCTTCAGCTTGACCGTGCGGCCTTCGCGAACGCGGAAGGATTCGATGTCAATGCTCATGCCTGGGTACCGGTCGGTTCAAACGGGGGCCTTGGGATTAAATGCGATGCGCGGCGAATGGGGTGATGTCCATCCATGCGGCGGATTTGCGGAAGGGCGGGTTGCCGCTGAAAAAGGAGAAACGTGCCGGGCGGTCGTAGAATTTCTCGGTCGCAACATACATCCACTCAGTAAAACACACTCGGTTCGGATGATCAAGGTCGACACCGGGAATCCGGCTGACTTATGGCTGAGGCAATAAAAAGGGCGTGCGCCCATTTAATCATTGAGGCCGCATAAACGAATCTACGCATGACAACGAAGCCGGTGTTCGCAGTGGAAGTTGATCTCGCGCGCAATCTGTTGCGATCGCGATATTCCGGACACGTGACCGCGACGGCGATGCAGGCGGCGGTCGAAAAGGGCCGGGAGCTCCTGCCGGGGATGAAACCGGGCTTCGCCTTGCTGGCGGACTGGGGCCAGGTTGAAGCGATGGACTTCGATTGTGCGCCGCAGATCGCCGAACTCATGGATCTTTGCGGCAAGCAGGGCGTCGGTCTGATCGTGCGGGTGCTGCCGGATCCAGCCCGGGACATCGGCCTGAACATCCTTTCAATTGTCCACTATCGGGGCAAAGTCCGGACAGTCACCTGCGAAACCGCGGAAGAAGCCGAGCAGGCTTTGAAATAAGGCGGGGAGGCTGCGGGCGGAAGATCGGCCGATCTTCCCCGTCAGGTGCGGGCGGGGGCCAGTTCCTTCGCGATGATGGGAGCCACGCGGGCGCCGAGAATCTCGATGGCGCGGACCAGCTTGGCGTGTGGCAATGTCGCGACACTCATCTGGAAGGTGAGTCGGGAAATGCCGCCCAGCGCTTCATTCACGTAGAGGATTTTTTCCGCCACGGTGTCCGCGTCGCCGATCAGTAACGCACCCTTGGGCCCGCGCGTGGCCTCAAACTGCGCGCGCGTGGTGGGCGGCCAGCCGCGCTCCTTGCCGATCTGGGTGAAGGTCTGGGCATAGCCCGGATAGAAGTCGTCTGCGGCCTGTTTATCGGTGTCACCAAGGAACCCAATGGAGTGAATGCCGACGGTGAGCTTTTCGGCCGCGTGGCCGGCGAGGCGGCCTGCCTTGCGGTAAAGGTCGATGAGCGGCCGGAAGCGGTGAGGCTCGCCGCCGATGATTGCCACCATGAGCGGAAGCCCGAGGGTGCCGGCGCGGACAAAGGACTCGGGCGTGCCGCCGACGCCGATCCAGATGGGGAGGGAAGGCTGCAGCGGCCGGGGATAAACGCCCTGGCCTGTCAGCGGCGCGCGGTGCTGGCCCGACCAGCGGACATGTTCGTGATCGCGAATCTTGAGCAGGAGATCCAGTTTTTCGGCGAAGAGCGAATCGTAGTCCTCGAGGTCGAGGCCGAAGAGCGGAAACGCCTCAGTGAAGGAACCGCGGCCGACGACAATCTCGGCCCGGCCCTGGGAAATCAGGTCAAGGGTCGCAAAATCCTGGAAGACGCGCACGGGATCGTCGGCGCTCAGGACCTTGACGGCGCTGGTGAGGCGGATGCGGCGGGTTCGCGCCGCCGCGGCCGCCAGGATCACCGCGGGGGACGAATCGAGGAATTCGCGCCGGTGATGTTCGCCAATGCCGAAAACATCGAGGCCGACCTGGTCGGCCAGCTCGATTTCTTCGAGCAGGTTTTGCATGCGTGCGACCGGGCTGGGCGCGACACCGGTGGTCGGGTCGGAGAGGGCGGCGGCGAAGCTGTCCAGGCCAATTTGCATCGGCTGCTACTTAAGCATGAAAATGAATTCCTGCAATCGCACCATCGATCCGTGGGGGACGATCAAGGGCAAAAGCTGGATCCATTTGGATTCGGCTGCAGTTCAGATGAACGTCTTGCCCCGCGGAAGGATCGCCCGGCGCCAAAAAAATGGCCTGTGCGAGGACAAAGGTGATGGAAACGGCGGCTGTTGGTTTTGGCGGCTGAGGCACATTTGGAGATGGGCGTGGTGCTTTTTATATCCTTTTGTACCGCTTTGTGGCTATCCAATCAGCCAGCATGGGTGACCGCCCCAATATTTTGTGGATCGTGGCGACGCAATGGCGCGCGCAGGCGTGCGGCTACGCGGGCGATGCGAATGCGCGCACGCCGTACCTCGATGCGCTGGCGGCGGAGAGCCTGAACTTTACGCAGGCGGTGACGCCGCATCCGTTCGGGCCATTCGCGCGGGCGGCGATGCTCACGGGCGTGCCCTCGCCGGAGAACGGCGTGCGCGATTATTTTGATCCGCTGCCGGTGAACGCGCGGACGATTGCGCATGAACTGGGCGCGCGCGGCTATGCCACGGCGTTTTTCGGCAAATGGCATTTATGGCAGCGCGATCCGGCGGTGCCGTTGGTAGGCGAGGCACACGCGAAGATCATCGTGCCGCCGGAGGCGCGCGGCGGCTTTGAATTTTGGGAGGGATTCGAAAGCGGATTTTTGCTCAACGATCCCTGGCTGCATGGCTCGCGCCTGCCGCAACCGAAGAAATTTCCGGGTTATCAATCGGATGTCGTATGTGGCCGGGCGGCGGAATGGATGAGCGGGGAGGAAAGAGGTCGGAAGCCGGAAGCCAGGAAACAGCCGTGGTATTGCGTGGTGAGCCTGGAGCCGCCGCATCCGCCGTATGAGGCGCCGTCGGCGGGCGTGATGGCGCGTGATGCACGTGAGATTTTGCTGCCGGCCAACGTGCCGCTCGACGGTGAGGCCGAGGCGCAGGCCCGGCGCGAGCTGGCGGGTTATTATGCGCACATCGAGGCGACGGACCGGGCGATCGGCCGGCTGCTGATGGAAGTGCCGCGTGAGACCACAGCGGTGGTTTTCACGTCGGTGCACGGCGACATGCACGGTGCGCACGGGCTGTTTCGCAAAGGCTGGCCGCACGAGGAGAGTGTGCGCGTGCCGTTTTTGCTGCGGCATCCGGCGGAAGGTGCCCGGCGCGAGGAGACCGCGGTGTCGTTGGTGGATTTGCCGGCGATGGCGATGGCGTGGGCCGAAGGCCGCACGTGGGTGGGCGGGCGCGCGGAGGCGCAAATCTCCATGCCGAGCGTGGTGCGGGTGCCGCACCAGTGTGATCGTGTGTGGCGCGGGATGCGCACGCCGCGGCGCAAACTGGTGCTCAATCCCGACGGCACGCCCTGGCTTTTTTTTGACCTGGAGAACGATCCGGGCGAGTTGCGCAATCTGGCGCAAGATGCGGCGCACGCACGCGAAATCGCGGAGCTGCGCCCGCGAGTGCGCTAGGCTTCCTCGCTGCCGTCGCTTTTCACTTTCACGGGGGCGTGAAACTGGCGGCGGATGGCGCTGCGGATTTCATCCAGCTTGATGGGCTTGGTGATGTAGTCGTTCATACCGGAGTTGAGGCAGAGCTCGCGGTCGCCCTTGAGGGCATTGGCCGTGACGGCGACAATTTTCGGCTGGTGCTCCGCGGGCAGGCGGCTGCGGATGGTGCGCGTGGCCTCGAAGCCGTCCATCTCGGGCATCTGCACATCCATCAGGACGAGGTTATAATGGCGGGCCGACAGGGCGACGAGGGCTTCGAGGCCGTTGCCGACCGTGTCGGCGCGATAGCCAAGGCGTTCGAGCAGGCGGAGGGCGACCTTCTGATTGACCGTGTTGTCTTCGACCACGAGGATTTCGAGCGGAATGTCGTCGGACAGCGGGCGCAAATCGGCGACGGCGGCGGCATCTCCGCCATGGCGGAAGAGCTGGTGCAGGCTGCGCACGAGCGTTGAGGTTTTGATCGGCTTGGCGATGCTGAGGCAGGCCTGTAGGTCGGTCTTGTTCGTTTCGAGCGGGGGCGGCGGCTGGCCCGGACCCAGGAGCAGGAGCAGGGGCACGTTGAGGGCGATGAGGTGATCGCGCAGCGCCTGGGCGTCGGCTGTTTCGAGCAGCTCGGCGTCGACCAGGGCGGCGGAGATCAACGGGGCTTTTCCCAGCTGCTCTTCCGCCTCGGCGATGCCGGTGCAGCCGAGGCAGGTGAGGCGGCAGCCGGCAAAGAAATTCTGCAGGCGGGCCCGGTTGATGTCCTCATCCTCGAGCAGGAGGATGGGGCCGGCCTTGAGGGGGGCGGGCAGGACCTGGTCGGGGAGGTCCATCCCGATGGAGGCGGGCTCGGTCAGGAGGGTGAAGGCGAAGGCGGACCCTTTGCCCACCGTGCTGTCGACATGGATGCTGCCGCCCATGAGTGCGCAGAGGCGCTGGCAAATGACGAGGCCGAGGCCGGTGCCGCCGTATTTGCGCGTGGTGGAGGAGTCCACCTGGCTGAAGGGCTGGAAAAGGCGGTTGAGCCGGTCGGGAGGGATACCGATGCCGGTGTCGCGGACAATGAACTCCAGCTTGAACGGCGCGGGGAAAGGGCCGCCGGAGTCCTGCGCGAGGGCGAGCGTGGGCGGGGAATCGGGATGGAGGCGGACTTCGATGGAGATGGCGCCGGAAGGGGTGAACTTCACGGCGTTGTTGACGAGATTGACGAGGACCTGGCGGAGGCGGGTAACGTCGCCGGAGATCCAGGCCGGGATGGCGGGGTCGATGGCGTAGGAAAGCTCGAGTTTCTTCGCGGCCGCCTGCATGGCGAAGAGGTCGAGGGCCTCCTCGATGGCACTGGCCAGCTCGAAGGGCACGCTTTCAAGCTCCATCTTCCCTGACTCGATCTTGGAAAAGTCGAGGATGTCGTTGATGATGGTGAGCAGGGCTTCGCCGCTGGAGCGGACGGTATGGACGTAATCGCGCTGCTCGGGCGTGAGGGGGGTCTCCATCAGCAGGCTGGTCATGCCGATGACGCCGTTCATGGGCGTGCGGATTTCATGCGACATGGAGGCGAGGAACTCGGACTTGGCGCGCGAGGCGGCATCAGCCTCGGTTTTGGCGCGGCGGAGATTGGCCTCGATCTCGACGCGGGCGGTGATGTCGGCCGCGATGGCGATGAAGTTTTCGAGCAGGCCGGCTTCGTTGAAGACCGGCTGGATTTCGAGCGAGAGGTGGTATTTGCGGCCGGACTTGGAGTAGTTGATGATGTCGGTGGAGAAGCCCTTGCCGCGGGCCATGGCGGCGCGGATGCGACGGACGGTGCGGACACTCGTCTCCGCGCCAACGAGGAAGTCGACGGGGTTCTGGCCGGCGATATCCTCGAGGGCATACTCCATGACCCGGCTGAAGCTTTCATTGACCCACTCCACGCGGCCATCAGGCGAGCCGATCACGACGAGGTTGTCGGTCTTGGCGGCGACAAGGGAGAGCTTGCGCGTGGCGGCCTGGCTTTTCCGTAGGGCCTGCTCGGCCTCCTTGCGCGCATTGATATCCTGAATGGTGCTGATGATGCGCGTGGGGGCGTTGGATGCCCCTGTGGGCGCGAGGCCGCGTGAGCGCACATAGACCCAGCGCCAGGAACCGTCGGCCATGCGTACGCGGTATTCAGGGTCGATGAAGAGGGTTTCACCGCGGCGCTGCCGGCTCCAGACCTCCTTGCAGCCTGGCAGATCGTCGGGATGGACGAGGTTGGCCCAGATCTCGGGACTGAGCGGCTTTTTGGCCGGATCGTAGCCGAGCATCGCCAGGACACTGGGGCTGTAGTAAAATTTATTGGTGGAAAGCTGCCATTCGAAGATGCCGATCTGGGTGGAGTCGAGGGCGAGGCGCAGGCGCTCGTCGCTGGTCTTGAGCATGGCCTCGACCCGGCGGCGTTCCTCGTTTTCAGCGAGAAGCTTCCGGTTGGAAGATTCGGCCGCGTGCTGGCCGGCGCGGGCGCTGCGCGCGAGGTGGACGCTGAGGCCCAGCAACAGGGTGATGCCGAGGCCGGCGGCAAGGGCGAGTTCGGGCAGGTAACGTCGATTTTGCTGCAGGAACTCGGGCAATGGCGTCAGCGTGATGCGCATGCGCCGGTCGGCGATGCTGAAGACCTGGTCAAGGGTGTGTGGGTCGCTGCGGGGCACGTCGCGGGCGTTGATCTCATACACGCGCGCACCGGCAATCTCGAGGGCGCAGCGATAGTCTGCGGGGAGATTTAGCCGGCGCGTAATGGCATTGAAAAATGTCTGGTAGACAAATTCGCCCGCCACGAAACCCGTCAGCATGCGGCCGCGATAAACCGGTGCGTAGATCACAAACCCCTGTCCGCCGTTGGACAGGTTCGCGGTGCCGGAGATGACCGGCGCGGAGTTCAGGCGGGCGGTCTCGATGGCGGAGGCCCGCGCCGGGTCGGTGGAGTGATCGAAGTCAACTGCGCCTTCGTTGCCGCCTGTCGGATAAATCCAGCGTGTGTGCAGCGAGGTGTCCACCCACTCGACGGCCACGCAGCCGGGCGACTCGCCGGCCGCGAGCTGAGTGGTGGCGTCGGTCTCCCACACGGCGGTGGAGTTGTCGGCCATCTGGCCCCAGCGGCGGGCCATGCGCTCGAAGGCATCCGTCTGGCGGTCAAGCTCATGGGTAACAGCGCCGGCCAGGTTGTTAATGGCGATGTGCGTGTCCGTGCCGAGGTAGAGAAGTTCGCGTTCGCGCAGGCCGATCCAGAAGATGAGGGTGAGGGTGGTGGAGAAGATGACGGCCGGCAGGGGAAGCCAGGCGGGCGGTTCGGCGGTGAGCGCTTCGTTTTCCCGCCATGCCATGAGGAGAAGGGCGAGGCCCAGCAGCACCAAGGCGACGGCGTCGATCCGCGACATAGGCAGGGTCGAGCCCCAATGGTAAACCGCAGGCAGGCTGGCAACCCAGCCGATGAGGGTGGAGAAGCCGATCGAGACCAGAACCGAGCCGACGCAGGCTTGGCCGAGGATGCGGGCGAGGGAGAATGGGGCGAAGGCCTTCCATGCGAGCGTTGCGCCGGCGAGCACGAGGCAGAGGGACATCATCGAATGCATGCGGCCGGATGCGCCGACGTCGGCAAACGGCTGATCGCGCATAAGCAGATCGTCCAGCCCGAGGTTGAGGCCAAACACGTGCTCAGCGAGGGTGAGAGCACCGATGAGCGCGGGCAGCAGGGCGAGCCAGCCGGCCGCCGCATGGCCGAGCTCGATCGCCAAAAGCACCAGACCTAGGAGAAGCACGGCCAGCGCGGCATTCGCCTTCATCGAGGCAGCCCAGGGATTGGCTTGTCCCAAGCCGGTCGAATTCACCAATCCATTGGCCAAAATTGACGCGCCAAGCACGCAAAGCCCCAGCATAAGCGCGATGGAAATGCGCTGAAGCCATCTTGCTTGAGACAAATGAGACGGCGCGGTCATTGGGGGGAATACCCTAGTAAATACTGAATGCCTTCACAGGCCAAGCGATTTATGAAAGTATTGTTAATTCACGTGCAAGATGTTGAATTATAAAATCTAACAAATTAGCGAATTAAGTAAGGCGAGATGTTTTCGCCCTCATTTGAGGTCGGGGAAGGCTTTTCGGTGGGTGCGTTGGATTTTGGCTGGGTGAGCTTGCGAATGAAATTTGTGGGGCCGAAAACGAAGGCCCAGGCCGGCTTGTCGAGTGTCCCGGTGAGCTTGACTTCGAGTGCAGCAGAAACCGGGGTGAGCACAAGGCCGACGATATTGGTCAGGGGAAACTTGCTTTCCTGGAAAGGGTAGACCTTGGCGTTGAAATCGAGGGTTTTCTTGTCGAGAAAGTAGTCGCCCTTGGCGTCGATGGCGGAATTGGCGCCCGTCGCCTTCACCTCGGTGAAGCCCAGTTTGGCCTGCTCGATGTTGAAATTTCCCCGCGCCTTGGTGAAGCGCAGCGAGGTGAAGCTCAGTAGTTGCGAGAGCGCGCCGAAAAGATGGATTTGGGTGAGCTCCGCCCCGGCGATTTCCACGCTGCCGTTGCCGGTGAAGCTGAGCGGATCGTGGTAGCGGCCCTCGGCGGCGGCGGCGAGGTCCAAGCGGACGTCGGTGGCGCGTTGGATGAATTGCGTGGGCGGGTCGGAAGGCTGGTTTTTTTGCTTTGCGATGAAATCGTCCACGGTCGTGATGGCGCGGCCGAGGCTGGCGCCGGAGAGATGCAGGTCGAAGCGCAGGCGGCGCACGCTGTCCGCGCCCGTCAGGCGCGCGCGGCCGTTGAGCGCCCCGCCGGCGAACGTGGCGTTGATGCGCGGCAGGTCGATGTCGTTGTCCCGCAGGCTGGCGTCGAACGACGCGTCGCTGAATGGAAAATCGAAAAGCGAGAACGCGCCCGCCGAGGCGACGACGAATTGCACGCGTTGGTGCGCGCCGCCGGGTGAGGACGGGCTGTCGAGCACGCCGGTGGCGTGCAGCGTCGGCGGCTGGGCGAATTTGAAGGGCGCGATGAAGTCCTCGCCATCATCGAAGAGCCGCGCGCATTCGGCCAGGTCGAGATTGCTCGTCACATCAAATTCCATGTGTTGCCATGTGTCCTGCACCACGTCGATCAGGCGCGTGAAATGCCCGCGGGCCGTGCGCGCGCCGCGCGCGAGGAACACCTCGCGGCCGTCGTAGAAATTATCCGCGATGTGCAGGATCACCCGCACGCGGTCAAACGGCACGCCGCGCACGGCGGGGGACGCCCCGTCGGCAAAAACGAAGACATCGGTGCGCCGCGCGTCGCCCCAGCGGCCGTGCAAATCCAGGTCGGCGGCGGGAGGGGCTTGGGAGAAGGCGAAATTTTTCCAAAAAGTGGGCCACCACGACGTGAACCAGCCGTTGATGTCGAGCGGCCGCAGCTTGCCTTGGACGAGAAAGCGGTAGTCGTTCGTGGAGGTATCCATCGTGTAGCTGCCGGACACGAGATTGTCGTGCTGATGCAACACGACGTCGGTTGCGCTCAATTCGTGGCCGGAGAGTTTGACTTGGCCGCGCACGGCGTCGAGCGGGACGCCTTGCACCTCGAGAGGGCCGGCTTCGAGCCAGGTGGAGAGGCTGGCGAAGCGCCAGCCTGCGGAGATTCTGGCGCTGCCGCGCAGCGCGAGCGGCGAGGTGAACACAAGGAGTTTGGGCAGGTCGCTGTGCAGCCACGCGGAGATCGGCGTGAGCAGCGCGGGTGCGATGGCCGCGTCGAAACCGACGAGGGCGCTTTGCTTTTTCAAATCGGTTTCCGCGTGGAGTGAAACCGGCTCGCCGGCGAGGCGCATGGCGGCCTCGATGCGCGCATCCGACAACGGGTCCGGCGCGCCCGGAGTGATGCGCGCGAGCAGATCCGCGGCATGAAGCGAAAAACCGTCGAGAGTGGCGGCGGAAAAGTCGATATTGCGGGGAAGGAACCGCGGCAAGCCGGGCCAGGCGACGCCCCGCACGTGCAGGCGGGCGACCTGGGCGCTGGCGCCTCCGGGCAGGGAGAGCTCGTCCGCGCTGACGTCAAGCGTGGCCGGTGCGGCGGCCACGCCCAGCAGCGGCGCCCTGGCCGTGACGCGGAGGTTGGTGGCGCGCAGGCTCCAGGGTGTTTCGCGATGGAACGCGCGCGCGCCGAGCGTGGCCGTGACGAGCGCACCGCGCGTGTCGGAGGGCGTCAGCTCAAGGTGGAGCAGCGGTTCGTCAAACGCGGCGAGTTCCTCGGTCAGGCCGGCGAGCTGGCGGCTGAGGCGCGGATAGTTTTGCGCAAAGAAATCGACCAGCGGCAGCACGCCGGTGGTGGCGGTGTTGGCGCTGGCTGGCAGGCGCAGTGCGCCGTGCGCCGTGATCACGAGGTTGTTCGCGCGGCAGGTGAATTGGGCGAGCTCGATGGTTTGGTGGTGCGGCAGGAGATCGAGGGTGCAGCCACTGACCAGCGCCTCAGTCTGGCCGGAGGGGGAAAGAATGGCGGGCACGAAGAAGCCCGCGTCGGCCACGCGGACTTCACGCGGGTCGAAATGGCCGGCCAGGAGGGCCCATGGGTCGAGGCGCACGTAAAGGCCGCGGGCAGTGAAAAGGGGCTCGGCGAAGTCCGACGATTCGAGGCGGATGTCCTCGGCTACGATGCGACCGGAGGGATCGAAGGTGGCGTGGCCGAAGCGCACGGCGAGATGCGAGGCGGCGAGGCGCGACTCAAGCGCGCGCAAAATAAAGGCCGGCACGGCGAGCTGGCGCGCGGTAAGGAGGTAGAGTTGAAGCGCCAGCAGCACCCCAAGCAGGAGCCAGAGCGTCCAGAGGGCGAACGAAAGCATGCATGCACCGCACCAACGGCACGCGGACCAGAGCGGATGAACGGCTTTCACAGAGAAATCTCAAACGCCATGTTCCAAGGGCCGGGGAAATCCAAAGTCACGGAAGGAAACGCAGTTTACTTTGGGGGTGGGGCTTCGGCGCCGGGCGTTTCCGTTGCGGGTGGGGCCGTGGCTGGCGGCGGCGTGGTGAGGGTGAACAAGGCATCGAGGAACGATTGTTCGACCTCGAAAACGACGCCGAACTCGGGCGAACCGGCGAGTTGCGTGCTGCCGCCGACGCGCTCGGTGAAGAAGAGCTGCAAGGTGGTGGCGGCCGCGGGCCCGCCGCTGGCTGCGGCGAGGGAGATGGTGGCATCGAGCTGGTAGCTCCACGGACGGTTTTCGCCGGCCACAGTCACGTTGGGTGGAAAATCATCGCGGACAAAATTCTTTGCCCGCAGGGTGCGGAGCGCGGTGAGAATGGTCTGGAGCGCCGCGTGGCGGTCAGCGGGCAGGGCGGCGAGAACCGTGTCCCAAGTGTCCGTCTGGGCGGAGTTGCCGGCCGATGGGGCGAGGGATTTCTCGTAGAGGATGGCTTTGTCCGCCAGGCGCATGAGCTTGAGGCCGGTGATTTGTGCGCCGGCGGGAAGGGCGCGGAGCAGGCGGTCGCGGTAGGCCAGGGTGACGACGGGCGTGGCGGCAAGAACGGCGGAATCGACCGCATAAACGGAATCGGCGCCGGTCATCCGGGCGTAGACCTGAGCGTCGGTGCCGAGGCCGAGTTGCAGGGTGAGGCTGATCGCCTGGTTATTGAGCGTTGCGGGTTGCGCCACGGAAGGGGCCAGCGTGACGGTGATCTCGCGTTCGGGGCGATTGAAGCCCCAGCTTTCGAGATCGGCGGCGGAGGGCGCGTCGCTGACAAATTTTTTCGCGGAGAGCAGCGCAAGATTTTCAAGCAGGCGCTGGATGACCGCGGGATCGGCGGGTCGGGTTTGCGGGCCTGCGGCGGAACGGCTGACGATTTGCCAGGGGGCGTTGTCCTTTGCCGCCGCGGATGACTCAAGGCGCTGCAGGACGAGATCGGGAAAATTGGGTGCGCGGAGACTGACCGCGGTGGCATCATGCGGCTCGAAATCAAAGAAATGCGGTTCGCGCAGGTCGATCTGCGCATTTTTGAGATTCTTGAGCAGGTCGTTGGGAAACGAGACGGTGAAGATGGCAGCTTTGTCGTCCATCTTGGCATAAAAGACCGTCTCGGGCGCGGCGGTGCCGGCGGGAGGCGCAGTGCCGGCCGTGAAGGGATTGCCGAGCAGGAGGGTTTCGCGCCGTTTGTTGCCGTCGATCGTGATGCGCAACGTCGGGGTGGCGAGGCCGGTGCGGTCATCGGCGTCGCGCGCGCTGATGAAAGTCTGGGCGCGGAGCGTGCCGAGGTCGCTGAGGGAAAGCTCGGTGGCAACCTTGCTGGCGCGGGCCAGGATGGGGCTTTCGAATGACCAGCGGATGCCTTCGCGATGAATGCGCACAGGGGGGCCGGCGGTCTGCAGGGTGAGGGCGCTGGCTTCGAAGACAGGGATGGTGAAGAGGGCATCGTCCCGGAGTTGATCGAGCGGAAGGGTGAGGCTGTCGGCGAGGCTGCGGCCGACAACGTGGATGCGCTGGCCGTCGGGTGAAAGGATGTACAGGCGGTTGCCGATGCGCGTATCCGCCCCGATCCGGAGCGTGTAGGTTTTGCCGGCCTGTGCGCTTTCCGTGCCGGAGGTAAAGCTGATGGTGAGCTGGGGCTGGTCGAGGCCGTAGTCGGCGAGCGTCTGGCCGTTTTTGGCTAGGTCGCTGACCAGGAAACTGGTGTTGTGCTCGAGCGTCTGGAGCTCGGTGAGGATGCGGCTGACGGCGTCGGGATTGGCGGGCCAGTCGGGGGGCTGCGAAAGCAGCCACGCATCGCCGTGTTTTTCAAGGCGGAGCGGCTGGGGCGACGAGCGGCTTGAAATTTCCAGGGCGATGATGTTGGCGGCTTCGGGACCCAGGACGCGGTTGCCGGCCTGCCGGAAGGAATCCTCCGTGCCGAAATGCGGCTCGACGTAGAAAATGAACGTGAAGAGCGCGACGTTCAGAAAGAGGAGGATGAGCGTGATTTTAGTGCGCATCAGGAGGGAGGATGAACGTTTTAACGGCGGCGCGTCCAGTAAACGAGCAGGGCCAGCAAAAGGGCGGCGGCGGGCGGAAGCAGGAGCAGGCCAAGGCGGAGCTTGGCGAGCTCGATCTCGCTAAGCGAGAGCTGATAGCGCTCGATGGGCCGGGCGGGGATGTTGAGCTGGATGTCGCGGTCGGTGGCCCAGTTGACGGCATTGAGAATGAAATTCTGATTGCCGGCATTGGCGATGCGGTTGTTGACGGCAAATTCCGAGGTGCCGCTGACCACGAGGCGGCCGCCGCGCACGCTGAAAGGAAGGACTTCACCGCTGGCACCGCGGGCACTGACGCGTTCGGAGGCGGCGATAACGCCGAGGGTGCCACCGGTTTGTGGTGAGCCTTTCAGGTCAACCCCCACGTTGTATTCGGGCAGACTGCGCAGGCGGTAGCTGCGTTCGCCCCAGGCCGTGGGCGAGGTGGCGGCCAGCACGGTGACCGTGAGGCTGTCTTCAGGCGCACGGTTGGGATCGACGCGCACTGTGCGAGCCGGACCGAGGCGCAGGGGGAGGTTGTTGTTGATGAGGGTCTGGGTGATGGGATGCGGAGAATAAGCCCAGAGCAGGAGGTCGCCATCGTCGGTCATGTTCTGGGCGCCCGTGTCGCACACGAGATCGTCATCGGCGACCAATCCCCAGTCGGCCAGCAGGCTCTCCAGGCCGAACGGGCGGCCGGGATCAACCATCAGAATGAGGCGGCCGGCGCGCGTGGCGAGGAACTGGCGGAGCAGTTCCTGCTCAAAGGGGTTGAAGGTGCCCTGCGGGCCGGCAGCGATCAGCAGCGCGGCGTCGTCGGGGATTTTTTTCGCGATGGCGAGATCAAGGATCTCGATCTCGAAATTGCGGCGGCGGAGTTCCTCGCCAAGGAGGGAGAGGCCGTGCCCCTGATCGACGTCGTCGGGCCGTTGTTCGCCGTGGCCGGAAAGAAAATAGATCTTTTTCCGGTCACCGCTGGCGACATCGAGGATGGCGGCGGTGAACGCCTGCTCGCCCTGGAAGGCGCTGCGACGCTTGTCCTTGATCTGATAGAGGTCGCTGAAGTGCACCACGCGGTGTTTTTCGCCGCAGATGACCAGGATGTCGCCCGCTGCCTCGACGCCGAGTTGCTCGGCTTCGCGGCGGCGCTGGTAAACATCAAGATACTCGACGGAGATCCGGCCGGTCTCGTTGGCTTCGGCGGTATAAACGTATTCACGCAGCAGGCTGCGCACGTCGTGCGCGCTGCGCGCCATCTCCTCGTCGTCGGAATTTTCGTCGAAGGTGACGACGATGCGCACCGGCCGGGTGAGCTGGTGGAGGTAGGACTGGGTCTCGGGCGAGAGCGCGTAGCGGCGGCTGGCGATGAGGTCGTAGCGCCAGGCATGATGGCGCGCGAGGTAGTTGAGGCCGCCGAAAAGCGTGAGCATGAGCAGCGCCTGCAGGAGCAAGTTGAACGTGCGGACCCAGCGGGCGGAGCGGAAGCTTTCGGCGGAGGACATGGCGCGTCAGCTGTGCAGCAGCCGGGTTTCGACGCCGAGGATGCTGAGGATGAGCGCGAGCACCGTGCCGCTCGCGTAGAACAGCAGCTCCCGCGTATCCACGACGCCGCGACGAAAGTCGTCGAGATGCTGGGCCACCTGCGCATAATCGACGGCGCTCTTTAGCGGGTGCAGCGCGGTGATGGTGGTGAGCGCCTCCACGCTGCCCAGGTAGCGCACGCCGATGATGAGCGCGAAGAGCAGCGCGAACGCGAAGATCCCGGCCACGGCCTGGTTGCGCGCCAGCGAGCTGGCGAAGACCCCGAGACTGATGAAGAGCAGGCCGGACACCGCGATGAAGGCATAGCCGCCGACGACCGCGGCCGGGTCGAGAAAGCGCGCGTCGCTGGAAAAATGCCTCAGCAGGTAAAAATATGCACCGGTCGACGCCCACAGCGCGCAGTAGAGGAAGTAGGCGGCGAAAAACTTCCCGAGCACGACCTCGGTGGTGGTCACGGGCGTGGTGAGCAGGGTTTCGAGGGTGCCAAGGCGGCGTTCCTCCGCCAGGCATTTCATGGTCAGCAGCGGCACCAGGAAAAACACCGGCAGCCAGAAGAGCTCGAAGAAGACATAGCCGGGCGAAAGCTCCTGCGGGGTGTGGCTGTAGGTCTCCAGGATGCCGGTGAAAATGAAGCCCATCACGCCGAGGAAAAGCACCGCTGCGATGTAGGTGGCCGGGTTGACCAGGAGCATGCGGATCTCGTGGCTGAGGATGGTCCAGAAATGTTTCATCTTAGTTTTTCCGCGGTTCGTCCTTCACGTCCCAGCTGCGTTTCGTGGCGGCGAGGAAAACATCCTCGAGCGTGGGGTGGGCGCGGCTGATGGCGCGCACGCGGAAATTCTGTCCGCCGAGGGCGCGCAGGAGAGGCTCGCCGAGGTCGTCATCGCGCCGGGTGGTGAGCGTGAGCGCGCGGAAGCCGGTGGCATCCGGCCCCGCGACCGTGGTGATTTTCAGCGTGGGCTCGACGCCGGCGAGCAGCGCAGGCAGCGCGGTCATTTCGCCCGCGAGCTCAAGTTGATAGGTGGAATGGCCGAGGATTTCGCGGCGGAGCTCGGCGGGTGTGCCCTGGGCGACGACGCGGCCGCCGTTGATGATGAGCACGCGGTCGCAGGTCACCTCGATCTCGGGCAGGATGTGGCTGGAGATGATGACGGTCATCCGGCCGCGCAGGCTGGCGATGAGGTCGCGCACGATGAGAATCTGGTGGGGGTCGAGGCCGATGGTGGGCTCGTCCATGATGATGACGGGCGGCTCGGCGAGGATGGCCTCGGCGATGCCGATGCGCTGGCGGTAGCCCTTGGAAAGCTTGCCGATGAGCCGGTGACTGACGCGCTTGAGATCACAGAGCTCGAGGATTTCGTCGAGGCGCGGGCCGAGTTTGCGGCGGGGCACCTCCTTGAGGCGGCCGCGGTAGTAAAGGTATTCGCTGACCCGCATGTCCTCCGGCAGGGGGTTGTTTTCCGGCATGTAGCCGATAAAGCGTTTCACCTCGTCGGGCTGCGCCGCGACGGACACGCCGCACAGGCTCACATGGCCGGAGGTGGCCGGCAGATAGCCGGTGAGAATGCGCATCGTCGTGCTCTTGCCGGCCCCGTTGGGGCCGAGGAAGCCGATGATTTCGCCGGGGTCACGGTGAAGCTGATATCGTTGACCGCGGTCACTCCGGAGTAGGTTTTGACGAGATGCGAGACCTCGATGGCGGGCGTGGCGGGGGTGTCAGCGGCGGGCATGCGGTGGAAAATGGCCTCTAAGTTGAACAACCGTTTGACCGGACTGCACCCGAAAAGTTTACGCGGAATTGAGCCGCCAGGCGGCGGCCAAGCCGCGCAGGGTGAGGTCGGGCACGAGGGAGAAGGGCTGGAGGAGGGTGTTTTTCAGCAGGGCGGCGCTGCTGCCGGTGGCCAGCACGCGCGGCAGGGGCTCGCCGCGCGGGATGAGTTCGGCCAGTACGGCGTCGAGCAGCGCCTGGATCATGCCGTTGAAACCGATCACCATGCCGATGCGCATGGCCTCGGTCGTGGACTGGCCGATGGCGCGGGTGACTTCGAGCGAATCGTCGAGCAGCGGCAGGAGGGCGGTCTGCTCGTGCAGGTAGCGGCGCATGAGCTCGACACCGGGCGCGATGATGCCGCCCTCGTAACCGCGCGACTGGGTGATGATGTCGAACGTCACGGCGGTGCCGAGGTCGATGACGATGGCCGGCGAGCCGAAAAGCGCCTGCGCGCCGGCGGCGTTGGCGAGGCGGTCGGCGCCGATCTCGCGCGGGCGCGGGTAGCCGATGCGCACGCCGAGTTTTTTTTCATGAGTGAGCTCAAACACCGGTTGCGGCCAGGGGCGGGCGGCGAGCAGGGCCTTGAGTTTTTCCGTGGCGGCGGGCACGACCGAGCAGAAAGCCGCGCCTTCGAGCGCGGGGTGTTCGGTCATGATTTGTGCGAGCAAAGGTCCGAGACCCTCCCGTGCATCGTCGAGCAGCCGGGTGGGCAGTGCGCGCTGGAACACGGTCGCGCCGGTGGCGATGACGCCGTAGTGCGTGTGGGTGTTGCCGATGTCGATGCAGAGGAGGGCCATGGCCGGATTATTTTTCAACCGTCACTTCGCCGGCGCGGAAGCGCAGGGTCTTGCCGGCGTCGGTGCGCAGGAGGAGCGAGCCTTCATTGTCGATGCCGCCGGCGAGGCCGGAGAATTTTTTGTCGCCCTGGACGAGCGTGACGGTCCGGCCGCGAAGCGCATCGTAGCGATTCCACAGCTCGGCGAAGATCTTGGCGTAGTCGCCATCGACGAAGTCGGTGTAGGCGAGCAGCACGCGGCCGATGAGCGCGGCGGCGAGGCGGTTGAGCTCGATCGGCGCGCCCACCTGCTCGGCCAGCGAGGTGGCGGTGGCGGCGAGGAGGCGCGGCCACGCTTCACGCGGGCAGTTGACGTTGAGGCCGAGGCCGAAAACGAGGTCGCGGATCTGGTCCGCATCGACGCGCGCCTCGGTCAGCATGCCGCCGGCCTTGCGCCCGGCGAAGACGAGGTCGTTGGGCCATTTCAGGCCGGGCGTGAGATGGCAGAAATTGGCGACCAGTTCGCAGATGTTGAGGCCCATCCACAGGGTGAAAGTCTGCATGCGCGCGGGCTCAAGGCGCGGGCGAAAGGCAAAGCTGATGTAAAGGTTGCCGTTGGCCTCGCTGTGCCAGGCGCGGCCGAAGCGGCCGCGGCCATGGGTCTGGCGACGGGCGAGGACGGCAAATGGCGCGGACAGGCCGGCCGCGAGCTGGCGCTCGGCCTCGCTGTTGGTGCTGTCGGTCTCATCAAAGAAAACCAGCGAGAAGTCGCGCGCGCGCGTCCGCAGGTGGGCTTTGATCAGCGAGGCGTTGAGCACGGCCGGCCGGCGCGTGAGCTTGTAGCCGCGGCTGCGCACGGCCTTGAAGGCGAAGCCCTGCTCCCGGAGTTTTTCCATGTGCGTCCAGACGCCGACACGGCTCATGCCGAGTTTTTTGGCGAGGGCGCTCCCGGAGACGAAGCCGGGCTGGCGGTCGAGCAGTTCGCGGAGGATGACGATTTCGGGCTGGCTCATGTCAGCGGCGCCAGTCGAGGCCGATGTCAACCCACACGCTGTGGTGCACGAGGGCGCCGGTCGAAATGAAATCGAGGCCGAGGCCGGCGAGGCGCGGGAGCGTCTTCAAGGTAATGCCGCCGCTGGCCTCGGTGAAGGCGCGGCCGGCGATGAGCGCGACCGCCCGCCGGAGCTGTGCGGGCGTGAAATTATCCAGCAGGACGACGTCGGCGCCGGCGGTGAGGGCGGGCGGGATCTGTTCCAGGGCATCCACCTCGATCTCCACCGGCAGTTCGGGCGCGGCGCGCCGGGCGGCGGCGACGGCAGCGGCGAGGTCGCCGGTCGAGCCGAGCAGCGCGAGATGGTTGTCCTTGAGCATGACGCCATCGAAGAGGCCGAGGCGGTAGTTCCAGCCGCCACCGCAGGCGACGGCGTATTTTTCGAGCATGCGCCAGCCGGGCGTGGTCTTGCGCGTGTCAAGCAGCCGGGTGCGGGAGGTGCCGAGCGCCTCGACGTAGCGGCGGGTTTGCGTGGCCACGCCAGCGAGACGCTGGAGGAAATTCAGGATCACGCGCTCGGCCGCAAGCAGCGTGCGCGGATGGCCGCTAAGGGTGGCGAGCACGGCGCCGGCGGGCAGGCGGGCGCCATCGCGCGCGCGGAGCTGGGCGGTCGCATGGCCGCCATAAACGGAGAGGATGAGCGGCACGAGCGGCAGGCCGCAGACGACGAGCGGTTCGCGGACGACGAGATCGGCCGTGCCGGCGCGCGGTGCGATGCTGGAGATACTGGCCGTGGAAAGATCGCCGGTGTGGGCGGGGCGGACGCGCAATCCCAGGCCATGGAGGTCTTCGTCGCGCGCCATCTCGACCAGCCGGCGCAAATGCGCCAGGTCGAGATCGTCCCACGCGAGGCGCTGGAGGAGAATGTCGGCGGTCGGTGGTTTGGGCGTGGCGGGCATCGTTGTTAAGCGCGGCGTTGAAATTAAAAACGACGCGCGCACACTGTAGCAAATGTCATTTGCAGAATTCCAGCAATCTGTCCGGGCGGAGGCGGCGCCATCCGCGGGCCTGCCGCCGGCATTGCAGGCGCTCTGGCATGATGCCCGGGGCGACTGGGAGCGGGCCCATGAGTGTGCCCAGGAGGAGGCTTCGCGCACCGGCGCGTGGGTGCACGCCTATCTGCACCGCAAGGAAGGCGACGACGGCAATGCCGGTTATTGGTATGCGCGCGCCGGCCGGAAGTTTCCGGAGATGGACCTTGATGCTGAGTGGGCGCAGATCGCCCGCGAGCTGTTGGCGCAAAGGGCAGGGCCGGCCTAGCCGCGCACCTGGCCGCTGCCGGTGACCAGCCATTTGTAACTGCAGAGCTCGTTCAGCCCCATCGGGCCGCGGGCGTGGAGGCGGTCGGTGCTGATGCCGATCTCGGCGCCGAGGCCAAATTCGAAGCCATCGTGAAAACGTGTGCTGGCGTTCCAGAAGACGGCGGCGCTATCGACGCCGGCAAGGAACTGCTTCGCGGCGGTCTCGTCGGCGGTGATGATGGCGTCGCTGTGCGCGGAACTGTCGCGGTTGATGGTTGCGATCGCGGTCTCGAGCGAGTCGGTGACGCGCACGGCAAGGATGAGATCGAGAAACTCGGTCGTGTAGTCGGCCTCGGTCGCAGGCGTGGCGGGCAGCTTTTCGCGCGCGAGGATGGCGGCGGCGGCGGGGTCGCAGCGGAGCTGGACGTTCTTTGCTAGCAACGCCCGGGCGGCCGAGGGCAGGAATTTTTCCGCGACGGCGCGGTGCACGAGGAGCTGTTCCGCGGCGTTGCAGACGCTGGGCCGGGAGACCTTCGAATTGACGAGAATCTTTTCCGCTATCGCGAGGTCCGCGGCGCGGTCGACGTAAATGAAGCAGACACCCTTGTAATGCTTGATGACGGGAATGGTGCTGTTTTGCGCGACAAAGCGGATGAGGCTCTCGCCGCCGCGGGGGATGAGGCAATGCACCAGCGAGTCGAGTTTGAGCAGCGTGGTGAGCGCGGCGCGGTCGGTGGTGGGGATGAGCTGCACGGCGTCGGCGGGCAGGCCGGCGTGCGCGAGCGCCTGCTGCACGAGCCCAGCGAGGGCGGTATTGGTATGGAAGCATTCGCTGCCGCCGCGCAGGATGGCGGCATTGCCGGATTTCAGGCAGAGCACGGCGCAGTCGATGGTCACGTTGGGGCGCGCCTCGTAGATGATGCCGATGACGCCGATGGGCACGCGGATTTTGCGGAGGCGCAGGCCGTTGGGGCGCGAAACTTCTTCGAGCAGTTCGCCGGCAGGATCGGCCAGCGTGGCGACCTGGCGGACGGAGCCGGCGAGGTGAGCGAGGCGCTGCTCGTTGAGCGTGAGGCGGTCGCGCTGGGCGGCGGGCAGGCCGGCGGCCTCGGGCGAGGCGAGGTCGCGCTGGTTGGCGGCGAGGAGGTCGGCGGACTTTTTCTCCAGCAATCCGGCCAGCTCAAGCAGCGCGGCGTTCTTCGCCGCGGTGGACGCGACCGCGAGCACGAGCGACGCGGCGCGGGCGCGCTGCGCGATTTGGGTGACGAGCTGGACGAGATCGGCGGACATGGAAAACAACCAGTCTCGCGCAGAATCGCGCAGTCCGCAAAGAAAAATTCAATCGTGAAAATTTATGAGCCGGGTTGATTCACTTCTGCAGGGGCGGAGCTGTGCTCAATCGCTTGCAAAAATTCCAACATTTTGTTCCGAGACTCGATTCTTGCCTGCTTATTTCCTTCGGGTGTTCCACCGAGCATGGAGTATTCACTTAGCGTATGGCCGGCACCTTTGTATTTCACATGCTCATATTTGTAGCTAAAGCCCTTTTCCTTAAGCCGGTCGCAAATGGCGTCGCCCATCTCTGCGGAGGGCCACAGCGCATCTTCATTGCCGGAGAGCAACAGTACCGGGCCATGAATTTTTTCCACCTCGATGGTGGCTTTTTCCACCGCTTCTTTTTGGGTGAGTGACCTTTGGTAGAGTTTATAAACGGCAAGCTTGTCGAAAGGGTTGAACCAGCGGCTGCGATCATATGGAACGAAAGGGACTGGATTCTGGAGGAGGCTCCAGCTGGATCGGGCGGGCGGTGCCGGCCAGAATTTTTTTGGAAGACCCTGCCAAACCACCGAGCTCGGTGCGATCGCGATGACGCCGGCAATATCAGGATGCCGTGTGGCGAGGAGGAGGGCAAGTTCGGCTCCCTTGGATCCTCCCACGACGACAATTCCCCCGGGCTGAATTGCCTCGTTGGCTTCCAGCCAGGCAATGGCTTTGTCGCAATACTCAAGCGGAACCATCTCCAGCGAGTCGGGCAATCCTTCGGCTTTGAAATAGGCCAGGCACAATACCGGATATCCGTTGGTGGCTAAGAACCTTGGCGTGCCAAGAACGGATATCCCTCCTTCCGACCCGCCAAGAAACAAAATCCCCATCTTTTTTGGCGAGCCTTCCGTATGATAGAAATCCGCGACGAAGGGCTGTCCGGTGACGGGAATCGGGGCGACCGGATTTTTTGCCGGCTCGGCTTTGAGGCTGGGCGAAACACCGCACGTCACGGCGAGCAGCCCCCATAGCCCGCAATAAATCTTCATGGTTTGAGAATCGCCTTCAGTGCAGCGGCATGGGCATCAAACGCTCGCCGCCCGGCCGCCGTGGCCGCCACAAATGTTTTTGGCCGGCGGGCCACAAACGTTTTTTCCACTGCGATGTAACCCTTTTCTTCGAGTGTGAGCAGATGTGCGCCCAGGTTGCCGTCGGTGAGGCCCAGCTTGGCTTTTAGAAAGGAGAAATCCACCTGGTTTCGTGGGCTGAGCTGGCAAAGCGCAGCCATGATTTGCAGGCGCGCGGGTTGATGGATGGTAGCGTCGAGTTCGTCCATGGGAGTGACCGGTTAACGCCAGAAGAAGCGGACGTAGAATCCGGTGCCGATCAGTGTGCCGCCGCACAGGACAGCGATCCACCACCAGAAAATAGCTGGAAAGAAAAACAAGCCGGTGAGAATCAGCGCGCTGACTACAAGGCCGACCCAGAGAAGATAAATGTCGAACCAGATGCCTGCCATGATGTAGCAGAACATAGACACAAGTGCGCTGTAGGCGAAGCCGCTCTTGGGGTTTGCCGGCCCGCGAAGCACCAGCGGCCAGACAAAGGCAAAGACGACAATGGCCGCCAACATGCCGACAAAGCGCTTATGGCCCGTTGAGCGTACTTGCGTCTTTTGCCCGAGAATGATCAGGGCGGAGGCAGCGAACCCGCCGAGCACCAGGCAATTGGCGATTCTCATGCCGGGCAGGCCAAGATATTCGGCGAGCAGGGCCATCGCCGCCCAAATACTGCCCCATAGCCAGAGATGGTAGTGGCCACGATGGCTGCGGATAACAACGCGCATTGTCGTGCGCGACGCTTCAATATCGCCCAATGCCCGGGCGGCTTCTTCAGGTGAAATATTCATTAGCAGAGTACTCTATAATACAGAGTAATCTGTCAATAATGATTTGATTCGGATTAACTTAAAAATCACAAGGGCCTGGTTAGCAGGCCAATGTAATTATTTTTGCCCGATCTTCCGCCTGCGGATTTTTTCTCAGAACCGTGTCAGCGCCTGCAGTTCGCGCAGGCGGGCGTCGATGGTCTTGCGGCCGGCGGAGCTGAGGCGGTGCACGCTGAAGCTTTCGACGGTGAGGCTGGCGCAGGCGGTGGCGCAGGCGACGGCTTTTTTGACCGCGGGAAAGTCGGTGCGGTTGACCGAGGCGAGGTAGCCGGTGATCGCGCCAGCGTAACTGTCGCCCGCGCCGGTGGGGTCGGTGAGCCGGGTCACGGGATAGGCGGGCAGCGCGAAGAAACCGCCGGGATGGAAAAGCAGCGAGCCATGGGCGCCTTTTTTCAGGACGACGGCGCGCGGGCCCATTTTCCTGAGGGCGTGGCCGGCGAGGATGAGGTTGCGCTGGCCGGTGAGGAGGAGCGACTCGTCCTCGTTGATGACGAGAAGGTCGACGCGCTTGAGCAGGCGGTCGAGCTCGGGGCGGGCGGTGTTGATCCAGAGGTCGAAGGTGTCGGCGATGACAAAGGGCCGGTTCTTACCCCGCGGGAGCTGGTCGAGCACGTGCAGCTGAAGCGCGGGCTGGATGGCGCCGAGCATCACGAATGGTGTGTCGAGATAGGCGGGCGGCAGCTGGGGCGAGAAATGCTCAAAAGCGTTGAGCTGGATTTCGAGGGTGTCGCGACCGGCGAAATTTTCGTGGTAGCGGCCGGACCAGAAAAAGGTCCGGGCTGCGGGGTCGACCTGCAGGCCGGCGAGGTCGATGCCATGCTTGCGGTAAAGCTGCAGGAATTTTTTCGGGAAATCGCCGCCGACGACGCCGACCAGGCGCGCGGGCGCGAAATAACTGGCGGCGATGGCGGCATAGCTGGCTGCGCCGCCCAGGATGTTTTCGCTCTGGGCGTCGGGCGTGGCGACGCGGTCGATGGCGACGGAGCCGATGATAAGGGCAGGGCGGGCGGTGCGAGGATAGGCGGGCATGGCGAGATCAGTTCGAGACAGTCAGGTTCGTGGCGAGAAGCGGCTCGTCGTCGATTTCCATCAGGATGGAATAGTCGCCGGCCTGCGGGAAGCTGAGGTTCCGGATTTCGTTGATGAGGTTGATGCGCTGGAGCGGGCCGGGCGATTCGAACGGGCGCTCGATCAGCGAGGTCATTTGTGTGGGATCGAGGCCCAGGGAAATGCGGATGTTGTGCTGGCCGGCTGCGCAGTCGGTAAGGGTGAGGAACCAGACCATGAACGGGTGCGTGACCGGGAAGCGGTGGGCCTTGATGTTCGAAAAAACACCGAGGATCGTGTGTTTGCCCGAGCCGGGGTCGATGTGCACGCCATCGCAGGTCAGCCAGACGAGAAGTTGGGGCTTTGATTGCATGGGGCGAGTTGGGCGGCGGGGGTGGCGGGGGGCAAATCTTTTTGGGCGGCTAGGTGGAACCAGCCGGGCCGGGGCGTGACGATAGGGAAACTTTCCGTGGCACGGGTTTCCGCGCTGATTGCGTGACACGGAACTGTCATGCCCCCCGACTTGCAGGCAGGCGTTCACTCGCTCGCGGCTTATCCGCCATGGCTGGTCATCCTGTGCGCGATCATCGCCGGGACGTTTTTATTCTGGCTTTTGGGCCGGGTTCTGGCGTGGAGCCTGGAGGTGATCATGGCCCTGGTTCTCATCCTTGGCGTGGCCGTGGCGGTCTGGCTACTGCTGCAATAAGGCCCACGTTTGACTTGTCAGCCTTTTGGCGCTGCCGTTATGGCTTTGCGATGAAGTACGTTTTTGTCACGGGTGGTGTGGTCTCCTCGCTGGGCAAGGGCCTGACGGCCGCGGCGCTGGGGGCGCTGCTCGAATTGCGCGGGCTGACAGTGCGCATCCAGAAATTCGACCCTTACCTGAACGTCGATCCGGGCACGATGAGCCCGTTTCAGCACGGCGAGGTTTACGTGCTGGAGGATGGCGCGGAGACCGACCTGGACCTCGGCCACTATGAGCGGTTCACGAGTGGAAAGCTCTCGCGCCTCAACAATCTCACCTCCGGCCAGGTTTACGAGAGCGTCATCCAGAAGGAGCGGCGCGGCGATTATCTCGGCAAAACCGTGCAGGTCATTCCGCACGTTACCAATGAAATCAAGGAGCGCATTTATGCCGGTGCGAAGGACGTGGACGTGCTCATCACCGAGATCGGCGGCACAACCGGCGACATCGAGGGCCTGCCGTTCCTCGAGGCCATGCGGCAGTTAGCGCTCGAAGCCGGGCCGCGCGAAGTGATTTTCATCCACATGACACTCGTGCCGTTCCTCAGCGCCGCGGGCGAGCTCAAGACCAAGCCCACCCAGCAGTCCGTGGCCAAGCTCCGCGAGATCGGCATCCAGCCGCACGTTGTCGTGTGCCGCTGCGACCATCCTCTGGAGTCCGGCATGCGCGACAAGATTTCAATGTTCTGCAACGTGCCGGTGAAGGCCGTGATCGAATGCCGTGACGTCGCGCATTCCATCTATGAGCTGCCGCTCGCGCTGCAAAGCGAGGGCATGGACGAGCTGGTGCTGGAGCTCTTCGGCCTCAAGCTGCCGTCGCCATCGAAAAACATCTGGGACGAGATCGTCCGCCGCATCCTCAATCCCGCCCACGAGGTGCGCATTGGCGTCGTCGGCAAATACATCGAACTGCAGGACGCCTACAAATCCGTCTACGAATCGCTCACGCATGGCGGCATCGCCAACAACTGCCGCGTGAGCATCGTGCGCATCGACGCCGAGGACCTGGAAAAGAAAAACGGCCTCGCGCAGCTCCGCGGTCTCGATGGTATCCTCGTGCCCGGCGGCTTCGGCGACCGTGGCACCGAGGGCAAGATCGCCGCCGCGCGCTACGCCCGCGAAAAGAAAATCCCCTATTATGGCCTCTGCCTCGGCCTGCAGATCGCGGTCATCGAGTTCGCGCGCGATGTGCTCAAGCTGCCCGGCGCGAACAGCACCGAGTTCGACCTCAAGACCCCGCATCCCGTCATCAATATGATGGAGGAGCAGAAAAAGATTATCGACAAGGGTGCGACCATGCGCCTCGGCAGCTACGAGTGCGCGCTCACACCCGGCACGCACGCTCACAAGGCCTACGGCAAGGCCAGCGTCCGCGAGCGCCACCGCCACCGCTACGAGGTCAACAACAGCTACGTCGGCCAGCTCCAGCGCGCCGGCATGGTCGTGAGCGGCATCAACCCACGGCGCAATCTCGTGGAGATTATCGAGCTGAAAAATCATCCGTGGTTCCTCGGCGTGCAGTTCCATCCAGAGTTCCAGTCGAAACCCAGCGCGCCGCATCCGCTGTTCGCCGCCTTCATCGCCGCCGCCGTCAAACAAAAGCGCAGCCGGAAAAAGCCGGCGAAAAAATGATCTTCAAACCCGGGAAGCTCCTGCTCATCGCCGGCCCGTGCTCGCTCGAAAACGAGCGCGTCTGCCGCGCCGTCGCGGAGAAGCTGGTTGAAATCGGTCGCGCACACCGCGAGCTGCGCATCGTTTTCAAGGGCTCCTTCGACAAGGCCAACCGCACCTCGCTCTCCGGCGAACGCGGCACCGGCCTCGCCGCCGGCCTCAAGCTCCTCGCGCTCGTGAAGCGCGACTACGGCTTCCCCGTGCTCACCGACGTGCACGAGACATCGCAGGTGCCGGCCATCGCATCGGTTTGCGACGTGCTGCAAATCCCCGCCTTCCTCTGCCGCCAGACCGACCTGCTCCTCGCCGCCGCCGCCAGCGGCCGCACGGTCAACGTGAAAAAAGGCCAGTTCCTCTCCCCGCAGGAGATGCCGTTCGTCGTCGGCAAACTGCAGCAGGGCGGGGCGAAGGAAATCTGGCAGACCGAGCGCGGCACGACCTTTGGCTATCAGAACCTCGTCGTGGACATGCGCTCGTTTGCGCTCATGAAGAAAAACGGTTTTCCCACCGTCTTCGACGCCACTCACAGCGTGCAGCTCCCCGGCGCGGCCGGCGGCAAAAGCGGCGGCCAGCGTGAGTTCGTGCCGCCGCTCGCCCGTGCTGCGCTCGCGGCCGGCGCCGACGGGCTCTTCATCGAAACCCATCCCAGACCCGAGAAAGCCATTTCCGACGGCCCCAGCCAGATCCCGCTCGCCGGGATGCCTGCGCTTATCGCGAGTTGCCTGGCCATCTGGAAAGCCGCCCGCGGCTGAACTTGCGCGCAGCGTTGACCGCGCGGCTTTGCGCGCCAACACTCTAGACAAACCCACCCATGGACACGTTTTTGATCGACGTTCCGATGCCCTCAATGGGCGCGACCGTCAACGAGCTTACCGTCATCGACCTCAAGGTGCAGCCGGGCGCGCGCATCGCCAAGGGCGAGAAAATCGCCGAGCTCGAGAGCGACAAGTCCATCTTCGAGTTCGAGGCGCCGTGCGACGGCGTTGTCACCGAAGTCAAAGGCCGGGCCGGCGACATTCTGCCCAGCGGCGCGCCATTCCTGCGCATCGAGACGAACGACAACAGCTTGCGCCATCTCGAGGCGAAGGCCGCGGTGCCGAAACACCAAGGCAGGGAACCGCGCGCTTCGGCAGCGGGCTCGCCCGAAGTCCGGAATTTAAAACCTGAAATCCCGCGCCCGGCCGCGACGGGAGCGCAATGGACACCCCGCGCGCTCAAGCTGGTGCAGGAGGCCGGCCTCGATCCGGCGGCCCTGCCCGGTCTCGAAGCCACCGGCCCGGGCGGCCGCATCTCCGGTGACGATGTCGCGCGCTATCTGGAAAAACACCCGGCCTCTGCGCCGGCGTCGTCAGCCAACGGCCACGTCCAGTCCAAGACTGCGGGCTGGGAACCGCGGGCGGCCGAGACCGTTTGCATCGCGGGTGTCGGTTACGCCGTGCCAAAGGCCGTGATGCCAAATAGCGAGCTGCTCAAGGAATTTCCCGACAAGACCGAGGAGGAGATCATCAAGCTCACCGGCATCCGCGAACGCCGCTATGCCGCCGCGGACGAGACCGCCACGAGCTTTGCCGTCACCGCCGTGCAGCACGCGCTCGCTCAGGCGAAAATGGACGTGAGCTTGATCGACGGCGTCATCATGGCCACGTTGCTGCCCGACCAGCCCGTGCCCGCGATGGCGAGTGCGCTGGCCCAGCAGCTCGGCATTCCCCGTGCCCTGGCCTTCGACCTCAATGCCGCCTGCGCCGGCTGGCTCTACGCGCTCGAGGTCGGCCGCGCGTTCATCCGCAGCGGCACGGCGAAAAATCTCATCGTGGTCACTGCGGAGCTGCTTTCGCGCATCACCAACCCGAAGGACCACAACACCGCCTTTCTTTTTGGCGACGGCGCGGGCGCGGCCATTCTCACCGATGCGCCGGGCGGACACCGCCTCGGCCGCATGGCCCTCTCGGGCGATGCCGACCAGTTCACCGCCATCCAGCGTCCGGGCGGCGGCGCGACGCGGCCATTTCCCGCCCCCGGCGGCCATGATCGCTGCGACTTTTACCTGCAGATGAACGGGGCATCGGTCTTCAAGCACGCCGTCATCGGCTTTGCCGACCAGATCGAAGCGACGCTCAAGCGCCACAAGCTCACGCCCGACGACGTCGCGTGGATCGTGCCGCACCAAGCCAACGAGCGCATCCTGCGCGCGGTGGGCAAGCGCGTGGGCGTCCCTTACGAAAAATTCGTCGTCACCATCGCCAAATACGGCAACACCAGCGCGGCCTCGGTCTCGATGGCGCTCGGCTGGGCCGCGGAGGAGGGCATCTTCCATGCGGGCGACAAAATCATTTTCTGCAGCGTGGGCGCCGGTCTGACCTTTGCAGGCGGCCTGCTGGTCTGGTAGATGTAAACAAGCTCACGCCAAGACGCGAAGGCGCAAAGATAAATGAACAAAAACGACGTGGCAAAGGTAGTGGTTGATACAGCCTACCATATTCATGTCGGACTGGGGCCGGGTTTACTGGAATCGGTTTACGAAGTTGTGCTCGCAAAGGAGCTGGAAAAGCGTGGATGCAAGGTGGAGCGGCAGAAGCCGATCGGTTTTGTGTTCGGTGACGTCGCGTTTGATGAAGGATTTCGTGCCGACCTGCTCGTCGATGATCTTGTGCTCGTTGAACTCAAATCCACGGAGCAGACCATCCTGTGCATAAAAAACGGCTAAAAACCTATTTGCGGTTATCGGGCAAGCGCCTCGGCCTGCTTATTAATTTTGGCACCGAACTTTTCAAAGAGGGTGTATCCCGCGTGGTGCTCGGATTGCCTGAGGTCTGAAACTTTGCGCCTTCGCGCCTTGGCGTGAGTCTTCTGCTCATGCTCCACTGCCCTGCAGCTCGTGGCTCAGCACGCTCAATGCGTAGATCGCGGCGGTCTCGCAGCGCAGCACGAGCGGGCCGAGCGTGATGGGCTCGAAGCCGGCCGACTTGCTTGCACTCAACTCGGAGGGAGTGAAATCGCCTTCCGGGCCGATCAGCCAGAGGACATTTTTCGGCGGGCGGCCCTGTGCGGCGCGGAAAGCCGCCAGCACGACATGAAGTGATTTCGCGCCGGGTTCGAGACTGGCGATGAGCTTCAAATCGTAGCCGCGGGCCGACTCCATGAAGGTGGTGGCATTTTGCACAGGCAGGATTTCCGGCAGCCAGGGGTTGCCGCATTGCTTGGCGGCCTCCAGCGCGGCGGTCTGCCACTTCTCGTTTTTCTTGCCGGAGCGCGCATCATCGAGCTTCACCTGCGTGCGTTCGCTCTCCAGCGGGACGATGCGGATGGCGCCGAGCTCCGTTGCCTTGCGCACGATGGAATCCATGAATCCGCCCTTGGGCAGCGCCTGGCCGAGGGTCATGGCGTAGGGGAGGGGCTTCGCTTTTTGCGAAAACCGCACTTTCAGGTGCGCGGCGCGCCGGTCGGCCAAGGTCAGCTCACAAATCCACTCCAGGCCGCGGCCATCGAAGGCCACCACGGTGGCGCCCACCTCGGCCCGGTTGACGATCACGAGGTGGTGCGATTCCTCGAACGAAAGCGTGAGCTCGGCGGGATCGCGGGTGGTGGGCTGGCAAAAGGCGCGGAAGTCGGGCATGGCGGAAAATGACCAGTGAAAAGCGCGCGGGGCGGGGTGCAAGCGTGCTTTGTCGTTTCATCTAGAAACAACAAAGGCGCTGAGCTAGCGAACTCAGCGCCCTTGCCGACTTATACAAAACTACAAACTACGTAGGACAACTCAGGAAACCAACCTGGTCGCCTCCTTTGCACAGGGAGAAAGACGCAGGCGCGGTGAAGACGTTCAAAATCCGCCAAAAAAACTCTGGAAGACGGGCGCGTGGCTGCTTCCGCAAAAAAGATTTACAAACCGGGCGCCCGGTCTAGCTTGCGGCTTCCCGCATGCCCGGATGGCGGAATTGGCAGACGCAGTAGACTCAAAATCTACCGGTAGCGATACCTTGTGGGTTCGACCCCCACTCTGGGCACCAGTTAAGTCATTATAAAATAGTGGCTTAGATTCGCCCAACAACAGATTTGCCAGTTGACGTGGCAAATCGGGCATGAATCAAAAAACTTCGTTCGTCATCTCACAATTCACGAATCGCTCCGGGGAGATCGTTTTCCGCGTTTCCGGTTGGTTGGATGGCAAGCGCCTCCGCAAAAATTTTTCGTCTCGTGCCGAGGCTGAGCGCCAGATTCTCGAAGTCCAGCAGCACCAAGGCGAGGGAGGCATCCGTACCGCTATCACTCGCCTCACCGACCGACCAACTGCACCAGGCCGAGGCGTCCTTTTGCCGATTGAAGGGCAATCCACCTCGCTGCTCGTCTATCTCGACTTTGCACTCACAAACTATTGTGAGCCGATTTAACAGAAGCGTTAACCGAGGCCGCGACCGAGTAGGAAGACAAAGGAGCACCAACGCACGCTCCCTAAAGTGCCTAATACGTGTTGCGGCGGGGCATGCGAATATTGCGTCGCTGTCGAAACCTTCCGAGTGTGGCAAGAAGGGCCAAGGCGACGTAGAACCATTCGGAGGGCGCGCCGCCGTCGGAGTGGTTGGCTTTAAAATTGTCCGACGAGCCCGAGCCGGAGCCGGATGAGGATGGGGGAGCTGTGATCGTGACGGTGAAAGGTTTGCTGACGACTTGGTCGCTGGAGACCAGGTCGATGGCGACAGTGTAAATGCCGGCATCGGTGCTCTGGGCGCTGGAGACGGCGTAGGTCGAGCCGGTGGCCCCGGAGATGGGCAGGTTGTTCAGGCGCCACTGATAGGTGGAGGGAATGAAGCTGGCCGGGACCACCGCGGTCAGGGTGAAGGCAGTGGCACCGGTCACCGCACTGGAGGGGCCGGTGATGGTGGCCGAGCCGGCAGGGGGATCGGCGTACCCAGCACCGGCAATGTTGCCGGCGTCGGCGGAGATCACCGCGGCCACGTCGGAGGTGGGCAGGGCTTCGTAGGAATAAGTGGGCGTGAAGACCTGGTCGGTACCGGTGTAGGCGGCGGTGCCGGTCGTGGCTGTATAGGTGTTGTTCAAGGCCAGGCTGCGGCCGATGGGCAGCGCGGTGTTCACGTTCTGGACCGTGAGCGGGCTGGCCACCGTGTCATAGACGTTGAGTTCACTCAGGAGCTGGGACTGGTCGCTGGAGACCGTGGCGGACGTGTTGCCCGAGGTGGCGAAGTAATTGCTGTAGAGATGGACGTAGCCAAAGGTGGCGAGCGGCATCCGCTGGTCGACCCTGGTCGACCAGTAATTGTGGTGGAGGGTGACGTGCAGAACTGCGGACTCGCTGCCGGCCTGGCCGATCAAAAGGCTGTAGCGGTGCACGGTCTGGTTGGTGGTGTAATAGAACTCGCACCAGGAAATGGTGATGTTGTCGGAGCCATTGATGATCTCGATGGCGTGGTTGGCGGTGTCGAAGAAGGTGCAGTGGGTGATGAAGATGGTATTGGCGCCGGAGAGGGTGAAGGCGTCGCCACCGTCGGTGTAGGCTCCGCCCACGATGGTGGTGCCGGGGTTGGTGAGGTTGAGGCCGCGGATGACGACGTTACTGACCCCGCTGCCCAGGGTGAGGTTGCCGATCAGACTGGAGTCGGCATCGGCGCCTTGGATCGTTTTGTTGGAAGCGACGTTGACCGGGGTAGAGCCGAGGTCGATCACGCCGGCAACGGTGATGACCGCGGGCGTGGCGGAGGTGGCCTGCGTGCGGAAGTCGGCCGCGGTGAGAACGGTGACGGCCGAGCCGGTGCCCCCGGTGGCGGAAGCTGCGTAGCCGTCGGGTGCGGGGGCGGCATAGGAGGCGCTGACCGAGGCGAGGTTCACCTTCTTGGTGCTGGCGGCACTGGTCTTGATGCCGTCACTGACGGCAAAGGAGATGGTGACGCTGCCGGGAGAGGCGCTGCTGCCGGTGGAGAAAGTGACCGCTTGCAAGGCATTGGTCCACTGGGTCAAGGTGGCGGTGGCGCCGGAGGAAGTGAGGGTGAGAACACCGGTGCCAGAGTTATAGGAAGCGGAGATGTTGCCGTAGGTGGTGGCGCTCGTATTGGTGAAGGCCAACGTATCGCCGCCGGCAAAGCCGATGGAGATGGAGACGGTGGCGGAGGCGAAGGTGGTGTTGTCGCGGTCGGTGACGGTGACACCGGAGTCGATCGCCGCGGCGCTGGAGCCGGCGACATAGTTGGTGGCGCCGGTGGTGGTGGTGGCAATGGGGGTCTGGTCGGTATCGGCGACGGTGACGGTACGGGTGGCGGTGTTGTTCGTGTTGCTGTTGCCGTCCGTGACCTGGAAGCTGATTGTACGGGTGGAGGTGCTGGGTGTGATCGCTGTGTCGGTGTAAGTGATCGCCTCGAGTGCAGCCTGCCACTGGGGCAGGGTGGCGGTGTTGCCGGAGGAAGTGAGGACCAGGACGCCGGTGCCGGCCGTGTAGGAAGCGGAGATGTTGCCGTAGGTGGTGCCGCTCGTATTGGTGAAGGCGAGCACATCCTCGCCGCTCTGGAAGTTGCCGGTGATGGAGACGGTGGCTGATAGGATGATCGAACTGTTCCCATCCAAGAGCGTGATCCCGCCGTCGACTGCGACCGGGGTGGAGGTGACATTGTCGCCGGCGACGAAGGCGGCCGAGCCGGAATCGGCTGTAACAATTGGGCCGGTTATGCTGACGGTGTCGGTGGCGGCCGGGCTGGTCTTGGTACCGTCGTTGACAACAAAGGAAATGGTGCGATTGCCGGAGCTGGAGTTGGTGCTAGAAAAGGTCACAGCGCGGAAGGCGGCGGCCCACTGCGCGTTAGTAGCGATGGCGCCGGAAGAAGTGAGAGTCAGCACGCCGGTGCCGCTGCTATAGGAGCCGGCGATGTTGCCCATAGTCGAGCCGTCGTTGGTGAAGGCCAGGATGTCGCCGCTGACAAAACCGCCGGTGATGGAGACCGTGCCTGAAGTCTGAGTGTTGTTGTCACCATCGCTGACCGTGACGCCGCTGTCGATCGTCGCCGCGCTGCCGACGTAGTTCAGCGTAGTTCCACCGGTCGTGGTGACGATGGGCGTCTGCTCGGTGTCGGTCACGGTCACGGTGCGCGTGGCCGTGCCGGTGGTGAAAGGTACTGTGATGGTGAAGTTGAAGCCGATCGTACGCGTCGCGTTATTCGGCGTGACCGCGGTGTCGGTGTAGGTCACAGCGCGGAAGGCGGCTTGCCATTGTGCATTCGAGGCGCTGTTGCCGGCGGAGGTGAGAGTCAGGGCGCCAGCGCCGCTAACGTACGAGCCGGCGATGTTGCCCATGGTCGAGCCGTCGTTGGTGAAGGCGAGAACGTCTTCTCCACTATGAAAATTACTGGTGATCGAGATGGCGCCCGATTGAATCGCGAAAGGACTGGGATTGTTGACCGTGACGCCGGGATCGGCCGTTACCGGCGTCGAAGGCACATTATCGCCGGCGACGAACGACGCCGAACCGGAGCTGGTCGAAATACGCGGAACTGCGGCGCGCAAGCTGCCAGCCGCCAGCGATAGCGCGAACGCGGCGCAAAGCAGCTGTTTAGGCAAAGCACGCGCCTTGAGAAGACCCGATAGGCCGTGTCGTTGGTGGTTAACGGCGAGCATTTCGGAAATGGGCGCGCGATATCCTTTACGGCATGCAAAAATCCTGCCGGACATCAGTGCAATTCCTGCGCTGGCTGATTACGGCCTGGCAGTGGGTAGCCGTGGGAATGAAAGCTCATCGTAAGCACGATCCTAGCGCGACGCAAACGGGTCAAGGGGGGAGATTCCCTAGTTCTTTCGCAAAAGAATTGGATTTACGTCACTTTTATCGTCACCGGGCTTTGGATACAAAATGGGCGCATTTTCGCTTTGGGCAGTTCCATATTGTCCCATGCGCATGTCATTCCGAAAAACTCAAGCAACCCCGACTTGCCGGGGTTGCGAGGCTCGCGTGATGAACGTGTTGGGGAGGGACAGAAGCGGGCCGAGATCGGCGCGGAGGGTAAGGACAGAATCTTGGGCTGGGACTAATTCCGCATTAGCGCGACGATTTGCCGGCGGACCAGCTCGCGATTTGCGGCATCATAGTACTCCACCGGATTGAAATTATCGGTCAGCACTTGCCCGTGCCGGGGATCGATGGCTGGCGAAGGCAAGAGGTAAGCGTTCTGGACTTCTTGACGACAGATCGGACTCACCGCGAAAAATGAAGGCTTTTTCAGGCTCATGGTCTGCTGGTCGGATGCGACAAAAAACACGTTCACGGGCTCCTGGCCGCCCGCGCTCTGGACTCTTACCTGGCTGAACACCGATTTCAAGGTGTCGTCCACCGAGGCGATTAAAAAGTCCTTTCCCGGCTGGAAACTGCCGATTGTATTGATGACGAGAACTCCATCGGCATTTAAACACCGTTGCATGGCGGCGAAGGCTTCGCGTGTCATCAAGTGAGAGGGGGACGAGTCGCCCAAGAACGCATCCAGGATAATCGCGTCGTACTTTTTCGGACAGCGATTGATGAAGTGCCGGCCATCGTCGAAGGCCAGGTTGACCCGTGCCGGTTCAAAATCGAAATAGCGTGCGGCAATCGGCACGGTGGCGGGATTGATCTCCACCACATCGACCTGCGCGCCGTCGTTGGCGAACTGCATGGACACGATTCCGGCCCCGAGACCGATGCAAAGCACGTTTTCAATGCGGGTCGAGTAATCGCGTGCCAGGCCGTGCAACAGATAAGAGAAGGCGGCGATACTCTGCTTGGCCTGGGGATTGTACATATCCTGGATAAGAAAATCATCGAGGAAGTACCGGGATTTGCCTGAATCCGTGTCGATCACCTGCAGGCGGCCGAAATTTGAATTTGCCCGATCGATTTCGTGCCAGCCGTTGCCGCGCGCGGGCCGGTCCAAGGCCACCCCCCACGCGCCGGGAGCCAAAGCGAAAATAACCGCCGCCATGGTCGCCAGCGCGGTTTTCTTTCGTCCCCAAACCAGAAAATAAACGGCGGCCACGAGGGCTAGAACGCCCGAGGTCAGGTACATCGTCTCGGAGTTGGGAAAATGAGGAATGAACAAGTAACCGATCAAGAGAGTGCCAATGACGCTGCCCAGTGTGCTGATGGCAGTGAGCCGCCCGACATTTCCCCCCACGCCTGGAACTGCGACGGTCAGCATGCGCACAAAGAATGGCCCGACCGTGGCCAGCAACGCCAGCGGCACAAAAAAAAGAAAAGCTGAAGCCAAGAGCGACCCGACCGCCAAGTTGAAGTTAAGACAGCCAAAAGCGACCGGTTGAACGAACATTACTGTCAGTCCGAGATAAAACGCGGCGCTCAAAATAAAACCATAAAGACAGGCCAGGCTTTGCGAACGGTCGACCAGCCAGCCTCCCCCATAATAACCCGCAGACAGCGCGAGGAGCGTCACAGCGATTTGCGCCGTCCAAACAAAGTGAGAGGTCCCGACGTAGGGCGCGAGCATTTTGGCGCCGAGGATTTCGACGATCATGATCGCCCCTCCCGTTATGGCGGCGGTGAAGTAAAGGTAGCGCCGCAATCCCGGGGCCAAGGTCGGTGAGGTGCTCGGCGCAGCTTTTTCCGGCGGGCGCTTCATCGTTTCATTTGAAAGCAGCCAGCAACTGGTAACAAGTGCCAAGAAAGAATGTTGAGCAATTTTGACCGGGGGGACGCTCGTCGAAATTTTCTCCGGATCGAACGATGGCAGGCCTTCCTTCGGCTCGACAGGAATCAGGCCAGGAGCCCGCAGCGTTTACAGCATAGCGCTGCTTGACGATTCGATCCAATCATACTGCCCCATCTATGGGTACTCCAGAAGATGTTTAGCTGAATCAGCGCAAGCGAGTTGTGCTCGCGCTAACCCCGCTAACGATGGTTTTGGCTAAGCTCTTCTGTTGTTGAGGGGGTAATGGTTCGCCCCCCCACTCTGGGCACCAATTTCGCTTCGCGAGCCAACGGTCATTGCGGAGCCTTGGGTCTGGCCGTTTTGGCTGGCTTGGCCCTCTTTCCTCCCTCGTGACAGGAGTTACCTTCGTCGTCGGGCGAAGAGTGATGAGGGAGACCTCATTGGCTGGCATTCGCCTTTTGATTGCGATTCCGGCCGTGCCGGCCGTAGGTTTTGGCCGCCGCCCTGACGCCCGCTGAGAAAAGCATCTGCACCCATGAAAAAATACTATTCGCTTCTGTTGGTATTGCTGGCCGCGCTGGACCTGTCCGCGCAGACGGAAAAGGATGCATTTATCGCCCAGGTAATGACCCGGCTCCAGCAATACCAATCCCAGCCCGACTCCGCCGGCACGATCTCCCTGACCGGTCTTTGGATTGAAGAGGGGGCCGATGGCGCGGGTGGAAACCATGTCCGGTCCATCCTGAACTTCGGCGACGTGCTTATTTATTCCATTGTGGATCCCCAGACCGGCGCCCTGTCCCCGGTTGGGTATGCCCAGTGGACCAATAATCAATGGTTCGGCTGGTGGGACCTGGCCTGCCGTGATTGCTGCCCCGGGGTCGACTGGTGGGACAAAGGCACGCTGGCCGTGATTGGGCAACGGGACCAGGCGGCCGTTGTGTCCCACACTAAAAAAATGGATCCGGCGACCTGCAAGCTGACGGAAGAACCCGATGATGTTCAGATCCAGCTGAAATGTGTCCATGGGCTCTCCTTCAAACAGGTTTTGCCCGGAAAAATCATTGCCATCGTCGCGGCGCCGGCGGTGGGCAACCAGGGCGCGCAATACAAGGCCTCGGTGACGGTCGAGTGGAATCTCCAGAGTCTTGGCATTTCCAGGATCACCCTCGCGCTTCCGGGGAAGAAGCTGATCGACCAGGGGACGACCCTGAAAGGCGAGTACCCCTTTGTGACGGACAAAGCCGGCGATTACACTTTCCTGCTCATCGGTTACAACCAGCAGGGCCAGGCCATCCACGTGGAATCCAGCGCCGTCACCATTCCCCCCATTCCGGGCATCAACTGAGGCTGTCGCGAACGCCGCGGTTTACCCTCGGAAAAGTGAAATCGGCCGGTCGCAGCCGGTCTGCTTCTGTCCGGCGAAAAACACACTTGCTTCGCGTTGGGGGTTGCGGCTTGCTGACCCTTCCTTTGTTCGGGCTGTAGCGTAGCCTGGTAGCGCGCTTGCATGGGGTGCAAGAGGTCGTGAGTTCGAATCTCACCAGCCCGACCATTTTCCTCAATCGTACCAAGGCCACAGGGCGCGCTTTTTGCGTTCCGGTGACTCTCTCGTACCTTCCGTGGAAACCCGCTGGCCGGGTTTGATCCCGGAGCCCGGGGAAGACTTCCGCTGGCCGGATTATTTTACGGCGGCCAGCTTGCTGCCGGAACCAAGATCATGGATCGCCGCCTTGACCGCATCCGGCACCTGAAGCGAGTTCAGGGGCACATCACCCGGCGCCCCGGAGTTGATCCACCATTCGAGGATGAGGATTTCCTTGTCGCTCATCTGCGTTTTGCTTTTCGGCGGCATGTGGTCGTCGTCCGTCAGGTCGAGATGGAGCCGTTGCACGAGGTCGGAATCATCGGCTTTCCCCGGCACCACCACGGCGCCGTCCTTGCCGCCTTTCATGATCGCGGCCAGCGAATCGAGCCGGAGATTCTTCTTCTGCTTTTTTTCGCCATGGCAGGACACGCAGGTGCGGGCCAGGATCGGTTCGACGATGCCCGTGAAGACCGGCGGGCTGTCCGCGGCCCGGCCTTCGAGGGCGGTGAACGCGAGTAGCGCGCCGGACAGGCGGAGGCAGAATTTCACGAAGGACAATGCGCCCTGGCGGGCGGGATGGCGGTGGTTTTCGGCTGGCTCCATGGTGAGATGAACGGCGTCGCTTGGGATCGGAAAAGATCAAAGCGGGGGACGGAATTGTTTTTCAATTCAGAAAAATCGCCTCGTTGGTCTGGAACAGGCCGTCGGCCAGCTTGGTCCAGGCGTCGGCCGGCGCCCGGTCGAGAAAGGCCGCGCCTCCGGCTTCCGGCTGATAAGTGTTCTTGCCGCGCAGGCGCTTGGCCGCGCGCTCGGCTACCTCGGCCTGGCGCTTGGCCGTGCGGCTGGCCGCCTGCGACATGTTTTCCGCGGCCACCCCGGCGGCGGAATTCTCCGCGGGGTTGTTCTGGACGTAGTTGAGGCAGAGGGTGATTTCCTTGTCCGAGGGCAGGCGGTCGAAGACGGCAAGGTAAAGGAAAGTGATGCGATCCGGATCGCTTTTGAGCTCCTGGAATTGCGGGCGCTGGGTGAGTTTCCGGGCGGTTTCCATCACCAGCGGACTGTTCATGAGGAAGAGGGCCTGCTGCGGTACGAGCGTCTCATAGCGCCGGCCCGAGGGCACGCTGGGGTTGGGAAAATCGAACTGGGTGAAAAGTTCCGGCGGGTTGTGCCGGTCGATGTAAGTGTAAAGGCTGCGGCGCGTGGCGAAGTCGGCGCTGCCCAGCAGCACGGACTTGCCGCCGATTTTGGTTTCGTTGAGCGTGCCGGCGGTGAAGAGGAGCGAGTCGTGCAATTCCTCGAAGTCGAGGCGGCGCAGGTTGGCGCGCCAGAGCAGATGGTTGTCGGGATCGGTATCGGCGTAAGCGGGATTGTCGGCGCTGCTTTCGCGGTAGGTCTGGCTGAGGACGATCATCCGGGTCAGCTTCTTGATCGACCAGCCGTCGTCGGTGACAAACTGGTGGGCGAGCCAGTCGAGCAGTTCCGGATGGGTGGGGGGCGAAGACTGGTTGCCGAGATCGTCAGGCGTGTCGACGAAGCCGTGGCCAAAATGCTGCTGCCACAGCCGGTTGACGAGAACGCGCGCGGTCATCGGATTGGCCGGATCGGCGATGGCGCGGGCCAGTTCAAGCCGCCCGCCGTCGGCACGCCATTCGGGCCGGTGCTTGGGATCGGGCGAAAGGATTTCGAGGAACCGGCGCGGCACGATGTCGCCCTTGTTCTCGGCTTCGCCCCGGAGCAGCACCGGATAGTCCTGGGGATGGGTCACATCGAAGACCACACAGGACCGCGGCGGCGCGCCGGGACTATCAGATTCAAGGTCGCCGATATCGGTCTGGAGCTCGACTTCCCGGCGGAGGAATTCCTTCCGCTTTTCCGGATCTTTCTCCCGGCTGCGCCGGAATTCGATAAAATCCGCGTTGAGCTGTTTCTCGCGCTGGGCCAGCGCCGCCACCTTGGCCGCGTAGTCCTGATAGGCGGCATCCCGCGGCACGGGGTGGACGAAAGGCAGATCCGCTATTTTGGCCGGGGTCTTGCAATTGGCAAAGACACCGTAGAGTGAATAATAATCTTTTTGCGGGATGGGATCGAATTTGTGGTCGTGGCAGCGGGCGCAGGAGACGGTCAGGCCGAGAAAGGCCTTGCTGGTGACATCGATCTGGTCGTTGACGATGTCGCGGATGTTACCGTTGTACTGGTTGCCTAGGGCGAGGAAGCCCAGGGCGGCGAGGGAGGAGATGCCGGATTGTTTAATGTCGGTATGAGTGCTTTTGGCCTGCTCGATCAGCAGACGATCGGCGGCCAGCTGTTCGATGATGAACTGGTTGTAGGGCTTGTCCTGATTGAAGGCGGCGATCACGTAGTCGCGATAAGTCCAGGCATAGGGGAAGCGCGGGTCTTCACGGCGCGGTGCGTCGCCTTTCGTATCGGCGAAGCGTGCGACATCGAGCCAGTAGCGGGCCCAATGCTCGCCGTATTGCGGCGAGGCGAGCAGCCGGTCGACGACCTTGTCATAGGCTTGGGGCGAGTCGTCTGCCACGAACGCCTGCAGATCGGCCTCGGTCGGCGGCAGGCCGATGAGGTCAAAGGTCACGCGGCGCAGCCAGATGCGCCGGTCGGCCGGCGGATTGGGCTTCATGTTTTCCGCTTCCAGCCGGGCCAGCACGAAATTGTCGATTGGGTTCAGGCACCAGGCGGCGTCCTGCACCTTGGGAATGGCGGGCGGCTTGACCGGGAGGAAAGACCAGTGCTGCCGGCCGACGCCACCGTAGGACGGCGCGCTGCCTTTGGCGGCGCCGGAACGCGGGTCGGGCGCGCCGCGGCGGACCCATTCGGTCAAATCGGCGATCTCGCTGTCGCTGAGCTTCTGGCCTTTGGGCGGCATCTGCAGGTCGTCATCGGTGTAGCGAATGGCCTGGACGAGCAGGCTGTCGTCCGGTTTCCCCGGCACCAGCGCGGGGCCGGTATCACCGCCGTGCAGGACGCCTTCGCGGGTGTCGAGCATCAGGCCGCCTTTGACCTTGTCGGCCGTGTGGCTGTGGCATTTGTAGCACTGGTCGACGAGGATCGGGCGGACATGCGCCTCGAAGAACTGCGAGTCCGCGGACGAAATCGGGCCGGCGGGAGGAATCTCCGCCGCGGGTTTGTCCGCCGCGTGCAAAACGGAGCCGGGCACAAGCGCCGCGGCGAGCAGCACAAGGGCGGCGCGAAAAACGCTGGCGGGGGCGGTGCGCATGCTCAGGCGAGGATCGGTTTGACCACATTGCCGGCCACGTCGGTGAGCCGAAAATCGCGGCCGTTGAACCGGTAGGTCAGCTTGGTGTGGTCAAATCCGAGGCACTGGAGGATGGTCGCGTGCAGGTCGTGGACGTGGACCTTGTCCTTGATCGCCGCGGCGCCGTACTCGTCGGTCTCGCCGTAGACGGTGCCGCCTTTGACGCCGCCGCCGGCCAGCCAGACGCTGAAGGCCTTGGCGTTGTGGTCGCGGCCGGGATTTTCGTAGCCATTGCGGTCGCGGGTCGGCTTGCGGCCGAACTCGCCGCCCCAGATTACAAGGGTCGAATCGAGCAGGCCGCGCTGTTTCAAATCGGTCATGAGGGCGGCCAGCGGCCGGTCGATCTCGCCCGCCTTTTGGGAAAGTTTTTCCTGCAAATCCTGATGGTGATCCCAGCCATCGTGCCAGACCTGCACGAAACGGACGCCGCGTTCGACCAGGCGCCGGGCGATGAGCAGCTGTTTGCCCTGCGGGGTCGTGCCATAGGCGTTGCGCACGCTCTCCGGTTCCTTGTTGATGTCGAAGGCGTCCGTCGCCTCGGTCTGCATGCGGAAGGCGGTTTCAAATGACTGTAGCCGGGTCTCGAAGGCGGCTTCGCGCTGCAGGTTCGCCGCGTGAACCTGGTCGAGCTGGCGGACAAATTCCATCTGCCGCTGCTGTTCCTTTGGCGGCAGGTATTGATTGCGGATGTTTTGGATCATCTGGGCCACGGAGGGCGCCTGGACATTGACGGTCGTGCCCTGGAATGCCCCGGGCAGGAACGCGGCCTGGTAATTGGCCGCACCGCCGGGTGGCAGGCCACCCGTGCGCAGGGCGATGAAGCCGGGAAGATTCTGGTTCACCGTGCCCAGGCCATAAACCACCCATGAGCCCATGCTGGGCCGCACCAGGCGCAGCGAGCCGGTGTTCATGAACACGGTGGCGACGTCGTGGGCGGGGATGTCGGTGTACATCGAGCGGATGATCGCCATGTCGTCGACATGCTGCCCGGTGTGACTGAACACCTCGCTGACATCGATGCCGGCCCGGCCCATTTTGGTGAACTTGAAAGGCGAGCCCATGGCGACGCCGCCATCCGACAGCGTGCGGCCGTCCATCTTGCTCAACATGGGTTTTGGGTCCCAGGTATCGACATGCGACGGGGCGCCTTGGGCGAAAATGTGAATGACGGCCTTGGCTTTGCCGGGAAGCGGCGGTGGCCGCGGCGCGAGCGGATTAAGGGAAGGTCCCAGCAAGCCTCCGTCGGCGAAAAGATCCGCCGGATCGAGCAGGGACGCCAGGCTTATGGCGCCGAGGCCGAGGCCGACGCGGTTGAGAAACTGGCGGCGGGTGAGAACATAGTCCTCGGGCCGCGTGGAGAATCCGCAGCAATCGTGATGGCCATGGTTCGACATAAAAGCAGGAGGGGGTCAGGGCTTAATGACGACTCGCCCGACCATAAGTTACGGCTCATTTATGACAATCTTAATGCCCCGGCCTTGGGCCACCTGGCCGCGATTGCCCGCTAATTGCGTCAATGCTTTGCATTTTTTCGAAGCATATGAGGGCGATGGCGACGTCATGACTTTTTTGCGTCGGAATGCAAATATGCCTCCCCGCCCGGCCCGCGTGGCTGGCTTAAATCAGCTGGCGACTGGAAGATTTCCTGAAAGCATCCATGTTTAATTCAATCGCGTTCGCCGAACCATGAAAGGGCGCGACTGTCTGACACGGCAAAGCTACCCGGAATGAAAATTCGTCTCTCAATTTTGCTTGGTTTTTGCCTTGCCGCTTTGCTCCACGCCCAGGCTCCCGTCCCCGATCCTGTCTCCGACTATGCGCCCGAGGATCTCGACCAGTTGCTTGCGCCGATCGCGCTCTATCCGGATGCGCTGATCGCCTTGATCCTGCCGGCTTCGACCGAACCGTCCGATGTCGTGCTGGCGGCGCGTTACCTTGAGGCGAACGGCGATCCAGCGCAGGTTGATAGTCAGCCATGGGATGACAGCGTGAAGGCGCTTGCTCACTATCCGGACGTGATAAAATGGATGGACGCCAATCTGGAGTGGACCAAGGGCGTGGGGGCAGCTTTTCTCCAGCAGCCGGCTGATGTGATGAAATCCATCCAGCAATTGCGCGCGCAGGCGCGCGCGGCCGGCACGCTCGTTGACACGCCGCAGCAGCAGGTGGTCATGGAGGATGACAACATCTGCATTGTGCCGGCGCAGCCTGATGCGATTTACGTGCCGGAATACGATTCCGATGCGGTTTACGCGCAGCCGGCGGCCGACCCCGGCCCGCTGCTGACTTTTGGCGCGGAGTTCCCGGTGGGCGCATGGCTCGGCTTCTACGCCTGCGACTGGTCCGGCTACGGCATCAGGGTGGGCGTTTGGAAGAACTGGCGACGCCCGGATTTTAACGGTCATGCCGGCCAGCATTGGCGGCCGAACCCCGCTCGTGTGCGCGAATTTCGTCAGGGTTTTGACCGGGCGCGTCCCGGCATTCCCCGGCCAAGGCCGATGCCCGGCACGCCTGTCATTCCGCATCGGGCGGACCAAAAATTCACGCCCGCCGTCCGGGGTGGAAATTCCCGGCCTGACGTCCGGGGCTGGGACTCGACCGCCCGGCCTGCGCCTAATCAGGCCCGGCCTGCCGCGATTGAATTGAAGCCGCCCGCCCCGCAGGGACAATTGTTCGGCGGTTACAACCGGGGCAGTGTCACGCGCGATTTCAGCAACCGGGGGCAGCAGAGCCGCCAGTCGATGAAGCCGCCTTCCAGCCAGCCGGCGCGTCAAGAGCCCGGCCGGCCCGCCGCCGCGCCGGCCAGGTCGCAACCACCCTCGGGCTCGCATGACAACAAGCCGCAACATTGAGCGCCCATTCGTGCCGCCCTTCCTGCCATCAATCCGTTGGGCCAACCATGCCTCTCCAGAACATTCTTTGTGAGCCCATGAAAACTCTCTCCCGGCTTCATTGCATTACTCATCTCTTCGTCGCGATCTGCGCACTATGGGCCGTTTTGCCGCCGTCGCTCCAGGCGGAAGAATCTTCCGCCGCCACCGGCCAGCCGCGCCTGTTTGCCTCGCCGGAGGAGGCGGTCAAGGCGCTGCAGGCGGCCACCAAGGCGAAGGACAAGGACGCGCTGCACCAGATTTTTGGTCCGCAGGTCCACGAGCTTCTCTCCGGCGACCCCGTCGAGGACGCGGCGGAGTTTGCGACGTTTTCCAAGGCGCTCGCCGAGATGTGCATCCTGGTTCGCAAAAGCGACGACCGGATCGTTCTCGATATTGGCGACCAGAACTGGCCTTTCCCGATCCCGCTCGTGAAAAAGGATGGCCAGTGGTTTTTCGACACTGCCGCCGGCAAGGATGAAATTGTCAACCGGCACATCGGAGAGGATGAGCTTACCGCCATCGGCGTCTGCCAGGCTTACGTTCAGGCGCAGCGCCAGTATGCCAGCGAGGATCGCGACGGCGATGGCGTGCTGCAGTATGCGCAGAAGCTCATGAGCACCCCCGGCAAAAAGGACGGCCTCTACTGGGAGTCGGCGGAGAACGAGGAATTGAGCCCGTTCGGACCGCTCGTGGCGACCGCTCGCGAGGAGGGTTACGGGCAGAATCATCAAAGCGGCCACCGGCAGCCGTTTCATGGCTATTTGTTCAAGATCCTCACGGCCCAGGGTCCCGCCGCCCCGGGCGGACCTTACAGCTATATCATCAACGGCAACATGATCGCCGGATTCGCCCTGGTCGCCTATCCGGCGGAGTGGGGCCAGTCGGGGATCATGACTTTCATCGTCAATCAGCAGGGCAGGGTTTATCAGTGCAACTATGGCGAAAAGACGGCGGAGCTCGCCGCGGCGATGACGGAATTCAATCCCGACAGCCAGTGGACCCTGGTGGATGAGCAGGGCGCGATCGGGAAATGAATTTTCCCCGCGCAGCGGGGTCGGATTGTGGGCGGGAATTTCACCCGCGCGGCCATTTTATGCTCGCGATTGAAATTTCCCCCAAGCCCGTGCCTAATCTGGGCGAATGAAAGCCGCCAAGGCCCAGCAACGCATTGCCGAACTGCGCGCCCAGGTGGTGCGGCACGACGAGCTGTACTACCGTCACGCCAAGCCGGAGATCACCGATTTCGATTACGACCGGTTGAAGCGCGAGCTGGCCGACCTTGAGGCGAAATTTCCCGAGGCCGCCAAAGCCGCCGGCACCGATTCGCCGACCACGAAAGTGGGGGACGACCGGCTCGAAGGTTTCTCGACTTACCGGCACCGGCAGCCGATGCAGAGCCTCGACAACACCTATTCCGAGGCCGAGCTGCGCGAATTTCACGCCCGCCTGATGAAACTGCTCGACCGCGCGGAGCTCGCCTACGTGATCGAGCCGAAGATCGACGGCCTCGCCGTCAGCGTCACGTACGAGAAAGGCAAACTCGTGCGTGCGGTCACGCGCGGCAACGGTGTCGAGGGCGACGACGTGACGGCCAACGCCCTCACCATTCATTCGCTCCCGCACGAACTCAAAAAAGGCAAGGGCTCGCCCATTCCCGACGTGATCGAGATTCGCGGGGAGATTTTCATGACGCGCGCGGAGTTCCAGCGCATCAACAAGGCCCGCGAGGAGGAGGGGCTCGAGGCTTTCGCCAATCCGCGCAATCTCGCCGCCGGCACGCTCAAGCTCCTCGACCGGCAGGAGGTCGCGCAGCGCAAGCTCGAGATCGTGCTCTACGGCGTCGGCTTCTGCGAGCCGGCTGCGGCCGCCGGCGAAACGCAGAGCGGCTATCACGCGCACGTGCGCGCGTGGGGCCTGCCCGGCGTGGAGAAAATCTGGACGGCCAACGGCGCCGACGAGATGTGGGCCGCTGTGCAGAAGCTCGACCAGCTGCGGCACAGCTTTCTCTACGGCACCGATGGCGCGGTCGTGAAGCTCGACTCGCTGGCGCTCCAGCGGGAGGCCGGCAGCACGAGCAAGGCCCCCCGCTGGGCCATGGCCTATAAATTCGCAGCCGAGCGCGCCGAGACGAAATTGAACGCCATCACTGTCCAGGTCGGCCGCACCGGCGTGCTCACGCCCGTGGCCGAACTCGAGCCGGTGTTTCTCGCCGGCTCGACCGTGGCGCGTGCCACCTTGCACAACCGCGACGAGATTGCGCGCAAGGACATCCGTGTGGGCGACTTCGTTTATGTCGAGAAAGCCGGCGAGGTCATCCCGGCGGTGGTCAGCGTCAATACCGCGCGCCGCACGCCCGAATGCGTGCCGTTCGTGTTTCCCGAGAAATGCCCCGCCTGCGGCACGCGCGTCGTGCAGCTCGAGGGCGAGGTGGCCCTGCGCTGTCCGAATTACGACTGCCCCGTGCAGGTGCGGCGGCGCGTGCGGCATTTCGCCTCGAAGGCCTGCGTGGACATCGAGGGCCTGGGCGAGGCCATGGTCGATACGTTCGTCGAGAAGGGCTGGGTGAAAAGCGCGGCCGACATCTACCGCCTGCCCGGCCGGCGCGAGGATCTGCTCTCGCTCGGCAAGAGCGTCGAGAAATCGACCGACAACCTCCTCGCCGCCATCGAGGCGAGCAAGCACGCCGACCTGTGGCGCTTCATCCACGGTCTCGGCATCACGCATGTCGGCGCGGCGTCGGCCAAGGACCTCGCGGTGAGGTTCGGCCGCCTCGACGCGCTGGCCGAGGCGAAATTCGAGGACTTCATCGGCGAGAAAAAATCCAGCCTGATCGACGGCATCGGCGAAACCATGGCGCTGGCCATTCTCAACCATTTCAACGACCCGCGGAACCGCGCGCTCGTGAGCGAGCTGCTTGCGCTTGGCGTGAAGCCCGCCGCGCCCGCGCCCAGGGCGGCCGCCGGCACAGCCCTGGCGGGAAAAACGTTTGTCCTGACCGGCACGCTGCCTTCGCTCACGCGCGAGGCGGCGGCGGCGCGGATCGAGGCCGCCGGCGGCAAGGTCAGTGGCAGTGTCAGCAAAAAGACGAGTTACGTCCTCGCCGGCGCCGAGCCGGGCTCAAAGCTGGAAAAAGCCGAGGCTCTCGGCGTGCCCGTCATCGACGAGGCGGGGTTTTTGAAGCTGCTGGGGTGAGGCGTTCGAGCCAGAACGAAGCGCGATCCCACTTCTTCACCGATCGCTTTGAGGCTAACGCCTACAGAGCGAAAAACGATCGAATCCGCAGCAAAACAGGCGGGTCAAAAGGCCGCCGAATGGGCTAGAAATGCCATGCTTGGTGCCGCCAAGATTACGACCGTGGGAGCCCCAGCTTAACCAGTTTATCTTTGGCGGAATTACAATAGGGATGAGTCACCTGCGCGTTTTGTGCTGATGCATCGCCGCCATGTTTCTTGTCGGTTTTATGGTCTATGGAAACGCTGTTAGTGTGGACAAATCCGCCGCAAATTGCGCACCTTGGCACACTCTGCAATGCGGTCTTAATATAGGTTCTGGATTTCACAGCCCGTGAAAAGTCCTGTTTGTCAGGTGATGGAAGCTCTACCTCCGGCTGTTTGGTGAGAAAATTAAACTGCGGCGTTTTATTGATTTCTTCTATTACATTTTCGACCGGGACCTTAGCGTTTAATTTTTCGATGCAGGCGAGATAAAATTCCTTAATCTGCTGATAGCTTCCGATTGCGCTGCGGTATTGGCGAACGATTTGCTGAATGACGTAATCATTTGCTAGCAATAGAGCCTCAAAGTCCTTTCGGGCATAAATAAATTTCTCGAATGATTTTTTCTTCTCCAACTCTAGAACCAAGTCCGTAATTGCATAAAATGATGCGGGTTTGTGGCGTCCGCTTTCCGAGTAAACGTAAACGATGGGATGAAGCCCCAGTGAAGACTGGTCATCGCTGTTAAGGATTTCGGCGATTTTTTTGCATTCCCCTAAAAATCCCAATGTACCGTTTCCATCGGGGTCATCTATCTCCAATCCGTCGGACCCGAGCTTGTTCGGCGGGTTTACAATGCGAATGTAATCCCATATCAATGGAAGGGCTCCCGCAGAGTAAATTTTACCGGCCATTGGCAAATCCAAGGTGCTTATAGGATTTTTGAACTTTGGGATAAAAAGCAGCGTGTTAATATTGCAGGCCAGATCCTGTAACTTTGCTTGAATATCGGGCTGAAACTTTGACCAATAATTGTGTCCTTTTCCGCTGCGGATGACCGCCCGTGACGCAATGCCCATTGGCTTGCGGCGGGACTGGAGAATTTTCTTCTCCGTGGAATTAATGGGAACACCCTGCTCGTTGATCTTACGAAATGAATTTTCCGCATTCTTCGAGTCACCTTCGACCCATTGAACTTGAATGGCTAAAGTGGCTAATTTCTTAGAGCGGGAAACAATCTCTGCACTTACTTTATCAGGATGAGTGGTGGCGAGCTTGTGGTCAGAATACGGGCCAATTTTTTTGTTTATAAGTTTACGGCTAGCAGCGGCAATTTCGATTTGTTCCTCGGGAATTATGCCGTCGAAAAACTGCTTGGAGATTTCGCCGTCACCATAATCATCATTGACCCATGCAGCCAGCGCACTCAGCCGGTGAGACCCATCAATCACAAAGGTCAGATTGTCTTTGCTCAGCCAAAGAATAATCGCGGGGATGAGATCACCAGCAAGGAAGCTTTCCACCAAATTCAGAATTTTCTTGGCGTCCCATTCGCTTGTCTCCCTCTGAAAGTCAGGTTTACGAAGCCCAGAGAAAAAATATTCACCCCTAACAAAATCATTGATCGAAAGCTTGTCTTTACGGGAACCGGGCGAACGCCCCGGTATATCCGTTTCGTCAAAGTCTTCCCGGCGAATAAGGGCATCGAGGTTTACGTGGGCAGACATTATCTTGCCATCACTACCTCGCTTATGGATGGCATGCCAAGGGTATAATCGGAGGACGTTTTTTCCCATAAAAATTCAAATTAGGGGACTACCGTCCGCGCTGCAGAGTTGCATGTCCCGCCCTGTCAGCCCACGTTGGATCGCTTATGTCGCTTTTCAGCCTGCTCGACGTGAACCTCTGCTTTGGTGGCCCGGCGATCCTGGACAAGATCAATTTCCAGGTCGATCCCGGCGAACGCGTCTGCCTGCTCGGTCGCAACGGCGCGGGCAAATCCACCCTCATGCGCGTCATCGCGGGCGAGATGAAGCCCGACACGGGTGATGTTTTCCGCCAGCCTGGCTCGCTGTTCACGCGGCTTACGCAGGAAGTGCCGACCGACGTAGAAGGCACAGTCATCGACATCGTGGCCTCCGGCCTGCGTCCGCAGGGCGAGCATGAGGAGGATTGGGAACGCGATGTCCGCGTGGACAACCTGCTCGACCACCTGCAGCTCCGGCCCCAGGCCGAGTTTGTCCAGCTCTCCGGTGGATTGAAGCGCCGTGTGCTGTTGGGCCGCGCCCTGGCCGGCCAGCCCGACCTGCTGTTGCTCGACGAGCCGACCAACCATCTCGACCTCGAATCGATCCTCTGGCTCGAGGAATTTCTGCTCACGGAAAAAATCACGCTCTTCTTCGTGACTCACGACCGCGCCTTCCTGCGCAAGCTTGCCACGCGCATCGTCGAGCTCGACCGCGGTCGTCTCGCCAGCTGGGCCTGCGATTACGACACCTACCTCGTCCGCAAGGAGGAGGTGCTCGCCGCCGAGGAAAAGCAGCAGGCCGCCTTCGACAAGAAACTCGCGCAGGAGGAGGTC
>Ga0210388_10000147_pt1 | contig 73850 bp, 58 predicted proteins | sample IncBWC19OmetaG_FD_155485 | JGI IMG/M metagenome (GOLD analysis project Ga0210388, IMG submission 155485) | Forest soil microbial communities from Barre Woods Harvard Forest LTER site, Petersham, Massachusetts, United States - Inc-BW-C-19-O ... | reverse complement strand
CGTCGAGAACGTGCCGTTCTACGGCTTCTCGGTGATGTGCACCGATCATCCGGTCGTGCAGAAGCTCGTCGGCCATATTCAGGACCATCGCATCATCACTTACGGCGAAAATCCGCAGGCCGACGTGCGGCTCGTCGATGTCACGCATGCCGGCGGCAGTTCGCTGTTCACGATCATGTTCAACGAACGCGCCGGCCAGGCGGCACACGAGATCAAGAACATCGCGCTGCCGATGCCGGGACGGCACAATGCGCTCAACGCCACCGCCGCGGTCACCGTGGCGCACGAGCTCGGCGTCGCCGATGACGTGATCCGCACCGCGCTCGCCAAATTCGGCGGCGTGCGCCGGCGCTTCACCAAGACCGGCATGTGGAACGGCGTCACCATCATCGACGACTATGGCCATCACCCGGTCGAGATCGCGGCCGTGCTGAAAGCCGCGCGTGAATCCACCAAGGGCCAGGTCATCGCGGTGGTGCAGCCGCATCGCTATACGCGGCTTGAGGCTTTGTTCGATCAGTTCTGCACCTGCTTCAACGACGCCGATGTCGTGATCGTCGCGCATGTTTATTCGGCCGGCGAGGCTCCGATCAAGGGCGCCGACCGCGATGGATTGGTGCAGGGCCTGCGCACGCATGGCCATCGCCAGGTGGTCGCGCTCGACAGTCCCGAGCAATTGGCGTCGCTCATCGCCGGCATCGCCACGCCGGGCGATTACGTCGTTTGCCTCGGCGCCGGCTCGATCACGCAATGGGCCTATGCGCTGCCAGGAGAATTGGCGGGCCCGCCTAAAGCCGAGTGATAGGCAGAGAATGGCGTTTCCCGATCTCGCTCTCGTCTTCAAGAAGACCATGCCGGAGCTGCGCGGCCGGCTTCTGGCCAATCAATCTTTGGCAGAACTCACCTGGTTTCGCGTCGGCGGCCCGGCGCAGCTGTTGTTCATGCCGGAGGACGAAGCCGACCTCGCCTATTTCCTGAAAAACCTCCCGGCCGATATTCCGGTCACCGTGATCGGCCTCGGCTCCAATCTGATCGTGCGCGACGGCGGCATCGCGGGCGTCGTGATCCGGCTTGGCCGCGGCTTCAGCGACGTCGCCATCGAAGGCTCGCGGGTTCGCACCGGCACGGCGGTGCCGGATGTGAAAGTCGCGCGCGCGGCGCAAGAGGCCGGCATTGCCGGGCTCGCGTTCCTGCGCGGCATTCCGGGCGGCATCGGCGGCGCGCTGCGCATGAATGGCGGCGCCTATGGCCGCGAAACCAAAGACACGCTGATCGAAGCGCGCGCGGTCGACCGGCGGGGCGGCATCCATGTGCTGAAGAATGCCGACATGCACTACAGCTATCGCCATTGCGGCGCGCCCGACGATTACATCTTCACCCAAGCTGTGTTTGCCGGCGAGCGCGGCGACCCGGCGGTCATTGCCGCGGAGATGGACAAGATCACGGAGTCGCGTGAGGCGACGCAGCCGATCAAAAGCCGCACCGGCGGCTCGACCTTCAAGAACCCGCCTGGCGACAAAGCCTGGCAACTGATCGATGCCGCCGGCTGCCGCGGCCTGCGCCAAGGCGACGCGCAGGTCTCGGAAATGCACTGCAACTTTCTGATCAATCTCGGCGGCGCCAGTGCCGCCGATATCGAGACTTTGGGCGAGACCGTGCGGCAACGGGTCAAAGCCAATTCAGGTGTCGCGCTTGAATGGGAAATAAAGCGGATCGGGGTCGCGGCGGCCTGAACGGCGCAATTTCGTGACGACTTTTTGTTGTCCCAGGCAAAAATGTGACCAACGCGCTTCGACTCTCGACCTTTCCATAATTGTCGATTCTATTGGTCTTTCCCGCGAATCACCTGCGTTTCGCCTGTTGCTTGGCCTTGGCGTTAAAGCATTGGGTTGGGCCGCGGTATTGGGTTGCGGCCGCGATCAAACGGCCGGAACTGTGTGGCTTTCGACCAACTGTGTGGCTTTAGGAAAATGGCCAAACATGTCGCCGTATTGATGGGGGGCTGGTCGGCGGAGCGCGAAGTGTCGCTGCGCTCGGGCAAGGCCTGTGCTGCTGCGCTGACGCGCCAGGGCTACCGGGTCACGCCGATCGATGTCGGCCGCGACATCGCCGCCGTTTTGACCGCCGCCAAGCCCGACGCAGCGCTCAATGTGCTGCACGGCCGGCCCGGCGAGGACGGCACGCTGCAGGGGCTTCTGGAAATCCTCGGCATCCCCTACTCGCATTCCGGCGTGATGGCCTCGGCGGTCGCCATGCAGAAGGACTACGCCAAGGCGATGTTTCGCGCCCACGGCGTTCCGGTCGCCGAAGACCGCGTGGTGTCGCGCTTCGAAGCGGCCAAGGCGCATCTGATGCCGCCGCCCTATGTGATCAAGCCGGTCGCCGAAGGCTCGAGCGTCGGCGTCTTCATCGTCACGGACAAGCACCCGCATCCGCCGCAGGAACTGTTCCGCGACGACTGGGCCTTCGGCGACAGGGTGATGGTCGAGCGCTACGTCGCCGGCAAGGAACTCACCTGCGCCGTGATGGGCGACCGCGCGCTCGATGTCATCGAAATCGTGCCGACGACCCGCTTCTACGATTACGAGGCCAAATACGCCGCCGGCGGCTCCCAACATCTGCTGCCGGCGCCGGTTTTACCGAATGTTTACCAGGAGGTCCGAAGACTGGCTCTGGCTGCCCATAACGCGCTTGGCTGCCGCGGCGTGAGCCGCGCGGACTTTCGCTACGACGATCGGGGAACTGGGGAGCTGATCTGTCTAGAGGTCAACACACAACCGGGGATGACCGAGACCTCGCTCGTGCCGGAGCTTGCCGCATACGCGGGCATCACCTTCGATGAGCTGGTGAAATGGATGGTGGAGGACGCCTCGACCAATCGCTGACGCGGTCGGGGCCAACAGGGGTGGATCAGATCGGCGCGTCATTTGACGAGCCGACGCTGTCGCATGCCCACACCCATCCCCAGAGCCTTGCCCAGACTCTTGCCGATGACGAGGCGGCGGGCCGCCTCGCGTGGTTTTCCGGCTATAGCCGCAAGGCGGCGCGCTTTGCCGAACGCCTGCCGCGCGGCTTCGGCGTCGCCGCGACGATCCTGATCATCGGCGGCGCGCTCGCCTATGGCGCGGTCCGCGGCCAGCACGTTGCCGCCGTCATCGACTGGTTCAAAGAGGCCCGCGACGTCGCCGCCAATTCGGCGGGCTTCCGCATCGCCGCCATTTCGCTGTCCGGCCAGAAAGAAGTCAGCCGCGAAGAGATTTTGACCACCGCCGGCGTCACTGGCGACGCCTCGCTGCTGTTCCTCGACGCCGACACGGCGCGCGCCCGCCTGATGGCCAATCCCTGGATCGCCGACGCCGCGGTCCTAAAGCTCTATCCCGACCGGCTGCAGATCTCGATCACCGAGCGTCAGGCCTTTGCGCTGTGGCAGAAGGACGGCCACGTCAACGTCATCGCCGCCGACGGCACCGTGCTCGAACCCTATGTCGAGGACCGCTATCTCGGCCTGCCGCTGGTCGTGGGCCACGGCGCCGAACGGCAGGCCAAGGATTTCCTCGCCTTCCTCGATCGCTACCCCGACATCCGCGCGGTGCTGCGCGCCTCGATCATGGTGGCGGAGCGGCGCTGGAACCTGCGCCTGAACAACGGCATCGACGTGAAGCTCCCGGAATCCAATGTCGGCGGCGCGCTCGACCGGCTGGTGGCGCTTGACCGCGACAAGAAGCTTTTGTCGCGCGACATCACGATGATCGATATGCGCCTGCCCGATCGTGTCACCGTGCGGCTGTCGGATGCCGCAGCGGCCGCGCGCGACGAGATCAACAAGGCCAATACCAACAAAAAGAAAAAGGCGGGGGACGCATGAACACCCTCGGCTACGGCCTGACCCCGAAAATGAAACCGATCTCGCCGCGGCGGAGCGCGGTCGTTGCCGCGCTCGACGTCGGTTCGAGCAAGGTCGTCTGCATGATTGCGCGGCTGCGCCCGCGCGCGCCGCAGCAGGTCCTGACCCGCCGCAGCCACGGCATCGAGATCATCGGCTTCGGCCATACCGTCGCCCGCGGCATGAAGGCCGGCGCCGTCGTCAATCTAAGCCAGGCCGAGGAGGCGATCCGCCAGGCGGTCGATGCCGCCGAGCGCATGGCCGGCGTCGAAATCGAGTCGGTCGTGCTGTCGCTCTCGGCCGGGCGGATGGCGAGCGAACTGTTTGCCGCGGAGATCGAAATCGTCGGTTCCACCATTTCCGACAGCGATATCGCCCGCGTTCTCGCCGCCGGCAGCCGCCATTCTCTGCGTGATGGCCGCGCCATTTTGCACTCGCTGCCCGTGGGCTACGCGATCGACGGCGTCGAGGGCGTCCGCGATCCGCGCGGCATGCTCGGCGCGCGCTTCGGCGTCGACATGCATGTCGCCACCATCGATATCGCGGCGGCCCGGAACCTGATGCTCGCGGTCGAACGCTGCCATCTCGGCGTCGAGGCCATGGTCGCGAGCCCCTATGTCGCCGGCCTGTCGGTGCTGGCCGACGACGAGGCCGATCTCGGCTCGATCGTGGTCGATCTGGGCGCCGGCACCACCACAATGGCCGCTTTCCTCAACGGCAGGCTGGTTTATGTCGACGGCTTCGCGCTGGGCGGACAGCACGTCACCATGGATATCGCCCGCGGCCTCAACGCCCGCGTGTCGGACGCCGAGCGAATCAAAACACTTTATGGCAGTGTGATCAGCGGAGGGTCGGACGAGCGTGACATGATCACGGTGCCGCCGCTGAGCGACGACGAGCGCGAGCAGGCGCAGCTGATTTCCCGCGCGACGCTGGTGAGCATCATCAAGCCGCGCGTCGAGGAAATACTGGAAATGGTCCGCGACCGGCTGGCCAATTCCCCGCTCAGCGCCGACCGGCGCGGCCATGTCATCCTTACCGGCGGCGCGAGCCAGCTCACCGGATTGCCGGATCTGGCGGCGCGCATTCTCGGCCGTCAGGTCCGCGTCGCGCGCCCGCTCGGCATTGCCGGCGCGCCGGACGCGGCCAAGGGCGCGGCCTTTGCCGTGGCGGCCGGTCTCCTCGTTTACCCGCAAGCGGCGCATCTCGAGCATTTCGAGTCGCGGCGCAAGCGGCAACTCATGACCGGTTCGGGCGGCTACCTCGCCCGGGTCGGACTATGGCTTCGCGAGAGTTTCTGATGGTCCACAGATGCGAAGTCGGACAATCGCGGCGGTCAGTGGCGGACCGCACCGGGCTTGGCGTGGATAACGCCCGCGCTACGAACAAGAGGCAATCATGACGATCAATCTGAATATCCCCGACATCCGTGAGCTGAAGCCGCGCATCACCGTATTCGGTGTCGGCGGCGCCGGCGGCAATGCAGTCAACAATATGATCACCGCCGGCTTGCAGGGCGTCGATTTCGTGGTCGCCAATACCGATGCCCAGGCGCTCACGATGTCGAAGGCCGAGCGGGTCATCCAGATGGGCGTGCAGGTGACCGAGGGGCTCGGCGCCGGTTCGCAGCCCGATGTCGGTCGCGCTGCCGCCGAAGAGGTGATCGACGAAATTCGCGATCACCTCTCCGGCGCGCACATGGTCTTCGTCACCGCCGGCATGGGCGGCGGCACCGGAACCGGCGCCGCACCGGTGATCGCCAAGACCGCGCGGGATCTCGGCATTCTCACGGTCGGTGTCGTCACCAAGCCCTTCCACTTCGAGGGCCAGCGCCGCATGCGTCTTGCCGATGGCGGCATCACCGAACTGCAGAAATGCGTCGACACGCTCCTGATCATCCCGAACCAGAACCTGTTCCGCGTGGCCAATGAAAAGACCACCTTTGCCGACGCCTTCGCGCTGGCCGATCAGGTGCTCTATTCCGGCGTCGCCTGCATCACCGACCTGATGGTGAAGGAAGGCCTCATCAATCTCGACTTCGCCGATGTCCGCGCCGTCATGCGCGAAATGGGCAAGGCGATGATGGGCACCGGCGAGGCGCAAGGCGACAAGCGCGCGATGACCGCCGCGGAAGCCGCGATCTCCAATCCGCTGATCGACGACGCCTCGATGAAAGGCGCCAGGGGCCTGTTGATCTCCATCACCGGCGGCCGCGATCTCACGCTCTATGAGGTCGACGAAGCGGCAACGCGGATCCGCGAGGAAGTCGATCAGGACGCCAATATCATCGTCGGCGCCACCTTCGACGAAAGCCTCGACGGCATGATCCGCGTTTCGGTCGTGGCCACAGGCATCGACCAGGGGATGGCGCAGCAGCGCCCGGCCGCGACGCATGCGACCCACGCGGCGCCTGCTGCGGCGCCGGCGACGCACGCGTCACCTTCGGATTCGCGGCTGGCCGATCTGGCGCAGCGCATCCGCGCCGACAATCAGCGCATCGCCGAACGCATCGAGCGCACCGAAGCGGCGACCCGCACGGCGACAGCACCGGCTGCCGCGCCGGTCGTAGCTCCGCCGGTCGCTCCTGCTGCGGCGGTTTCGGCGCCGGCGACGCTGAACGCCTCGATCGAATCGGCGGCCAAAGCGGCCATCGCCTCCGCCGTCGAGGACATCACGATCCGCCCGATCGCGCCGAAGCCGTCGCTGTTCATCGACCCGGCCGCACGCGAGCCCGCGCCGCAGCCTGTCGAGGAGTCGCGCACGTTCATTCCGCCGCAGGCCGAGCGCGTGCCAATGCGGGCGCCCCGGATGCCGCGGATCGACGAACTGCCGGTCCCGGCGCAGAACGAAATTCGCGCCCGCCGCGGCGAGATGCCGGACGAGCATCATCCGGAAAAGCAGCGCATGTCGCTGTTGCAGCGCCTCGCCTCGGTCGGGCTTGGCCGCCGCGAGCCGGAGGAGCCTGCCGCGGCGCCTGCCCCGCGCGCGCCGGCGCCGATGCCGCCCGAGCGACTCGCCGGACGTCCGCCGATGCCGCGCCCGGCCGAGCCCCGGCCGGAAGCGCGTCATGAGACTCAGCAACCGGTATCCGAATACGCCAAGCAGCAGCAGCGTCCGGCGCCGTCGGGCCTCGATCACCATGGGCGCCAGGCCCCTGTGCATAATTCTAGTGAAGAGGATCAACTCGACATTCCGGCCTTCTTGCGCCGGCAGGCGAACTAGGTTCGGGGCCGGCGCGGGCACGCCAAAGGTGCCGGTGCCGGCTGTCCCAGAAACCGCCGGCGTCGCCTTAAGCGACTGATAAATCTATGATATTTAAAAATCTGTTCCGTTGCCGAAAGCGGCACCGGGCAGATTTTGCATTTGGTGCGGCGGCGAAAAGTTTCGGCCGCGCGATTTTGCGGCCTCGAGCTGACCACAGTGCGGCCAGAAAAAGGTAACACTCGGTAAGAAAGCGTGAATTGGCCTGATGCTGCAGCGCAAGTAGAGTTTACCACGTCGTAGGGGGAATTTTGGGGGATTGAGGTTTTTGCGGGCCGCAACGTCGACGGGGCTGACGTTAGGCGATCGCACCGACCTACCCCAATCTGCAGCTGAGCTTGTTATTACTCATGTTGCGTTCCCTCAAGGTGGGGTGGCCACAATTGTTCGGGCGATATTCGCCCGCGTAGTTTGGCCGTAAGGTGTGGGACCGAAACATGACGCGGAGCGCGCAGGCCGGCAGGCAAACGACGCTTAAGGATCATGTTACCATCGCCGGTATCGGCGTTCACTCCGGCGCTCCTGCCAATCTCACTTTGCATCCTGCGGAAGCCAATTCCGGGATCGTATTTCTGCGCAGCGGTGCCGAAGGTCGCGCGGACCGCGAGCTGCAGGCCAATTACCGCTCCGTCACCGCAACCGAATTCGCCACCGTTCTCGGCGACCATAACGGCCCTGCGGTATCGACCACCGAACATGTGCTTGCCGCGCTCCACGGCTGCGGCGTCGACAATGCGGTCGTCGAGGTCGACGGACCCGAGGTGCCGATCATGGACGGCAGCGCGGCGCCGTTCGTCGCCGCCATCGATCAGGCCGGCATCGTCGTGCTTGCCGAGCAGCGCCGTTACATTCAGGTCCTCAAGACGGTCCGCGTCGGCAAAGGCGAGAGCCACGGCGAGTTACGGCCGCATTTGCGCGGCTTGCGGATCGAGACCGAGATCGAATTCGATCATCCCATGATCGGCCGCCAGACCGTGGCGATGGATGTCGAGCCGGATACATTCCGCCGCGATCTGGCGCGGGCGCGCACCTTCGGCTTCATGCGCGACGTGTCGAAACTCTGGGGCGCGGGCTATGCGCTCGGCGCCTCCTTGGACAACACGGTCGTGGTCGCGGAAGACCGCGTGCTCAATGCCGAAGGCATCCGCTTCCCCGACGAATTCGTGCGGCACAAGGCGGTCGATGCCATTGGTGACCTCGCGCTGGCCGGCGCGCCGATTATCGGCGCGTATCGTTCGGTGCGCGGCGGCCACAAGCTCAATCACGCCGTGCTGAGCGCGCTGATGGCGGACCGTAGCGCCTGGGCCTATGTCGAAATGCCCGAGAGCCGCCGTCCGCGCGGCTATGCCGATCTGACGGCCGGTTTCCCGGCGGCGGCCTTTGGACCGGACGTTTCTTAGGCTTTTTGCCGCGCCCGGCTCCGCGCAGCGCTTTAACTTTTCCGAGCCTTTGCGCCTTAATCCCGGCCGATTGTCGCCCATAATTGCTGTATTCTCATGGGGCTACGGTGCGTTGGCGCGGACTGGTCCTGAATTGCTTGGTGGGGCCGAGCCAGGGTTTAGCGCGAGACTGACGTGCCGAGGGGACATAAATTACGCTCATGATGCTGTGGCGGGGATCTCAGCGACCCGATTCGAGGCTGTGCGCGCTGGCTTGTTGCCTCGCGCTCACGCTCCTTGCCGCCTCGCTCGCGGGCTGCAGCAAGGACGAGGATTACGTCCCCGATCGCCCCGCCGACGCGCTCTATAACGAGGGCCTCTATCTCCTCAACAACAAGCAGGATTACAAGGAAGCGGCGAAGAAATTCGACGCCGTCGACCGCGAGAACCCGTATTCGGATTGGGCGCGCAAGGCGCTGCTGATGTCGGCCTATGCCTATTATCAGGCGGAAGACTACGAATCCTGCGTCAATTCGGCGAAGCGCTATATCGCACTGCATCCCGGCAGCGCCGACGCCGCCTATGCGCAATATCTGATCGGCGCCTCCTATTACGACCAGATCGTCGACGTCTCGCGCGACCAATCGCGCGCCGACAAGGCGATCGACGCGCTGCAAGAGGTGGTGCGCAAATATCCGAACAGCGAATACGCGATCCAGGCCAAGAAAAAGATCGACATGGCCCGCGACCAGCTCGCCGGCAAGGAAATGGATATCGGCCGCTACTACATGAAAAACCGCGACTTCATCGGCGCGATCAATCGGTTCAAGGTGGTGGTGACGCAATATCAGACCACGCGCCATGTCGAGGAGGCGCTAGAACGGCTCAGCGAGGCCTATATCGCGCTTGGCATCACCGACGAGGCGCAGACCGCCGCGGCCGTCCTTGGGCACAATTTCCCGGAAAGCCCCTGGTACAAGGACGCCTATAATCTTGTGAAGAACAACAACGGCCAGGAGCCGAGCGAAAACAAGCAGTCCTGGATCAGCCGCGCTTTCTCGCCAACGCCTGCTGCACTTAAGCCCGCGGCGCCACCTGCAGCACCTGCTCCAATCGCGCCTCCGCCAGTGTCACCCGCTCCAATGGCGCCTGCGCCAAGGGCACCCGCGCCTGGCGCGCCCGTATCCGCGATGCCGCCGCCGGCCGATAAAGGATGACTGACGTAACGGCCCGGAATCGGTAATACTCGGCGTCCGAAAGCGCGATTGCGAAGCTCGCGCGCAATGCTTAGTTCGCCGTCATTCCCTTAAGTTTGCCGCTGAACCGTCAACCGAGCCCGCTCAAAGACCTGCCATGCTGGCGCGCCTTTCCATCCGCGACATCGTCCTGATCGAACGGCTGGATATCGATTTCGGCTCCGGCCTTGCCGCGCTCACCGGCGAGACCGGCGCCGGCAAGTCGATCCTGCTTGACGCTTTCGCTTTGGCGCTCGGCGCGCGCGGCGATGTGGCGCTGGTGCGCGAAGGCGCCGAACAGGGCCAGGTGATCGCGGTGTTCGACCTTGCCAAGAAGCATCCGGCCCGGCGCGTGCTCGCCGAGAACGATCTCGGCTCCGATGACGAATTGATCGTCCGGCGGGTGCAATTCGCCGACGGACGCACCCGTGCCTTCATCAACGACCAGCCGGTGAGCGTGCAAGTGCTGCGCGCGCTCGGCGCGGCTTTGGTCGAGATCCACGGCCAGCACGACGATCGCGCCTTTGTCGATGCCGCAACCCACCGCGCGCTGCTCGATGCCTATGGCGGGCTCGAGGACGATGCCGCCGAAGTCGCGCAATTGTGGTCCGACCGCCGCGCGCGCGAAGCGGCCGTCGCCGAACATCGCGCCGCGGTCGAGCGCGCAGCGCGCGAAGCCGAATGGCTGCGTCATGCCGTCGACGAGCTCGGCAAGCTCGCCGCGCAATCGGGCGAGGAAACCGCGCTCGCCGAGCGCCGCACCACCATGATGCAGGCGGAAAAAGTCGGCGAGGACTTGCGCGCGACCCACGACAGTGTCACCGGACCGAATTCGCCGGTGCCGCCGCTTGCCACAGCCGTGCGCCGTCTCGAGCGCCGCGCCACACAGGTGCCGGCCTTGATCGAGCCGGTGGTGAAGGCGATCGATGCGGCACTCAATGCGCTCGAAGAGGCGCGCCAGCATCTCGAACATGCCTTGCGGGTCGCCGATTACGATCCGCAGGAGCTCGAGCGCATCGAGGAGCGGCTGTTCGCGCTGCGCGCCGCCGGGCGCAAATACAATGTGCCGGTCGACAATCTCGCCGCGCTGGCGCGGCGCTACGAGTCCGAGCTCGCCCTGATCGATGCCGGCGCCGAGCAACTGACAAAGCTCGAGCGCGAAGCAGAAGAGGCGTCTGCACGCTACCGCGCCGCCGCCGAGGCCCTGTCGGCCGCGCGCCGGCGCACGGCGCAGAAACTCGACAAGGCGGTGAATGCCGAATTGAAGCCGCTCAAGCTCGAGCGCGCGCAATTCTCCACTGAAATCACCAGCGAGAACGAAGGCCCCGACGGGCTCGACCGTGTCGAATTCTGGGTGCGCACCAATCCCGGCACGCGGCCGGGACCGCTGATGAAGATCGCCTCGGGCGGCGAGCTTGCCCGCTTTCTGCTGGCGCTGAAAGTGGTGCTGGCCGACCGCGGCTCGGCGCCGACATTGATCTTCGACGAAATCGATACCGGCGTCGGCGGCGCGGTCGCGGATTCGATCGGCGTGCGGCTGGCGCGGCTTGCTTCGGGTGTCCAAGTGCTTGCCGTGACGCATGCGCCGCAGGTCGCGGCACGCGCCGACCGGCATTATCTGATCAGCAAGGATGCACTCGCCAAAGGCAAGCGTGTCGCCACCCGCGTCGCCGAGCTCGCAGGCGAACACCGCCGCGAAGAGATCGCGCGCATGCTCGCCGGCGCCGAAATCACCGCCGAAGCCCGCGCCGCCGCCGAGCGATTGATCCGCGCTGCGGGTTAGTTGAGAGCTACAATGGCCCGTCGCCAAAAATCCGAAACGCCTGTCGACGACCTGTCGCAAAAGCAAGCCAAGGCTGAGCATGCGAAGCTCGAAGCCGAGATCGGCGGGCACGACCGGCGCTATTACCAGGACGACGCGCCGACCGTCAGCGACGCCGAATACGACGCGCTGCGCAAACGCTATACTGCCATTGAGGCGCGTTTTCCGGATTTGCGCACGCTGGAAAGCCTGACGCAGCGCGTCGGCGCCGCGCCTTCGTCGCGCTTTGCCAAGGTGCGGCATGCGGTGCCGATGCTGTCGCTCGACAACGCCTTCACGGAAGAGGATGTCGCCGATTTTGTCGGCCGCATCCGCCGCTTTCTGCGCCTGCCGGACGACGAGGAGATCGCGTTCTCCGCAGAGCCAAAGATCGACGGCCTGTCGATGTCACTGCGCTACGAGAATGGCGAGCTTATCACCGGCGCGACGCGCGGCGACGGCGCCGAAGGTGAGGACGTCACCGCGAATGTCAAAACGATCGCCGACATTCCGCACAAACTATCCGGGCGCAAGGTTCCGGCCGTGACCGAGGTGCGTGGCGAAGTCTACATGACCAAGGCGGCGTTCCTCGACCTCAACCGCAAACAGGCGGAAGCCGGCAAACAGCTTTATGTCAACCCGCGCAACACCGCGGCCGGCTCATTGCGCCAGCTCGATGCGTCGATCACGGCGTCACGGCCGCTTGGTTTCTTCGCTTATGCCTGGGGGGAAATGAGCGATATGCCGGCGGACACGCAGTCCGGCATGATCAAATGGTTCGAGACTTGCGGTTTCAAGACCAATCCGTTGACCAAAATGTGCCGCTCGCTTGAGGCACTGTTGAAATTCCACCGCGAGATCGAGGCGCGGCGCGCCAGTCTCGACTACGATATCGACGGCGTCGTCTACAAAGTCGACCGCCTCGATTGGCAGGAACGGCTCGGCTTTGTCTCGCGCAATCCGCGCTGGGCGATCGCACACAAATTCCCGGCGGAGAAGGCGACGACCGTCGTCAGGGATATCGAAATCCAGGTCGGCCGCACCGGCTTCCTGACGCCGGTCGCCAAGCTCGAACCGGTGACCGTCGGCGGCGTCGTGGTGCAGAATGCCACCTTGCACAATGCCGAAGAGATCGCGCGGCTTGATGTCCGTATCGGCGACACGGTGACGATCCAGCGCGCCGGTGATGTCATTCCGCAGGTGCTCGGCGTCGTCGAAGACAAGCGGCCGCGCGGGGCGAAGCCGTACGCGTTTCCGAAAAAGTGCCCGTGTCCGCTGCATACCGACGTGGTGCGCGAGATCATCGCCGGCGGCGCCGAGGGCGCGCGCTTGCATTGCACCGGCGAGTTCGCCTGCCCGTACCAGACCATCGAGCACCTCAAGCATTTCGTGTCGCGCCGCGCTTTCGACATCGACGGGCTCGGCGACAAGCAGATCGAGCTGTTCTACGAGCAAGGCTGGGTCAAGGAGCCGGCGGATATTTTCACGCTCGAAGGGCGCAACAGGAAGATCAAGCTCGAAGAGGTCGAAGGCTTCGGCGAAACCTCGGTGCGCAATCTGTTCGCGGCCATTGCGGCGCGGCGCGAGATTTCGCTCGAGCGCTTTATCTATTCGCTCGGCATCCGTCATGTCGGCGAGACCACGGCGGTGGCGCTGGCGCGCGGCTATGGCTCCTGGCACGCTTTCCACGACACTTGCCTCAAGCTTGCCAAGGACGACGAAGAAACCAAGGAAGAAATGGATGCGCTCGACCAAATCGGCGACACGGTGATCGAAAGCCTGCACGATTATTTCGGCGAGGCGCATAACCGCAAGCGCATCGAAAAGCTCGCTGAGCAAGTCAAAATTCTCGACGCTGAAAAGCCACGCAGCGATTCGAAAATTGCCGGCAAGACCGTGGTCTTCACCGGCACGCTGGAAAAAATGACGCGCGACGAAGCCAAAGCCTCGGCCGAACGCCTTGGCGCCAAAGTCTCCGGCTCGGTCTCGAAGAAAACCGACTATGTGGTTGCCGGCCCGGGTGCCGGCTCAAAACTCGCCGAGGCCAAGAAGCACGGGGTGATGGTGCTGACCGAAGACGAATGGGCAAAGCTCATACGTTGAACTTACGCCGAGCCTCGCCCACGACGTGACGTAACGCGCTTGCGGCTATATTCGCACGGTGAGTGCCAAACGCGTTGCACTTCAATCAAAATAGGTTCGGCTTCAGAAAAATGATTAGGCCGCGAGCGGCGCGGTCGCGGCAAGCAGCCATTGCCGGGTTGGCGCGTCGAGAAGCGGCGCGATCTCGTCACGCACGCGCGCGTGATAGGCATCGAGCCAGGACACTTCCTCGGGCGTCATCAGCGCGGTGTCGATCAGGCGCGCGTCGATCGGCGCCAGCGTCAGCGTCTCGAACGCGTTGAGCTCTTTTTCCGCGCCGGCAACCGGCTTTGCCGCGGTGACGAGAATGAGATTCTCGATGCGGATGCCGTAAGCGTCGGTGCGGTAATAGCCAGGCTCGTTCGACAGGATCATGCCGCGCTTGAGCGCCGCGCTGCCGAGCTTGGAAATGCGCGCCGGCCCTTCGTGCACCGACAAATAGCTGCCGACGCCGTGACCGGTGCCATGATCGAAATCAAGCCCGTCGCGCCAGAGAAATTGCCGCGCCAGCGTATCGAGCTGCGCGCCCGATGTGCCGTCGGGAAAGATCGCGCGCGCCAACGCAATATGGCCCTTGAGCACGAGCGTGAAATTCTTGCGCATGTCGGCGCTCGGCGCACCAACCGCAAGCGTGCGCGTGATGTCGGTCGTGCCGTCCTCGTATTGGCCGCCGGAATCAACCAGGAATAGTTCGTCCGCGCCGATGCGCCGGTTGCTGCGCCGGCTGACGCGATAATGCACGATGGCGCCATCCGGCCCGGCGCCGGCAATGGTCGGAAACGAAACGTCCTTCAGCGCGCCGGTATCGCGGCGAAAGCTCTCCAGCGCCTCGACCGCGTCGATCTCGGTCAGGCGGCCGCGCGGCGCTTCGCCGTCGAACCAGGCGAGGAAACGCGTCACGGCCGCGCCGTCGCGCAATTGCGCTGCCTTGGCGCCGGCGATCTCAACCGCGTTCTTGACCGCCTTCATCGGCACGATCGGATCGCCGCCGCGGACGATTTTGCCGCCATTGTCGGCAATGAGCTTGGCAATGGCTTCCGGGCAGATGCCGGGATCAAGCCGCACCGCGCGCTGCGCCTTGCCGAGCGCGGTAAGGTCGCGTTCGAAATCGCCATCGGCGCGCACATCGGCGAGCTCTTCGAGGCGATGCCGCACGTCGTTGCTCAGCTTGCGGGGATCGACATAGAGCGCGGGCCGGCCGTCCTTGGGCACGATAGCTGAGGCCAGCACCACCGGCGTGTGCGGCACATCGTGGCCGCGGATATTGAATAGCCACGACACCGATTGCGGATCGGACACGATCAGCGCATCGGCCGTGGTCTTCTCCAGATCGACGCCCACGCGCCTGAGCTTCGAGGACGCCTCTTCGCCGGCATAGCGCAGATCGTGCAGCACCACGGCGCCAAGCGGGGGCGACGGCCGGTTGGCCCAGGCGCTATCGATTAAATTGTCGGCGACGGCGACCAGGCTCGCCTTCGCCGCTTCGCAGGCTTTGGCGAGCCGCTCGGCGCCATCCACCGTATGCAGCCATGGCGAATAGCCAAGCTTGGCGGCCGCAGGCAGATTCTCCTCGATCCATTGCGCCGGCGGATGCTCGACCAGATGCTCGACCGTGAAGCATGCGGCATCGATTTCGTCGCGCACCTGCACCAGATAGCGGCCGTCGACGAAGATGACGGCGCGGTCGGCGAGCACGATGGCAAGCCCCGCCGAGCCGGTGAAGCCAGTGAGCCAGGCGAGCCGCTCGGCGCAGGGCGGCACATATTCGTTCTGGTAACGGTCGGCGCGCGGCACGATGAAGCCGTCGAGGCCGCGCTGCTTGAGCTCCGCCCGCAACGCCGCAAGCCGCGGCGCGGTGGCGCCCTTCTCGCCGCGATCCTCGAACGATTGGAAATGGGCTTCGAACATCGGGGTAATTTATGGATGGTCGCGGCGGCGGGCAATGACTGAACGGCGCACGCCGCGCCGCAGCACCAGCGTCGTCCAGCCTTCGAGCTCGAACCTGCGTTCAAGCGTCAAGGGGCGATAAGCGGCGAGTACTGCATTGGCCTGCGCGTGTAGAATGCCGGACAGCACGATACGGCCGCCAGGTGCGAGAACGCTTCGGATCGGCGCGGCGAGACGCTGGAGCGGCCCGAGCAGAATATTAGCGAAGACCAGATCGAACGGCGCACGGGCGCGAATTTCGGGCGCCGTGATGCCGTTGGCGTGGAAGAACTTGACCCGATCGCCGGCGCGATTGAGCCGCGCGTTTTCGCGCGCGACGCGCACGGAGCCGATGTCGATGTCGGTCGCGATTACATTTTGCCGCAATGCGCGCGCGCCAGCGATGGCGAGAATACCGGTGCCGGTGCCGACATCGAGAATGCGCCGCGGCGTGTGCGCGCCTTTGCCGATATGATCGAGCGCCAGCAGGCAGCCGCGTGTCGTGCCGTGATGACCGGTGCCGAAAGCCAGCGCCGCTTCGATCTCGATGCCGATGTGGTTGGACGGCACGCTATCGCGATCATGCGCGCCGTGAATGACGAAGCGGCCCGCAGTGACTGGCTTCAATCCGGCAAGGCTTTCGCCGACCCAATCCTTGGCGGCGATGGTTTCGAAGCGCAGCGCTTGGCCTGCATTATCGCCGCCGGCAGCGGCGGCGAGTTCGCGCATCGCCGCCTCGTCGGGCGGCGCGGCAAAATGGATGGTGACGCGCCATATTCGCTGACCCGTGTTTGGGCCCTCCCCGTTATCCACAAGGCTCACGGCAACCTCGTCGGCCGCGAAGCTCTCAGCGAACAGATCGGCCACGCGGCGCGCCGCTAATTCACCGGTTTCGAGTATCGCCAAACGGGTTTCGGCCGCGGCAATCGAGGTTACCGAACTCATTGCAATCCTTGTATTTCGCAAAAGATTTCACGTAATTCACAGGCGCCCATTGCACAGATGCCAATTCTCCCCGGCGCAAATTTATTCACAGCCGCATCACCATCTTGTTCATGGCTTTTCCACAAGCCTTTCGGCAAATATTCCCATCGCCTTTGCGCATTTATGCGCACCGTACGGTGTTCATACTGAGCCGCGATAATCGGCCATGCGCCATGCAGCAGCCTCGCCCGGGAGAATGAAATGATCGCCACATTTGCCAGAGCTCAAATCGCCGCCGCGGCTGTCGCGGTGGGCCTCACCGCTTTCACCGCCGCACACGCGCATGCGCAACCCGCGCCCGATTATGCCGCGCTGCTGGCCGCGTCCGATCGCAGCGATAACGACAAGCAGGCCGACAAGCGCCGCGACCCGTTGCCGTTTCTGCAATTCGCCAGCCCGCGCCCGGGCATGAAGGTGCTCGATATGGGCGCTGGCGGCGGCTACTCGACCGAATTGATGGCGCGCGCGGTGGCGCCGAACGGCATGGTCTATGGCCAGAACCCGGCCGATGCCAGCGACAAGATGAAAGCGTCGCTCGACGCGCGGCTGGCGACGCCGGCAATGAAGGACGCCGCGGCCGATGTGCGGCCGTTCGACGACCCGGCGCCGCCCGGCGTGCCGCTCGACATGATCACGTTCCTCTTCTTCTACCACGACACGACCTACATGACCGTCGACCGCGTCGCGATGGACAAGGCCATGTTCGCCGCGCTCAAGCCCGGCGGCGTGCTTATCATCGCCGATCACGCCGCGCTGCCGGGCCAAGGCACGACGGTCGGCAAGACGCTGCACCGCATCGACGAGGACACGCTCAAGCAGGAAGTCGAAGCGGCCGGCTTCAAGCTCGTCGATGAAGGCAATTTCTGGCGCGCCAGTGCCGATACCAAGGACTATCCGAGCTACAAGAAGGATGTACCCATCGATAATTTCGTGCTGAAATTCCAGAAGCCGAACTAAAGCGCCGTTCCAGCGCGCATAGAGAAAAACAAGTTTCGGAGCCCGCGCCATCAAGAGCGCGAGCTCCGCCGATGGGTGGAAATGACCAGCACATCTCATTTGCAGGACTCTGCGCAAAGCAGCGCGCAAGACGGCACGCAAAGCCGCACCATCAAGGCCGCGGTCGTTCGCAAGAAAGGCGGGCCGTTCACGATCGAAAAGCTTGCCGTCGAAACGCCGCGCGCCGATGAAGTGCTGGTGCGCATTGTCGCGACCGGAATGTGCCACACCGATATCGTCATTCGCGACCAGGTCTATCCGGTGCCGCTGCCGATCGTGCTCGGCCATGAAGGCGCGGGCGTCGTCGAAAGCGTCGGCGCGGGCGTGCGCAAGGTCGTTCCGGGCGACCACGTGGTGCTGAGCTTCATGTCGTGCGGGCACTGCGCGCGCTGCGCGGCGGGCCAGCCGGCTTATTGCGCCAAAGGCCATCCGCTGTGCTTCGGCGGCGCGCGCGAGGACGGCACGACCGCAATGCGAGACGACCACGCGGCTTCGGTGCACGACCATTTCTTCGGCCAGTCGTCGTTCGGCACTTATGCGCTCGCGCATGAGCGCACGGTGGTCAAAGTGCCAAAGGACGTGCCGCTGGAACGGCTCGGGCCGCTCGGCTGCGGCATTCAGACCGGCGCGGGTTCGGTGATGAATGCGCTGCAAGTCGGGCCCGGCCAAAGCTTCGTGGCCTTCGGCGCCGGCAGCGTCGGCTTGAGCGCGGTGATGGCGGCGCGCATCGTCGGCGCGACAACGATTATCGCAGTCGATGTCGTGCCGGCGCGGCTTGCGCTCGCCAAGGAGCTCGGCACCACGCATGTCGTGAACGCCAAGAGCGAAGATCCGGTCGCGGCGATTCAAAAGATCACTGCCGGAGGCGCCGATTTCGCGCTGGAATCGACCGGCCGGCCTGAGGTGGTGCGGCAAGCGGTCGATGCGCTCGGTACGCGTGGCGCTTGCGGCATTGTCGGCGCGGCGCCGATCGGCACGCAAGCAAGCTTCGACATGGGCGGGCTGATGTCGCCCGGCAAGAGCATCCGCGGCATCATCCAGGGCGACAGCGTGCCGGAATTGTTCATCCCGCAGCTCATCGAATTGCATCGCCAGGGCCGTTTTCCTTTCGATCGCCTGATCAAGTTCTACACGCTCGACGAGATCAATCAGGCCGCGGCCGACAGCGAAAGCGGCGCGACCATCAAGCCGATCTTACGCATGGGCTGAAACTTCCAATTCAACGCAGGCGAAAGTCCGCTCCGCATGCGCCAGACGCAAAGCTCGGCTTGACGCTTCAATTTCGACCCCTTCTCATGGCCGCGCTGTTCAAAAAGCAAAAAGGCGTAAGGGGGAGGAATTGCAATGACTGAAATGAGCCGGCGCGCGGCGCTGACGCTGCTGCTTGCCGCAGGAGCGACGCCCGCATTCGCCGAGGACTATCCGTCGCGGCCGGTCACGATCCTCACGCCGTTCGCCGCCGGCAGCGCCACAGACACCGCGGCGCGCCTGATCGGCAAATATCTGCAGGATTCGCTCGGCCAGCCTTTCATCGTCGAAAACCGCGACGGCGCCGGCGGCATGATCGCGGCCGAAGCGGTCGCGCGCGCCGTGCCCGACGGCTATACGATCCTCCTCACCTCGAACAGCACGCATTCGGCGGCGCCGGCTCTGTTCAAGACCGTGCCCTACGATCCGATCAAGGATTTCACCCCGATCGCGCGCGTCGGCAGTTTTCCCTCTTTCATCGCGGTGACGCCCGATCTGCCGGTCAAGACGATCCAGGAGCTCGTCGCCTATGCCAAGGCCAATCCCGGCAAGATCAATGCCGGCTACGGCAATTCGACCGGCCGCATCACCACAGAGACGTTCAAGCGGCGGCTCAATCTCGACATCACGCCGGTCGCCTATCGCAGCAATCCGGCCGCGGTGACCGATCTGATGGCCGGCCACGTGCAGATGGGCGTGCCGGATTTCTCGACCGGCCTGCCGATGCTCAAGGCCGAAAAAATCCGTCCGCTCGCGGTGCTGACCAAAGAGCGCGACCCGACCTTGCCGGACGTGCCGACCTTGAACGAGACCGTCATGCCCGGCTACGACCTGCTGGCCTGGACCGGCATATTCGGCCCGGCGGGCATGCCACAAAAAGCGGTCGACACGCTCGCCAAGCCGATCGAAGCGGCGCTTTCAAAGCCAGAAGTGCGCGACCGCTTCCGCGACGCCGGCGTCGAGATCTTCTGGATCGGTCCGGCCGGGTTTTCCGACTACGTGAAAACCGAACTGGTGAAATGGACCACGCTGATCAAATCGGCCGGCATCGAGCCGGAATGACGGCTGCAGATAACTACTGCAGCTGATCCTTCACCGCGTCGAGACCGGCGTTCACGCAATCGTCGTCGACGCCCGGCGAACCGGAAGCGCCGACACCGCCGACGACGGTATTGCCGACCTTGATCGGCTGGCCGCCCGGAATCGCGATCACGTTCGGCAGCGTCACTTGCTGATGGGCAACCGAAGCGGGGTCGAGAAGCTTCTTGGCGTATTCCGCCGTGGGCTGCTTGAACGTCATCGCCGTATAGGCCTTGCGCCGCGCATTCTCCATCGTATGCGGCGAAGCCTCGTCGGCGCGCATCTCGACGATCGTCTCGCCGTCGCGGTCGACCACGACGGCGGAGACGGCATAAGTCTTGGCCGCGCAGGCGGCGACGGTCTCTTGGGCAAGCTTCACGGCGACGCTTAACGGCAGATCCTTGTGCATGATCAGCGCGGCGCTGGTCGGCGTGGCGGAAGCGGCGAGCAAAGTTGCAGCGGCAGCACAACCAAGAAAACGAATAACCGGCATTGTGTAACCTCCCAATGGAATACGCGTCTCGTTGTAGCGAACAACGGACGCGCAAGCCTATTCCATTTTTGACGGCGGCACTGCGACGGCCGCGTCACATCCGCTCAACAGGGCGTGATTACCACTGCCGATAGGTCGGGCCGTAAGAAGGCTGCTGCTGATATTGCCCGTAATAGCCTTGGTTGGAATAACCTTGGCCGTAATAGCCGGGCGGCGGCGGTTGCGGCGGGAAACCACCACGTTGCACATAGGCTGGGCGCGGCGGCGGCGGATAAACCTGCTGGCCGTACATCTGCTGCGGCTGCTGGCCGTAGCCCTGCTGCGCGTAACCTTGCTGCTGGTCGTAACCTTGCTGCTGGTCGTAACCTTGCTGCTGGTTGTAACCTTGCTGCTGGTCGTAACCTTGCTGCTGATCATAACCTTGCCGGCTGTCGTCCGGCGCGATCGACATCGGCGCACCGCCCTGCGGCGAGTAGGCCGTCTCGTTGACCGGCAGATGCGAGCGCGCTACCGGGCCGTTATCGCCGTTCGGCGTGCGGCCGGTGATGACGACTTTGGTATTCGCCATGGTCTGCTGCTTGACCAGGTCGAACAAGGTCGCGGCATGATCCGGCGACAGGCGGATGCAGCCGTGCGACACCGGCAGGCCGAGATGCTTCACGTCGAAGAAGCCGTGGATGGCATGACCCTTCAGGTCGATGAAGATCGCATGCGGCATGGGCGCATTGTCCCATTCCTGCGAGAAGTGGTCGGCATCCATGCGGTTAGGTTTGAAATCGCCGTTCGGCGTGTCGTAGCCGGGCCGTCCGGTCGAAACCGGCCAGTCGTAGCGCTGCGTGCCGTCGACGGCGACGGTCATGTGCTGGCTCGACTTGTCGATATTGATGAGGATGTCGGCGCGCGCCGCCGACGCGAAAGGCAGCGTCAACGCGGCGGCGAAAAGAGTAGCGGAAAGCTTCGGAGAGAAACGGATCGTGGCAAAACGCATGAATTTACCTGAGGTGATACGGCCGCCCATTACCCTCAAAGCTTCAGCTCCTATCTGGTTCAAATCAAGACCGCGGGCAATCACGTTTCGGCGAAATAGTGAATGGATTGAGGCGGAAAACGAAATAAACACGGCGCTTTCTGTCATCCAATAGTCACCGCGGATAAGCCATCGCGCTTCGCGTTGAGGTGGCGCATGTCCTTATCGGAAAACCGGCATCCACTTTTCCGGGACATGCGCTAATGCCGTTTGAAATATTGCACGGCGCGCTCGTGCTTCTCCGCGGCGGCGCGTGAACTGAAAGTACCGAGATTGCGGCGCCGGCCGGTCTTCACATCCTTCTTGCGCGAATAGAGCCGGTATTTGCCGGACGGCAGTTTGCGGATCATGGCAACACTCGCGAGATGGCTTCGCTCATTTCAGCAAAGCCTGCCGCGTGCATTGGTTCCGGTCGCCAGTCTGAAAGGCAATGACGAAAGCGAAAGAAAAAAGAAAATCGAAGGAAGCGGAACGCCGACAGACGCAGTGTTTCGTGTCCGCACCAGCGGGTGCGGGGCGCGCCACGGAGAGGTCGGCTTGCGCCGACCCTCCGCTGCGGGCGCGCTCGCCTGTCGGCGTTCCACTGACGGCTCTTGCCCGGGGAATATTCCATCCCCAAAGGCTCAGCTTCAGGCCAGGCTTCCTGGGAGGCGGACGGAGTGCTCGCTCCTTGAATCCCGTTGGGGAAGGATGAGCCCAGTTGGTGCGGGCGTTACCCGCCCCGCCCTATCCCAGTCCAGTGGCAGCACCCCACAGACCAGTCCTAGTGCCGGTCTACATGATGCCCAAAGCCGCCCGGGAGCGGGTCGTAACGCCGCCCGCGGGCACCGCACTCGCTCCGGCCTTCAGGTCTACCTCCCAAAGGCGTCCTTCATGAGCGAAATTTGATTGGCAGAATGTAACTGAAACGGCGACATTTGTCAATGTAAAAGCGACGAGGCGCCGGGGAGCAAAATTCGCCTCCCCCATGGGGAAGCCGCCACATGACTGAGGCGAGCGGGCGGTGAAGCCCGTCCGCGCAAAGTTTTGCAACAGTCGCGCTTTGCAACACTCATGCTCTGCAGCAGTCGTGGTCTGCAACTGCCGTGCTCTGCAACCGCGTGCTTTGTAACGGTCATGCTTTGCAACATTCGTCGCGCCAATGCTAAATTCCATGCCTGCGGAAAGAAGAGGACGCCATGCAGCCCAATCAAGAACGGCCTGTCGTAAAGATCGCTCCGAACAATCCGGTATTCGACTTGCCCGTGATCGTCGGCATTGAAGAAAAGCTCTTCGCCAAGGCCGGCCTCGATGTGAGCTTCTCGGCCACCTATGCCGACCGCGAGAAAGACAATGCGCTGACGCCTTTCATGTCGCGTCTCAAGGAGAACTTGTTCGATTGCGGCTCCGCCGACAGCTACAATGTCTGCGAGTGGGCCAGCATCGATCGCCTCGAGCGCGGCAAGCGCGGCGGCAATATCGCCGCGCTGCGTGCAGCCGTGGCCGCGCAGGCGATCCTCGCCTTCGACGATAAGCTCCAGGTGCCGCGCGATTTGGCCGACATTCCGGTGATGGTCCAGGAGCTCACCGGCTCGCACTACACCGCGATCCAGATGCTGGAGAGCGCGGTCGGGCGCGAGCATGTCAGCATTCAGAACGGCGGATTGCCGCAGGCCCGCTACGCGGCGCTCAAAAACGGCACCGCGCGAGCGATTGCGGTGATGGAGCCGTTTATCAGCCTCGGACTCAAGGAGGGCGCCCATATCATTGCGGCGTCCTTCTACCGGGGCGGTGAAGTCATCTCGCCGGATCTGACGCCCGAGCAGCGCAAGACCTACTACGATGCCGAGAACCAGGCGGTCGATCTCATCAACGGCGACTTCTACAAATACGCCCACCACGTGACCGCGCACGCCAAGGGCGCCTTGAAGCCCACCGAGCTTCTGAAGGCCTTCGTGCATTACAAGCATGTCGATTACTACGACGCTGCGACCTTCGCCCGCGCCTATGACTGGATGAAGGAGCGCGGCATGAGCGAAGGCCAGAGTCAGCACGCCGCACTCGTCGTCGGTTGACCGCAAGCAAAGCGATGCAGAAGCGGCTTATTTCATGAGCGGATTGGCGAAGCCTGCGACGAGCTTGACCAGATCGGCCTGACGGTTGGTGCCGGTCTTGGCAAAGACATTGCCAAGGTGAGTCCTTACGGTCGTTGCGGCGATGCCGAGCACCTCGGCGACTTCCGGCACGCCGCCGACATCGACGATGGCAAGCAGGACACGGAGCTCCGCCATCGTCAGCTTGTAGGCCGTGGCGATGACTTCCGGTGGGGATGGCGCTTCGACCGCGGATTTATGAACGAAGACGGCGGCGCTGGCGGCGTGACTGGGACGCGCTCTCTGACGCGCGCCAGAGGTGAGCGGCAACACATGGGCGACGTGGCGCTCGCCCTTTTTTCCGATGAGCGGCAGCGCAATGCCGGTGCCACCGATGGCCGCATCGCCGGTGGCGGCCACGAGAAAAGCGTCCTGCAGACCCGCATCGCTCTCCGCTTCGCCCGCCACCAATTTGCCGGCGGCCGCGCGCAGCACGTCGGCCTCGCTGACAAGGAAGTGCCCGGCTGCGTTGGCGTGAACAATGCGTCCGTTTGCATCGACGAAGAATATTGCGGCACGAAGACCGTCGAGCGATTGTGAAAACATCGCCGCTTCGGCCTCTTTGATGTTGAAGACCTTGGCGATAAGAACCGCGCGCCGGATGTGAGGTCCGAGCAGCAGCATGCGCCGGCGCATCTCGTCGTCGACCAGCCCATGCCGTTGGTGGCGGAAGACGCCGAACATGGCGGACTTCGTCACTGATTTTTCCAAAGTGATACTGGCGAAATCAACGAGGCCCTGCGGCTGCGCCCATTCCCGGTAAAAGCGCGTGGTGAGGAACTCGTCGTACGGGACCAGATCGGCTGTTGCCACCGGCACTTCGGTTTGCGCGAAGAACCGCGGCGTGGTGATCGGATTGCATTTGACGAATTTTTCGAAATAGAGGTCTCTGTAGGCCGGATCGATACCGCCGTCTTCGAAATAAATATCGCCGCCACCGCTCGCGGCATCGTCCCAGAACACGGCGGCGGACTCGCCGCGAACGAATGCGGCGATTTTCTTGAGCGTGGCCGGCCACCGCGATCGATCGAGCGTGGTGTCGTAGATATCGCCGATCAGCGACGAGAGTAATTCTGTTTCGCGCCTATCCGCTTCATTGTCTTGAACCGACACCGCGTGCTCTCCGGAGCGCCTCTGACAAACCAGTCTGCAATCGAGGTCGAGGTTGGCAGAAAGGAGCACAAAAATCGACGGTATTGATCGACGGTATTGAATGGAACTCGCCGAAATCGAATTGACCTCCTCCAATCGGAGGAGGCGGCGGCCTTCGGCCGTTCGCTACATTGCGCGCGTCGAGAAGGCTAAGGGGCGCAAGACGCACGATGGCACGTCTGCAGGCGCGGTCGGGCCGTACAAGAGGAATTCTCCATGACGCTTTTACCCGAGGCACGCCGCTCTCCACCGCCGGCGAAATCCACGGCCCGTCCTGCCAGCATCGCGAAGGCTGCTTGGCTTCAGGCCGTCACCGCGATCATGACACCCGATCTCAGCGCGGTCATCGCGTTCTGCCTCATTGGCTTTTTGCTCACCCTCAACTTGATGCTTCGCTTTCCGGATCTTGGCGCGGTGATCGCGCAATATAACCAGTTCTGATTGGCGCGCGTCGCGGAGAAATCTTATGCGTCAGCACCTCATGCTAAGCAGCGCCGTTGTCGCGCTGTCGTTGTGGGCCGGCATTTGCGTCCAGCCGGCCGCCGCCGCCGACATGCCGATCAAGGCACCCGCCGCGCCGATCGCCGATCCGGCTTGGACCGGCTGGTATCTGGGCCTCAATGCCGGCGGCGACTGGAGCGCGTCAAAGCTGTCCACATCGACGACGAGTGTTCCCGGCGCCGGGTTGCAGCTCAGTGCGCTGGCAATAGGTCTCATTAACGGCCTGGGGTCGCCGACCGACATCCATAGCAGCGGATTCACCGGTGGCGCCCAGGGCGGTTACAATTATCAAATAGGTCAGTGGCTCGTTGGCGTCGAAGCCGACATTGAACACTTGCGCAACGCGGGTTCGCTTAGCGCAGCCACTGCACCCGGCACGTTTAACTTGAATTCGTCGGTCAGCACAGACTGGCTGTTCACCGCGCGGCCGCGACTTGGCGTTATCTCAAATAACTGGCTGTTCTACGGCACCGGCGGATTGGCGGTGACGCGGATCAGCGGCACGTGGAATTTAGCGGGCAGTGCCGGGATCGCGGAAAATGCTGCCGTTGCATCGACCAAAGCAGGCTGGGTTGCCGGCGGCGGCATCGAGACGATGTTGCCCGGGAAGTGGCTGGTCGGGGCTGAGTACCTCTACGTCAACGTCGCCAGTGTTTCGGCAGTCTCCTCGTCGACCAGTTTTGGGACGCCGCTTCCCAACCCCTTCAGCCACGCCGCGGATTTGAACGCGAATATCGTCCGCGTGCGCCTCAGCAAACTCTTTTAAGCCTCAAACCGCCCGGCTATCCGTGCTGCCGAACCCCTCGCGGGTGAGCCGCACCATGGCCTGATCGAGCGCGGAGAGAAACGCCGAGCGGTCGCGCGGCGCAAACGGCTTCGGGCCGCCGGTGATCTCGCCCGAGCTGCGCAGCGAGTCCATCAGGTTCCGCGTCGCCAGCGCCGCACCGATCATGTCTTCGCTGAATGGCTTGCCGTTCGGCGCGATCACCGTGGCGCCCGCCTTCACGCAGCGGCTCGCCAGCGGCACGTCCGCCGTGATGACAATGTCGCCGCGCTGCGCGCGCGCGGCGATCCAATTGTCCGCCTCGTCCATGCCGGCAGCGACGACGACGCGCTCGATCATCTCATCGCGCGGAACCGCGATCGGGCTGTTGCTGACAACGAAGACTTTAAGCGCGGTGCCTTTGAGGGCATGGCGTTCGGCGACGCGATAGACCTCCTGCTTTACCGGGCAAGCGTCGGCGTCGATTAAGATGCTGATCATCCTGTTCGACTAACATATGTCGCTATCGGCAGACCGTGAAAATCGCTACCCTACGTCACGGTTTCGCGCCGATCTTTGGGCTTCATCTCGCGAATCTCGCTTCCACCGAGGCGAGTCTTGCTTCCACCGAGGCGAATCTTCCACTGAGGAATGGATGAAAAATCGATTAAACCCGGGACCCGCCACCATTGTGATGCTCGCGGGCGCGCTGATATGCGTGATCGCCGCGCCTCTGGCCGGCGCTGCTGCAGGGCAAGCGCGGCACGCGCAGGCCGTAGAAGCGAAGGCTCAGCGCCCGGCCGCGGAACCGATCATGGCCATTGTGTCGATCAAGAGCCAGCAGGTGACCTTCTACGACGCCGACGGCTGGATCCTGCGCGCGCCGGTATCGACCGGCACGACCGGACGCGAGACGCCGGCCGGGGTCTTTGCCGTCGTCGAGAAGAACAAGGATCACCATTCAAGCCTCTATGACGATGCCTGGATGCCGAACATGCTGCGCATCACCTGGAACGGCATCGCGCTGCATGGCGGTCCCCTGCCCGGCTACGCCGCCTCGCATGGCTGCGTGCGCATGCCTTTCGATTTCGCCGAGAAGGTGTTTGACAAGGCGCCGATGGGGATGCGGGTGATCATCTCGCCGAACGACACGGAGCCGGTCGCTTTTTCCGATCCGTTGCTGTTCGTGCCCAAGCAGGATGCGATCGACGCCATGCCGGCACGCGCGGACGCGCTGGCCCACGACGCGGACGATGCCACCAGGGCGGCTGCCGCCGCGAAGACCGCTGCCGCGGCGGCAAAGCGCGAGGCCGGCGCAGCCTCGGCGGCAGCGCGCAATCTCGCGTCGCTCAAGAAACGCACCGATGCCGAGCTCGCTTACGCCGACAAGATGCTCGCTTACGCCAGGACGGACCGCGCCATGGCGATGGCCGAGGACTTCAAGCAAAAGGCCGCCGCCAAAGCCGAGACGCTGCCCGCGCAGCTCGACGCCGCCACGGCCGACGCCACGGCGAAGCAGGACGCCGCCGCGGCCGCGGCAGAAGCCGCCAAGACGGCCGAGGCCACGCGGAGCGCGGCCGCCCAGGCCGCGACGGACGCCAAGCTCGCCGGCGCGCCGGTCTCGATCTTCATCAGCCGCGCGACGCAGAAGCTTTACGTGCGGCGCGACACCCACAAGCGGATCCCGGACGGCGGCGAGAGGTACGACACCAGCCAGGAGTTCCCGGTCACGATCAAGGATCCCGACAAGCCGATCGGAACGCACATCTTCACCGCGGTGGCGCGCGCGGATGGCGGTTTGCGCTGGACCGAAGTCTCCATCGACAACGGCGACAATGCCAAGGACGCGCTCGACCGCATCACTTTCCCGCAGGAGGTGCTCGACCGTATCGCGCCCACCGCATTGCCGCTGTCCTCGATCACGATCTCAGATGAACCGTTGAGCAGCGAAACCAACTATCGCACCGAGTTCGTGGTAGTGCTGAACAACCAGCCGCAGGGCGGCTTCGCCAATCGCGCGCGCTCGCCCGACATGATCGCACGCGACAGTGATGAGTACGGCTATGGCTTTGGCCGCCAGCGCGATTGGGCCCCGTCATACGGCTATAGGCCGCCGCCCCGCAGCTACTACCGGCCGCAGGGCTGGTGGAATTAGGCGTCGGCTCTTTGAATGCAGTTTTTCCTTTATGAAATCGTCGCTCGCATCGTCGCGATCTATTTGTGTTTCGATTGCGGCCGCAAACTGTGGCATGGCGTTACCGAGAGAAAAATCGCGGTCTTCAATCCTGATCTTCTGGACTGGTGGTCGTATGGTGATGTTGATAGAGATACCGCGCCGATACGGTACTGGATCGAAATGGGCATCCAGATAATTTGCCTGGTTGGATGCCTCTTTGTTGCGATATTTGGATGGTGGCAGCCGAGCACCTGAGCATCGGTATCGCCGGCGTCAGCGTCAATCTAGAGAGCGACGGGATTCACGCGCGGATTTGCTGACTTCCTCTCCGATCGTCATGGCCGGGCTTGTCCCGGCCATCCACGTCTTGCTTTACTCCGCTCATGGCTGGCGGGTGGCTTTATTTTATGACCAATCGGCGCAACGGTATCTTGTATGCTGGCGTCACCAGCAATTTGCCGCGACGCGCCTTCGAGCATCGCGAAGGTCTGATTGACGGATTTACGAAACGCCGTGGCCTCAAAAGATTAGTTTATTGTGAGCGATTCGACGACATTCGGTCTGCAATTCAGCGCAAGACGACGATTAAACATTGGCCGCGCGCTTGGAAGGTGCGGCTTATCCACGCTGCGAATCCAAATTGGGACGATCTCTACGATACTCTGATCTAAGAAAGACGTGGATGGCCGGAACAAGTCCGGCCATGACGGCGCAAGGGCTCACACCCTCTCCACAAAACTATCCACCACCCGCTTCTCCCCGGCCCGATCAAACTGGATCGTCAGCTTGTTGCCGTCGACGGCGGAGACGTTGCCGTTGCCGAATTTCAGGTGGAACACGCGGTCGCCGACGGAAAACGCCGAGACGGTACCGGTGGATTTGGCAACCAGCTCGCCTTCGATGGTGAGCGGGATGCGCCGGGCGGGTGAGCCGGCAGCGCGGGGTTTGCCGCGCGGGGTTGAGAAATCGTCGTCGCCATCGTAATCGGCTTCCGCTTCGGCGAAGCCGGCGTTGCGGCCGGCTTGCGCCTTGTTGGCTTGCGCGCGCTGCCAGCCGGGGGTGCTGTAGCTCGAGCCAAATGAAGTGGCAGAGTCGAAGCGCGAGGCGCCGTAGCCGCCATAACCGCCGAAGCCGCCTTGCGACTCGATGACCTCGACATTGGCTTCCGGCAATTCGTCGAGAAAGCGCGAGGGAATGTTGGTCTGCCACAGGCCGTGCATGCGCCGGTTGGTGGCGAAATAGATTTTGGCGCGCTTCCTCGCGCGCGTCAGCCCGACATGCGCGAGGCGGCGTTCTTCTTCGAGGCCGGCGCGGCCCTGGTCGTCGAGCGTGCGCTGGTTCGGAAACACGCCCTCCTCCCAGCCGGGCAGGAACACGGTGTCGAATTCGAGCCCCTTGGCCGAATGCAAGGTCATGATGCTGACGGCGTCGTCCTCGGCGCCGCGCTCATTGTCCATCACCAGCGAGATGTGCTCGAGAAAACCCTGCAGGTTCTCGAACTCCTCCATGGAGCGCACCAGCTCTTTGAGGTTTTCGAGGCGGCCGGCGGCGTCGGCGGAGCGGTCCTTCTGCCACATTTCGGTGTAGCCGGATTCGTCGAGGATGATCTCGGCGAGCTCGTTGTGCGGCAGCGCATCGCGCTGCTTGCGCCAGCGGTCGAAAGCCTCGAGCACCCCGCGCAGCGCGCCGCGCGGCTTGGGCTTGAGCTCGTCGGTCTCGATCACGGCGCGGGCGGCCTCGGTGAGCGGCACGCGGCGCTTGCGCGCATGATCGTGCAGCAGCTGCACGGTGGCGTCGCCGAGCCCGCGCTTGGGCACATTGACGATGCGCTCGAAGGCGAGATCGTCGGCCGGCGAATTGACGACGCGCAGATAGGCGAGCGCATCGCGGATTTCGGCGCGCTCATAGAAACGCGGACCGCCGATGACGCGGTACGGCAGCCCGAGCGTGACGAAGCGATCTTCGAATTCGCGCATCTGGAACGAGGCGCGCACCAGGATGGCGATCTGATTGAGCGCATGGGGGCTCGATTGACCACTGCCGCGCTGCAGCTGCTCGATCTCCTCGCCGACGGCGCGGGCTTCTTCCTCGGAATCCCACGAGCCGGTGACGGCGACCTTCTCGCCGGGCACGTCATCGGTGCGCAGGGTCTTGCCGAGCCGGCCTTCGTTATGCGCGATCAGATGCGAGGCGGCGGCAAGGATGTGGCCGGTCGAGCGGTAATTGCGCTCGAGGCGGATCACCTTGGCGCCGGGGAAGTCGTGGTCGAAGCGCAGGATGTTGTCGACCTCTGCGCCGCGCCAGCCGTAGATCGACTGGTCGTCGTCGCCGACGCAGCAGATGTTTTTGGGTGCCGGCTCCGCCGCGTCATCCTTGGCACCATTCTTGGGCGCGCCCTCAGGAATGACGGCTGTGGACGCCACGCTGCGCTGCGCCAACAGCCGCAGCCAGAGATATTGGGCGACGTTGGTGTCCTGATACTCGTCGACCAGGACGAATTTGAAGCGGCCCTGATATTGGCGGAGCACATCGGGGTGCTCGCGGAACAGCCGGATGTTTTCCAGCAGCAAGTCGCCGAAATCGGCGGCGTTGAGAATCTTCAGCCGCTCCTGAAACGCCTTGTAGAGTTTCAGCCCCTTGCCGTTGGCGAAGGCGGCGGCCTCGCCGGCCGGCACCTGCTCCGGCGTCAGGCCGCGATTCTTCCAGCCGTCGATCATCATGGCGAGCACGCGCGCCGGCCAGCGCTTGTCGTCGATGCCTTCGGCGGCGAGCAATTGCTTCAACAGCCGGACCTGGTCGTCGACATCGAGAATGGTGAAGTCGGATTTGAGTCCGACCAGCTCGGCATGGCGGCGCAGGATCTTGACGCCGATCGAGTGGAAGGTGCCGAGCCAGGGCATGCCCTCGACCACGCCGCCGACGATCTCGCCGACGCGGTGCTTCATCTCGCGCGCCGCCTTGTTGGTGAAGGTGACGGCGAGGATCTCGCCGGGCCGGGCGCGGCCGGTGGCGAGAATGTGAGCGATGCGCACCGTGAGCACGCGGGTCTTGCCGGTGCCGGCGCCGGCCAGCACCAAAACCGGGCCGTCGAGCGTCTCGACGGCTTCGCGCTGCTCCGGATTGAGGCCGGCGAGATAAGGCGCGCCGGCCGCGGCGGCTTGCGCGCGCGCAGCAATGCCGCCGCGCGCGGGTTGCGGCGCGGGTTCCATGGACTCGACGTTGCGCTTTAATGGGTCAGCCAAAGCTCTTCAGCGCCCGAAATCACTGATTCTCACAGGCGTAAGATGGCATTTGGACGAGGCTTTTACGAGGCTTGGCTTTTACGAGGCTTGCGGCCGGTGTTCCCCGCACGCGATGCGGCGCAGATCAAGGTTTCGACGGGTCGTATGCCTCGCGCTTGGCATTGGCGATCTTGATCAGGGTCTCCGCCGCCTTGCGATCGTCCTTGAGGAAGGCGGCAAAGCCTTCCGGCGTGGTGGTCGCCGAGACCACGGCGTTCTTGTCGAGGAAGGCTACGAATTGCGGGTCGGTGAACAGTTTCACGAACTCGCTGTTGAGCTTCCCGACAATCTCGGGCGGCGTGCCTTTGGGCGCGGCCAGCCCCCACCAGCCCTGGCCGGGATAGCCGCCCCAGCCGACCTCGGCATAGGTCGGCACGTCCGGCAGCAGCGGTGAGCGCTGCGCCGAAGTCACCGCCAGCGCCTTGGCCTGGCCGCCCTGGATCAAGCCCATGAAATTGCCGACGCCGAACCGCGTCATCTGCACTTCGTTCGCGGCGATGGCCTGCGCCGCCGGGCCGCCGCCTTTATAGGGAATGCCGACGATCTGGGTCTGCCACTGGTTGTTCAGCCAGCGCAGGAACAGATCCGGGAACGAGCCTTCGCCGAGCGTCGCATAGTTCAGGCCGCTCGGCTTCGACTGCGCCAGCGTCTTCAATTCGGCGACGGAATTGACGCCGAGGCTCGACGGCACGAACACGCCTTCGATCAGCCAGAACAGCCGCGTCACCGGCGCGAAGTCCTTGTCGGCGTCGTAGGGCAGATTGCTGAACAGCAGCGGATTGTAGGACATGGTCGAGTGATAGATGACGCAGATGGTGTAGCCGTCGGGCGTGGCTTGCGCGCAGGTCTGCCCGGCGACGATGCCGGAGGCGCCGCCGAGATTTTCCACGATCACCGGCTGGCCGAGCTGCTGCTGCAAGCGTCCCGCCGCGGTGCGCATGATGACGTCGGTGACACTGCCGGCAGCAATGGACACGATCATCTTGATCGGCCGGCTCGGATAGGTGTCGGCGCGCGCCGCGAGCGGCGCTCCCGCCAAACAGGCCAGCAAACAGACTGCGAGTGTCTTTAATCTCGGCAAGAATCTCGGCACGGCGTTTCTCTCCCAAATTTCTTTCGTCCGCATTGGGACGATTTTGTTCTTTGCAGGCGCTTCGGCTTTAGCTCACGATGACTTCTCCGATCGAGCCGGAATCGTATTGCGTGAAGAACAGGCGGCCGTCGGCCAGCGCGGTGATGCAGCGCGCGCCGCTCGCCGGCGTCGGGATGTCGTATTCGCCGCGCACCGTGCCGTCCGCCGCCATGCAGCCGATCTTGTTGGCGAAGTTCGCGGTGTACCAGAGATCGCCGCCGGGACCGACGGTGACGCCGCGCAGCGAAGCATTCGGCGTCGGCACTTTATGTTCGGTGATCTTGCCGTCGCGGTCGATGCGGCCGAGCGCATTGGTCGAGGTCTCGACGAACCAGATGCTGCCGTCGGGATGGGTCGCCATGGCGCGCGGCTGGCTGTCATGGCTCGGGATCGCAAACTCGGTGACTTTGCCGTCGGTGGTGATGCGGCCGACGCGATTGCCCGAGGCTTCGCTGAACCACAGCGCGCCGTCGCGCACCGCGATCGACAAAGGTTTTGCTCCGGGCGTGATGCCTTCCGAAAATTCGGTGATGCGGCCGTCGGGCGTGATGCGGCCGATGCGGCTGACTTCGGTTTCGGAGAACCAGACATTGCCGTCGGGGCCGAGCATCATGCCGTCCGGCCCGGCATTGGGTGTCGGCAGCGCGAATTCCGTGATCTCGCCGCGCATGGTGATGCGGCCGATCTTGTTGGCGCTCTTTTGCGCAAACCACATGGCGCCGTCGCCGCCGACGGTGATGCCGATCGGCGTCGCACTCGCAGTCGGCAGCGTGAACTCGCGAAACGTGCCGCGGTCGGGATCGAAGCGGCCGATCTTCGCCGCGCCGCTCTCGCAGAACCACAGCGCGCCGTCCGGGCCTTGCATGGCAATGTAGGGCTTGCTGTCGGCGCTCGGAATTTTGTGCTCGCGCATGGCAACGCGCAAAACTTTTCGTGATTCTTGCGGCGCCGGCGCGTGCGAAAATTCTGCCATCATCCCCCCGGCTCATATCCGCCTTTACCGCGGTTACGGTCGGAAAAAAGCGCCGCCGTGTCAATGAGACGGCAAGGAAGACGGTATGCTTGCTGACGATCTTGCCGGCAGGCGCGGCGGGGTCAGGTCTTGCAGTTCAGTTTTTGTCGGGCATGGCGATGCGCCGGCCGGCGGCTTCCGGGATTGGCAGCGCGCCGTGCGCGGCGCGCATGCGGGCCAGCCGCGCGGCGACCGTGGACGGGAACGGGGCTGTTTTCTGCTTCGCCGTGTCGACATGCAGCGCCATGTTCTCGGAGGTGGCCGACAGCCAGCCCTCCTCGGCGTGAAACAGCTGCTCGAAATAATGCAGGCGCTTGGTGTCATAGCCGAGCAGCTGGAACGTCACCCGCACCCGGTCGCCGGCATGTAGCTCGCGCAGATAGCGCACATGGACTTCGGCGGTGTAGCAGGAGTGCTTGGTGCGCTCGACATAATCGAGCCCGCAGCCGATGAGCTCGTAGGCCTCGTCCACCGCGCGGTCGAACAGCACATTGTAATAGGCCATGTTGAGATGGCCGTTGTAGTCGATCCAGCCGGCCTCGACCGGCATCGCCGAGGAGACAAAGGGCGCGAAGAACGCGGGTTCGAGATCGAGACGATCGAGCATTTTCAGAATGTGACGGATTCGACACGTGCCACGCAAGCGAAAGCTGAAAGCGCGCAGTTTAAATTTTGGCAATCTGGATAGTTAATGCGCCGACTTGATTTCTCGGCTTTTGGCCGCCAGTTTGGGCTTTAAGAAACCGCGCGATAAAGGCGGCGCAGACCGGGAAACGCTCCGAAAATGGCAGTCCTCGAGGCGGCACAAAGCAGCAAACCAGACCGCAGGGCGGCCGACGGCGTAATCGCCGCGCTCGCCACGCGCTATGGCAATCGGCTGACGACCTCGCCGTCGGTGCGCGAGCAGCACGGCCACACCACGACCTGGATCGCGAACCAGCCGCCCGACGCGGTGTTCTTTCCGCACTCGACCGAAGACGTGCAGGAGGTAATGCGGCTTTGCGCAGCCGCGCGCGTGCCGGTGGTGGCGTTCGGCACCGGCACTTCGCTCGAAGGCCAGGTCAATGCGCCGCGCGGCGGCATTTGTCTCGATTTCCGCGAGATGAACCGGGTGCTGGCAGTGCATGCCGAAGACCTCGATTGCGTCATCGAGCCCGGCATCACCCGCAAGCAGCTCAACGAATATCTGCGCGACAAGGGCCTGTTCTTCCCGATCGATCCCGGCGCCGATGCCTCGCTCGGCGGCATGGCGGCGACCCGCGCCTCCGGCACCAATGCGGTGCGCTACGGCACCATGAAGGACAATGTGCTGGCGCTCAAAGCCGTGCTCGCCAACGGCGAGGTGATGTCGACGGCGCGCCGGGCCAAGAAATCTTCCGCCGGCTACGACCTCACGCGGCTGATGATCGGCTCGGAAGGCACGCTCGGCGTCATCACCGAGTTGACGCTGCGCTTATCCGGCATTCCCGAGGCCATCGCGTCCGGCATCTGCCCGTTTCCGTCGGTGGAGGCGGCGTGCAATGCCACGATCCTTACCATCCAATCCGGCATCCCGGTGGCGCGCATCGAACTGCTCGACGCGATGCAGGTGAAGGCGTGCAACGCCTATTCCAAGCTGACGCTGCCGGAAACGCCGATGCTGTTTCTGGAATTTCACGGCAGCGATTCGAGCGTCGGCGAGCAGTCCGAGCGCTTCGGCGAAATCGCCGGTGAGCTCGGCGGCGGCCCGTTTGATTGGGCCACCAAAGCGGAGGATCGCACCCGGCTGTGGCAGGCGCGGCATGACGCTTACTGGGCGGTGAAAGCGCTGCGTCCGAACTCGACGGCGCTGGCGACCGACGTCTGCGTGCCGATCTCGCGGCTCGCCGAATGCGTGACTGAATCGCAGCGCGACCTGGAGCAGAGCCGCCTGTTGGCGCCGATCGTCGGCCATGTCGGCGACGGCAATTTTCACCTGTCGCTGGTGATCGACCTTGCCGACACCGACGAAGTGAGCCGCGCCAAGGCGTTCTTGGAACGCGTCGTCGACCGCGCGCTGGCGATGGACGGCACCTGCACTGGCGAGCACGGCGTCGGCCAGGGCAAGATGAAATATCTGCCCGCCGAGCACGGCGAAGCGACGCTCGACACGATGCGCGCGATCAAGCGCGCGCTCGATCCGCTCGACATCTTGAATCCCGGAAAGATCTTTCAGCTCTAGAGCAAGATCCCGAAAAGCCTGTCCTCGGACTTGATCCGAGGGTGGCAACCGGTTTTCGGAAAAAGATCATGCTCGAACAGAAATCAAAAAAAGACCGCGCCCGGATTGTCACGGGCGCGGTCACGAATTTGATCAGTTGCGGCGGATTATTCCGGACGCAGCACCGGCGAGGACCCCTGCGGCACCAGCATCATTTCCCGCGGCGTCGGATTGGCGGACCCGCCGCCGACCGTCGGGCTCACGGCAGCGCTGCCGACATGACCCAGCGTCTTCGACTGATAGTGATCAAGGACAAACAGACGTATCGCTGAGGACAGATTGCCGTGCTGACGTTCGGTATCGATGGACGCCACCAGGTCCGACAGTGTCGCATGCCGGGCAATCGCAATGTCCTTGAGCGCCTTCCAGAATGCATCCTCAAGACTGATACTGGTCTTGTGGCCCGCGATGACGATCGAGCGCTTTACGACAGGCGATTTCATTCCACGTCTCCCGTTTCGATCCGGTGTTGGTCGAGGCTTGTCTGGGCTTTGTCGCTTCGAGCGCGCTGAAGGTTCGCTGTCGCTTTCGAGCGGCCGAACTCGGCCCGCCGCGCCGCAGCTTCCTGGTCGGCCGCGCGCCGCTTGGCCCGCTTCCGCTCGGTTCGAAGGTTGATGATTTGCCCTGCTTGACGCGCCATAGCCAAAACTCAGGTGCAGAACTCAATTAGTTCGCTTTGACGGTAACCAGGTAGGATAAGAGGCCAGACGTTCCCGGCCCCCGTTCGTTTCAAATAGGACTACGTCGGTCGCGGCTTACTGGATCACGCCGCAATCCACAGAAAGACGTTGCGTAGATCACTAAAAGTTTATCGGCGCCTCTATACAACTTAAAGTAGAGGTTTCGGGAAACGGCGGTGTATTGGCGATGCGCCGACCACCCGGCGATTTACTTCTTGCGGAAGCGATCGAGCCGCACGACTTCGGCGCCGGCGCCGCCATCGGGGCGGTCCGGCGGCGGCGTATCGGCAGGCTTGGCGTTGGCCGGTGCCGCATCGGCCTTATTCGCCTGGGCCGGCGATGCCGGGGCCGCAGCCTTGTCGATGACCGGCGCAGCCTGGCTGCCGGTCGCTATGACCGGGGCGTTGGCATCGAGCGTCTCGAACTGAAATCCGAATTGCACGGCCGGGTCGTAGAACGCGGTCACCGCCTCGAATGGCACCGCCAAGCGCTCCGGCACGCCGCCGAACGACAAGCCGACCTCGAAAGCCGCATCATCGACATGCAGGTCCCAGAACTGGTGCTGCAGGATGATGGTCATAGTCTCCGGATATTGCGCGCGCATGCGGTCGGACAGCCGCACACCGGGCGCCACGGTGCTGAAGGTGATCTTGAAATGATGCTCGCCCGGCAGGCCTTTTTTGGCGACATCGGCCAGCACAGTTCGCACCACACCGCGCAAGGCGGCCTGGGCCAGAACGTCGTAGCGGATGTGATCGGTGGCCATGCCGGGAGCCGGAAGTCAGCGTTTTATCAACCGATAGATAAGCCCAGAATCATGGCCATTCAAACGCGTTCTGCCGGATGCCGACAGATAAGTGCGTCCGCGTCAGCGCGGTTCTCGGCGGCTATGTGGAAACACGGATACCGGCAAAGCCGGTACCGGCAGTGAAATGGTGCAGGGAAGAAAGTGGAGGCTTCTGTTGCCAGGTGCCTCCGAACCCCGCCTAACGGAGCTTAACCCGTTAGGACTTTAAGTCGGTATTTCAAACCGCGTTACGCGGCCTGAGCAACCGGAGCATAGTTGTCATTGGCAACTATGAGATAGGCCCGATAACGGTGGAACCATGCCGAGCAAAAGCCCGCCTTTTACGCCCTCGTCGATCCTATTTCGACCCCGTAATGGTGGAGTCGCCGGGTACCGCCCCCGGGTCCGAAAGGTTTATTGCAACGGCCATTTATCGCCATAGCCGGCATGCGCCGGCAGCAAGGAATATAAGCGCAAAAGCTTGCGGAAAAAAGAGCGGGTTCTGGCCGCTCCACAGTCGTGGCCCGGCTGCACAAAAGCGTCTGGCTGGAAGGGATGGCGGGCGCTAAACGAACGCCATGGACTCCGCCCCGATGAACTCCGACCCGATAAACTCCGACCCGATTCCGACCTCGAACGATCCTCCAGCCGAAAGTCCCATCCAAGCGAGCGATCGTCCTGCGGCATCAACCGCGCCGGCGCCGACCATCACTGAGCTCTTTGTCGCCTTCGCCAAGATCTCGCTGTCCGGTTTCGGCGGCGTGCTGGCCTGGGCGCGGCGCATGATGGTCGAAGAGCGCAAGTGGATGACGTCCGAGCAGTTCAACGAGGTCTATGCGCTCTGCTCGTTTCTGCCCGGCGGCAACATCATCAATTTCTCGATCATTATCGGCGGCCGCTTCCGCGGCCCACTGGGCAGCGTGGCGGCGCTCGCCGGACTGCTCGGCCCGCCGATGATCCTGATCCTCATCATCGGCGCCATCTACGCGCATTACGGCGACCTGCCGGTGCTGCGCCGGGCGCTGACCGGCGTCGCTGCGGCGGCGGCCGGCTTGATGCTGGCGACGGTCGCCAAAATGGTGCAGCCGCTGTTTCGCAACCGCGCCGCGGTCGGCCTTGCAATCGCGCTCGCGACATTCCTCGCCATCGCCATTATGCAATGGCCGCTGCCGCTGGTGCTGCTCGCCATCGTGCCGGTCAGCATCGCTTATGCCTGGAGCCGATTATGAAAAATGGCGGTGGAGTTCTGCTGACCTTGGCGGCGTTCTTTGCGGCGACATCGCTGTTCACGATCGGCGGCGCCAATTCCGCGGTGCCGGAAATGCATCGCTATGCCGTCGACGTGCAGCATTGGCTGACCGACCGGGAATTCAGCACGACCTTCGCGCTGGCGCAGCTGACGCCCGGGCCTAACATCATCATCGTGACGCTGATCGGCTATCACGTCGCCGGCGTCATCGGCGGGCTGGTCACGACGCTGGCGATGTGCGGCCCGACCTGCGTGTTCGCCTATTTCGTCGGCCGCGCCTCCGATCGTTTCAAGGGCGCGACCTGGCACGACGCGCTGAGCCGCGGCCTGGTTCCAGTGACGTTGGGCCTCCTGGCGGCGAGCGCCACCGTGATTGCGACCACAAGCGGCTATGGCTGGCTCGCCGTGCTCATCACCGTAGCCACCGCGATCACCGCGTTTTTCGTGCGCGTACACCCGCTATGGGCCTTCGCCGTCGCCGCGGCGCTCGGCGCGGCAGGACTGGTGTGACGATCCATATGTGACGGTCCACAGCCGCGGTTCTGCGCCACAGGCTTTACACTTGCCCGAGCTTCGATCGCCCCTCATTTAGAGCTAAAGTGAGCACCGCGACTCAGCCGAAACCGAAACATCGATGCGCCAATATCTCGATTTGATGGAACGCGTGCTCTCCGAGGGCGTGGAAAAGCGCGACCGCACCGGCGTCGGCACCAAATCGATATTCGGCCATCAGATGCGTTTCGACCTGCAGCACGGCTTCCCGCTGGTCACCACCAAGAAGCTGCACGTCAAATCCATCATCTACGAATTGCTCTGGTTCCTGCGCGGCGACACCAATGTCAAATATCTCAACGACCACGGCGTTACCATCTGGAACGAATGGGCCGACGAGAACGGCGATCTCGGCCCGGTCTATGGCAAGCAATGGCGTTCCTGGCCGACGGGTGACGGCGGCTCTATCGACCAGATCGCAAACGTGCTCAAGGAAATCCGCCGCAACTCGGATTCGCGCCGGCTGATCGTGACGGCGTGGAATCCGGCGGAGATCGAAGGCATGGCGCTGCCGCCGTGCCACTGCCTGTTTCAATTCAATGTCGCCGACGGCGCGCTGTCATGCCAGCTCTATCAGCGCTCGGCCGATGTGTTTCTCGGCGTGCCGTTCAACATCGCTTCTTATGCGCTATTGACCGTCGCGGTCGCGCAAGTGGCCGGACTGAAACCCGGCACCTTCATCCACAGTTTCGGCGACACCCATCTTTATCTCAATCATCTCGAGCAGGCGCGCTTGCAGCTTTCGCGCCAGCCGCGGTCGCTGCCCAAGCTCACCATGAATCCCGACGCCAAAGATCTGTTCGCGCTCTCCTACGAAGATTTTTCGCTCGAAGGCTACGATCCGCATCCGCACATCAAAGCGGCGGTCGCGGTGTGAGAGCTTCTAGCTCTGGGTTCTCTTCAGCAGACAGGCACTATGACATCGCAGCCAAAATCGGAGGGCCCTGCTAAGGGGACCCTTCTAATTGTTGGAGGGATAGTTACACCGGTAACAGCATCTATCGCGACCGAGTTAGGCGGTATGCGTTGGGTCATAATTCCGACAGCGAAAGGTCCCGGCAATTATGAAGGATACCAAGAGGGTGGCCTCAACCTTCAGAAACCTACGGTGCTTCACGCCCCCGACCGCGCAACGGCCGATGCCGAAGAATTTGTAGCCCCACTTAAGGAGGCAACGGCCGTTTGGTTTTCAGGCGGCCGGCAATTTCGTTTGGTTGATATCTACAAAGGGACTAAAACAGAAACGGAATTACGAGCGGTTTTGGAGCGCGGCGGTCTTATCGGCGGGACGTCCGCAGGCGCAACGATTCAGGGATCATACCTCCTGCGTGGCGCGCCATCAGAAGACAACCGAATCTTGTCGTACACAGGCTATGAAGAAGCTTTCGCATACATTTCCAACACGGCGATAGACCAACACGTGACGGAACGTCGTCGCGAATACGATTTAGCATGCGTCGTTGCCCGGTATCCGAATCTGTTGGGCATTGGCATTGACGAACGTGCCGCCGTTCTCGTCCAACAGAACATCATGGCCGTCATCGATAATAGAGTTCTTATCACGGATGGCGCTTTTCATAATGGCCGTCCGTTCTATGCACTGCAGACGAACGACCGTTTCGATTTGGCTACGTGGACTAAGACTACTTAGCAAAGGCTAATGCAGCGAGATTATCCTTTGATTGCGCCGCAAATCGTCCTTCTCGCCGCCGTCGCCGAGAACGGCGTCATCGGCCGCGACAATGCGCTGCCGTGGCGGCTCAAGTCGGACATGCAGCATTTTCGCATCTCCACCATGGACAAGCCGGTGGTGATGGGGCGCAAGACTTATCAATCGATCGGCAAGCCGCTCAAAGGCCGCACCACCATCGTCGTCAGCCGCGATCAGCTTTTCGCCGCGCCCGGAATTGTGGCGGCGCCGAGCCTCGCCGCCGCTCTTGAAGCAGCCCGCGGCGACGCGCTGCGGCGCGGCGCGAGCGCCGTCATCGTTGCCGGCGGCGGCGACATTTATATGCAGGCGATGCCGGTGGCGACGCAGCTCTTAATCACCGAAGTTCATAAACGCGTGGACGGCGATGCGCGTTTTCCGGCGATCGACCTGGAATTGTGGCGTGAAATCGCGCGCAGCGCGCACCAACCGGCGGCGGATGACGAGGTTTCGTTCGATTTTGTCGTCTATCGGCGCATTAACGCCGCCGCAACGAAGCCTTACGGCGCGTCATAACTGCGCGTTGTAAGGGACCCTGCCCTACCCTATAACCCCGGCAAATAGGCCGCAGCCAGTATCGGCGGATTTGGAGCTGGCATTCAGGGAGTTCATTAATGCCGTGGAGCAACCAATCCGGCGGCGGCGGGCCGTGGGGTTCTGGATCGCGGGGGCCTTGGGGCGCGGGCCCGCAACAGCCCGGCGGCGGCCCGAAGCCGCCCGATCTCGAAGAGTTCCTGCGCCGCGGCCAGGACCGGCTGCGCGACTGGATGCCGGGCAATCTCGGCGGCCGCGGCATTGCCGTGATCGCGCTATTGGCTATCGCGCTGTGGGCCATGTCCGGGTTCTTCCGCGTCGAGCCCGACGAGATCGGCGTGGTGCTGCGCTTCGGCAAATTCATCCGCGAGGTGCCGCCCGGCCTGAATTATCATCTGCCCTATCCGGTCGAGACCGCGCTCACGCCCCCGGCTTTGCGCGTCAACAAGATCGACATCGGCTTCGACACGCGCCGCAGCGGCTCGCTGCGCGACGTCGAGGAAGAGAGCCTGATGCTCACCGGCGATCAGAACATCGTCGACGTCGAATTCTCGGTGTTCTGGCGGGTCAAGCCAAATTCGGTCGGCGACTATCTGTTCAACGTCGCCGGTCCGGCGTCGACGGTGAAGGCGGTCGCCGAAAGCGCCATGCGCCAGGTGATCGGGCACTCCGACGCGCAGCCGCTGCTCGCCGGGTTTCAGCAAACCGGCGCCGCCCCGACACCAAGCGGCCAAGCCGGGGTGCCGATCGTCGACACCGCGACGCAAGTGCAGGATCTGATGCAGAAGATCCTCGATTCCTACAAAGCCGGTATTCTGGTTCAGAGCGTCCAGATTCAGACGGTCCAGGTGCCGGCGAAAGTCATCGATTCCTTCCGCGACGTTCAGGCGGCAAACTCGGACCTCATACGCGCGCAAAACGAAGCCCAGACCTACGCCAACCGTGTCGTGCCCGAAGCCCGGGGCCGTGCCTCCAAGATCCTTCAGGACGCCGAAGCCTATCGCGAACAGACCGTCGCCGACGCCAAAGGCCAGACCTCGCGTTTCCTGCAGATCTTCCAGCAATACAAGAACGCGCCCGACGTGACCCGCCAGCGCATCTATATCGAGACCATGGAGCGCGTGCTCGGCGCGGCGGAAAAGACCATCGTCGATCTCGGACCGTCGAGCAGCGGTGTCCTGCCCTTCCTGCCGCTCGGCAGTCCGCCGCCGGAGCAGCCGGCGCCGCAGCAACAAACGGGAGGCAACAAATGAGGCCGGGTATCGTCGGCATCGCCGTTGCCATCCTGCTGCTGATTGCCGTTATCGTCGGCTACAGCACCTTCTTCACGGTCTATCAGACGCGGCAGGCTCTGGTGGTCCGCCTGGGCGAGCCGGTGCACGTCTTCACCGAGCCGGGTCTGCACGTCAAGATCCCGTTCATCGACAGCGTCATCTATATCGACAAACGCATTCTCGCGGTCGAATCGCAGGCGCACGATCTGAACCTGCAGAGCCAGGACAATTCGAACGCGCCTCAGGTGGTCGGCCAGCAGATCGATGTCGACGCTTTTGCGCGTTATCGCATCATCGACCCGCTCAAATTTTATCAGACCGTCGGTGCGGAAGGCGCCGACTCGCAGCTTGCGATTTTCCTCACTTCGGCGGCGCGACGCGTGCTCGGCAGGGCGACGCTGGCCGATGTCGTGCGCAATAAGCGCGAGGAGTTGATGGGACAGATGCGCGACCAGATCGAGCAGGACGCGCGGCCGTTCGGCATTCAGATCGTCGACGTGCGCATCCGTCGCGCCGACCTGCCGGAACAGAACAGAGACGCGGTCTACGCGCGGATGCAGACCGAGCGCCAGCGCGAAGCTGCCGAGTTCCGCGCGCTCGGCTCGCAGAAGAGCCAGGAGATCCGCGCCAAGGCCGATCGCGACGTGACGGTGCTGACCGCGGAAGCGAATTCCCAGTCCGAGCAGATTCGCGGCCAAGGCGACGCCGAGCGCAATCGCATCTTTGCCGACGCCTATAACCAGGATCCGGGCTTCTTCGTCTTCTATCGCTCGATGCAGGCTTATGACAGGAGCCTGGCGCGCAGCGACACCCGCCTGGTGCTGCGGCCGGATTCGAATTTCTTCCGTTATTTCGGCGATCCTTCGGGCAAGTCGGCGGCGGACGGCGCAGCGGTGCAGCCGGCGCCGGGGCGATCGAGCGGCGCGGCCGGCGCGAACAAATAAAACGCAAGTCTAAAACGTAAGTCGAATTGCAATAAAAGACCCTTGAGAGCGACAGGCCGGGTTGATGACGGATTTCCTTGCCGCGCTCGGCCTGGTCTTTGTGATCGAAGGTATTCTTCTCGCGGCGTTCCCGGGCGGCGCCAAGCGGACCATGGCGAGCGTGATGGAACTGCCTGACGGCTCGTTGCGCATCGCCGGCATCATTGCCGCCGCCGTCGGCCTCGTCATCGTTTGGTTGATCCGCAGCTGAGCCCGGAACGAATTCTGGAGCCGCTTTTCCGCCCCAATCCGGCCGCTAATTAACGGCTGACCGGTAATGGCCTTGCGTCCGGGGCGGGACGAGGGCACCTTTCCGGCACGCCTTTCCCAACGAGTCGAACGCCAGGAGCGCCGACGTCCATGACGTCTCTCGACAAGTCTCGCGACAGATTTCGCATGCAATGCACCGTCGCAATGGCCGCGATCGCCGCGGCGCTCGTTCTGTCGCCGGCGCGGCCCGCCGCCGCCGCCTCGCGCGGCCCCGACAACATTGCCGACGTCGCCGAACAGGTCATCGACGCGGTGGTCAATGTCTCGACCTCGCAGAAAGTCGATCCGCATGTCGAAAACCTTCCCGACGTGCCGCCCGGCTCGCCGATGGAGGATTTCTTCAATCAGTTCTTCAAGAACCATCGCGGCGGCCCCGGCGATCAGGATCAGATGCCGCACCGCGTGACCTCGCTCGGCTCCGGTTTCATCATCGATCCGTCGGGCATTGTCGTCACCAACAATCACGTCATCGCCGACGCCGACGAGATCAACGTCATCCTCAACGACGGCACCAAGCTCACGGCGCAGCTGATCGGCAAGGATTCCAAGGCCGATCTGGCGCTGCTGCGGGTCAAGACCGACCATCCGCTCAAGGCGGTGAAGTTCGGCGATTCCGACAAGCTGCGGCTCGGCGAATGGGTGATCGCCATCGGCAATCCGTTCAGCCTCGGCGGCACGGTGACCGCGGGCATCGTCTCGGCGCGCAACCGCGACATCAATTCCGGCCCCTACGACAATTACATTCAGACCGACGCCGCCATCAATCGCGGCAATTCCGGCGGGCCGCTGTTCAATCTCGACGGCGAAGTGGTCGGCATCAATACCGCGATCATCTCGCCGTCCGGCGGCTCGATCGGCATCGGCTTTGCGGTGCCGGCCGACACCGCGGTGCCGGTGCTCGATCAGCTCCGCCAATACGGCGAGACGCGGCGCGGCTGGCTCGGCGTGCGCATTCAGCAGGTGACCGACGACATCGCCGACAGCCTCAGCATCAAGCCGCCGCGCGGCGCGCTGGTCGCCGGCATCGACGATAAGGGCCCGGCCAAGCCCGGCGGCATCGAGCCCGGCGATGTCGTGATCAAATTCGACGGCCACGACATCAAGGAAATGCACGACCTGCCGCGCATCGTCGCCGATACCGCGGTCGGCAAGACCGTCGACGTCGTCGTCATCCGCAAGGGCAAGGAAGAAACCCACAAAGTGACGATCGGCCGGCTCGAAGACGGCGAGAAGGTCGCGATGGCGGATGCCGGCAAGAACGCCGCGCCGCCGCAGAAATCGGTGGTGCAGAAGACGCTCGGCCTCGAGCTCTCCAGCCTCTCCGACGATGTGCGCAAGCAGTTCAAGATCGGCGACAGCATCAAGGGCGTCGTCGTCACCGGCGTCGATCCGAATATCGCGGCGTCGGAGCCGGACAAGCGGCTCACCCCGGGCGATGTCATCGTCGAAGTGCAATATCAGGCCGTCGGCACGCCGACCGATCTGCAGAAGCGCGTCGACGATCTGAAATCGCAGGGCAAGAAGATCGCCGTGCTGTTGGTGTCCAACCCCGACGGCGAAACGCGCTTTGTGGCGCTGAATCTGCAATAGCGCCGCGGCGAATAGGTCCGCGTCCTATTCGCCGACAAATTCCTCGCGCCGATACCCTTGCGCATAAAGCAGCGCCGTGAGGTCGCCGTGGTCGATGCGCGCCGCGGCCGCCTCTTTGACTGCGGGCTTGGCGTGGAAGGCGACACCAAGACCGGCAGCCGCCAGCATCGGGATGTCATTGGCGCCGTCCCCGGCCGCAAGCGTGGCATCGCGCGCCAGACCAAAACGCGTACGCAATGCGTTGAGTGTTGCCAGCTTGGCTTCACGGCCGAGCACCGGATCGGCCACTTCGCCGGTCAGCTTGCCGCCGGCGTCGGCGAGCAGCGTGTTGGCGTGATTTTCGTCAAAGCCGATCATGGCGGCGATCTTCGACGTGAACGCCGTGAAGCCGCCGGAGACGAGGCAGGTATAGGCGCCGTGCGCCCGCATGGTGGCGACCAGCGTGCGCCCGCCCGGCGTCAGGCGGATGCGCTCGGCGATCACCTTGTCGATCGCGGTCGACGGCAGGCCCTTGAGCAGCGCGACGCGCTCGCGCAACGCCGGCTCGAAGGCAATCTCGCCGCGCATGGCGCGCTCGGTGATCGCGGCCACCCGGTCCTTGAAGCCGGCATAGTCGGCGAGCTCGTCGATACATTCCTGGCCGATCATGGTGGAATCCATGTCGGCCAGAAACAGCGTCTTGCGGCGCCCCTCATGCGGCTGGATGACCACGTCGACCGGATCGCCGCCGATCATGTCGCGGATATCCTGCGCCATGTCCTTGAAGAGCGCCTCGGCTTCGGCGGCCTCCGCTTCGGCGGTTTCTGCCCCCTCGAATTCCTCGACCAGAAAGGCGATATCGGTCGCCACGCCGGGCGCGAGCCAATCCACCGGACGGCCATGCGGCAGATAGCGCGCAACCTTCTGCGCCAAGGCGTCGGTCACCGCCGGACGGTCGGGTGACGAGATCAGCGTTGCCACATAAAACATGCCGTGCGATCCGGACGATAGGAAACGGAGCGGTTTGAGACGTGTCGACGGTCATTCTCATTGCAGGCCCGACGGCGAGCGGCAAGTCGGCCTTGGCGCTCGCGCTCGCCGAAAAGCTTAACGGCGAGGTCGTCAATGCCGATTCCATGCAGGTCTATCGCGATTTGCGCATCATGACCGCGCGGCCGACGCCCGGCGAGGAGCAGCGCGTGCCGCACCGGCTCTACGGCCATGTCGATGCCGCGGAGAATTATTCCGTCGGGCGCTGGTGCGCCGATGCCGCCGCGGCGCTTGCGGCCGCACAAGCGGCCGGACGCCCGGCCATCGTCATCGGCGGCACCGGGCTTTATTTCAGCGCGCTGACCCGCGGCATCGCCGCCGTGCCGCCGATCCCTCCTGAGATTCGCGAAGAGGTGCGTAGCCGGCTTGCCAGCGAAGGCGCTCCCGCGCTCCACGCCGAACTCGCGGCGCGCGACCCAGCGGGCGCGGCGCGGCTGCTGCCCGGCGACCGTTCGCGCGTCACGCGCGCGCTTGAAGTGGTACTGGCGACCGGCCGCTCGCTTTACGACTGGCACGACGTCAACAAGCCGGCGACGATCGATCTCGCAAGTGTTGCCAAGGTCTTTCTGATGCCCGAGCGCGAAGACCTGCTTAAACGCATCGACGCGCGCTTCGACGCCATGATGGCCGCCGGCGCGCTCGACGAGGTCCGGGCGCTCGCCGCGCGTAACCTGAATCCAAGCCTGCCGGCGATGAAAGCGCACGGCGTGCCCTGGCTGATCCGTCACCTCAAAGGCGAGATCGCACTGGCCGAAGCGGTCGACAGCGGCAAGCGCGACACAAGGCAATATACCAAGCGGCAGGTGACCTGGTTTCGCAATCAGCTGCCGCAGTTTGAATGGATTGCGCCGGAAGAAGCGGAGAAGGCCGTCGCGACGCAGTTGCACGCTCTGTCGGGCTCGGGGCTGTACTCATAAACGCGCCAACCACAATTCCGCGTTTGACCTAAGCACACATGGCCATCGCACTTAGCTGCTTCCAATCGGCCGCGCCCTTCATGTCAGTCGTGGGCAAGCGCCTGATCGCCGGCGAGGCCGGCAAGCAGCCTTTGCGCCTTCTCGATCTCGGGTAATTCGCGGCTCGCCGACAGGCCCGCGAGCGGCGCCGCCAGCACGCCATGGGCCTCGGCGTCGCGGCCGTTCGCCGCATACAGCTCGGCGAGCGAAAGGGCGGCGCGCAGGACGAAGCTGCGCGCTTGCTGCCGTTGCGCGACCGCGATCGCCGCGCGGAAGGCCTGTTCGGCTGCGGCGCTCTCGGCGGGTTCGCGCGCGAGCAGGATGTTGCCGCGCGTGCGGTGGCTCTCGGCGTCGTACCAATGCTCGCCGGTCTGCCGCGCCTCGGCGAGTGCGGCGTCGACATTGGCGAGCGCCGCCTTGATCTCGCCCGCGTCCGCCTCCATCTCCGCCAGCAGAGTGAGGCACCAGGGCAATGACTGCCGGATGCGCCGCTCGCGCAGCTCGTCGATCGCGTTGCGCATAGCGTCCAGATCTCGCGCCTCACCGAGCCGCCAACGCGTCCACAGCCGGTGGATGCCGGCATAGGACCGGGATCCCGTGAGCCCGTGCTGCTGACAAAGCCGGATCACCGTCTCGGCATGGGATGTCGCGCGTGCGGCATCGCGGCGGATCATCTCAAGGTTCAGCATGTGCTGATGCACGTACACGGTGGTGGTGACGGGACCGCTCTCCGCCGACGCGCGCCCGATCACGTCTTCGGCGAAACGCCGGGCGCAATCCGGCTCGCCGAGCGGCCACAGCACCAGCGCCAGCCAAACAATAATGTGTGCCTCGACATCCTGACCGAAGCGGAACAAATGGTCGCTGCCGGCGGGACTCGCGTGGTAGATCGTCTGCGCCTGCTCGAGCTGCGCCCGCGCGCCGACGAAGTCGCCCTGATGCCAGCGGGTGACGCCCAGGACCGCGCGTGCGACTGCGGTCTGCGGTGCCCCCGGTTCGCGCTCCGCAGCGCACAGATACGCCTCGGTCTGATCCCGCGCGGACGCGATCTCGCCGCGGCTCATGCTGCCGGCCCACAATCCATAGAAGGTGAAGAAGCGCTCCGACCCGTCCTCGAGGCCTGCCAATAGCTCCCGCGCCCGCGCGAACGCGGAGATCGTTTCGGGAGCCGCGTTGCCATGGTTTCGCGCCCACATCAGCGCTTGCGCATAAGCGACCTGGAGCTTCAGTCGCGCACTGGGCGATATCGCCGGCGCGGCGTCGAACGCAAGGCTGTCGGCGGCCTCGATGGCCCGCCCGAGATGCGCAACTGCCTCGTCATATGCCGGCCGGCGCAGCGCCAGGTCGCCGGCCTTGCCCCACCATGTGATCGCCTGCGCCAACAGCCCCGCCTCGTCGCAGTGGCGAGCGAGAATCTCCGGGTGAGCGTCCTTGATGAATGGAAAGCTGCGCTCGATGGCGATGGCGATGCGTGCATGCAGGTCACGCCTCGCGTCGCGCAGCAGCGTGCCATAGGCGGCATCCTGCACCAGGGCATGCTTGAACACAAAGGTCGTGTCCGGTGGGCCGCGGTCCCGCCGCACCAAGCCGCTGTCAGCGAGGCGATCGAGGGCTTCGCTCAGCTCGGCCTCGCTGCGTTCGGCCACCGCGGCGACCAGCGCGCCCGAGAACTCACGGCCGATCGCGGCGCCGATCTGGGCCACTTCGCGGGCGGGGCCGAGCCGGTCGAGCCGGGCCATCAGCGAGGCGTGCAGGGTCGGCGGCACGACCGCCATGCCTGTTGCATATCGCTTTGCCGGACCGGCTTCCGCTTCTTCGCGGGAGGCCGCCGCCGTCGTCGTCAGGGCATTCGTCTCGATCACCGCCTTGGTCAATTCCTCCGCGAACAGCGGCACGCCGTCGCTGCGCGCGACGATCTCGTCGATGAGGTCGTCTGAAACCCCGCTCGCTCCGGCGATCTGCTCGACCAGCGCGTGGCAATCGCGCCGGGCAAGCCGGCTCAGCGTGAGCATGCTCACATGCGGCTCACCGACCCAGGGCGCCGCGAACTCCGGACGGAAGGTCATGACGAGCAGCACAGGCAGGTCGCGGGTCCGCTCAACCATCCGATTCAGCACTTCGAGGCTGGTCGGATCGATCCACTGCACGTCCTCGAAGACCAAAATGACCGGCTGCGCTCGCGCCTGAGTCTCGATCCGTCGCGTCAGTGCATCGAGAGTCCGCTTTCGGCGGTGTTGGGGTGGCATATCTTGCGTTTGCGGACGTTCAGCGCCCGCGTTCGACAACAGCTCGGCGAGCACCGCCCGGTCTTCGGGCGGTGTCGGGGATTGCGCCAGCAGGACGTCAAGTTTCTCGCGCCTTGTCGGGTCGTCGTCGGCAGGCGTCAGCGCGGCGGCGCACTCGATCTGCTGCAGGATCGGATAGAGCGCACTGTCGGCATGATGCGGCGAGCAGAAGTAGTGCTGGCTTGCATACGGCGTGCCGGCGATCCGGTCGAGCAGCGCGGCCGCGAGCCGCGACTTGCCGATGCCGGGCTCGCCGCATACCAGCACGACCTGACCGTCACCCTCGGTCGCGCGCCGCCAGCGCCGCATCAGCAGTTCGATCTCCTCATCGCGCCCGACCACGGCGGCGGCTCCTCCCGCACGCAGGGCCTCGAAGCGGCCGGCGACCTGGCTCGGCCCGAGCACGGGCCACGCCTTCACAGCCTCCGAGTGCCCATCGGTCACGATCGCGTCGACGTCGCCATACTCGAACCAGCCGCCCACCAGCCGTTGCGTATTCTGATCGATCAGCAGGCTGCCAGCCCTGGCCACTGCCTGAAGGCAGCGCGCCAGATAGGGCGGCGCTCCTACCGCGGCGGGCTGTCGCATTCCCTCGGCAACATCGTCGTCGATCACCACGACGCCGCTCGCTATGCCAATGCGAAGCGCGAGCGGGAGGCTTTCAGAAACAGTCACTGCCTCCGGCGGCGAGCCGTTGCCCGCCGCTCCAACAAACCGACTCGATCCGAGCAGCGTCAAGCCGGCGCGGACCGCATGCTCGGCGTCGTGTTCACCCGCGGCCGGATAGCCGAAATAGACTAGCGCACCGTCATCGAAGAAGCAGGAGACGTGGCCGCCATGGCGCTGAGCGATCTCGAGGCAGTAGCGGCGGTACGCGGCGCGAGTAACGCGAAGATCTTCAGGATCGGTCTGCGCCGCCATGGCGGCAAGGCCCATCCACTCGCACGCCAGCACCGTGATCTGCCGCCGCTCGGCCCGCCGCCGCACCGCGACCGGTTCCGGCTCGCTTGGCGCGTCTGCCGGGTCATCCGACGCGGCAATGTCAGCACGCGCGTCATCTTGAACGTGAGCGACGTCGCCGGCGCGCGCGGCCGAGCGCAACACCGGTGCGTCGAACAAATAACCGCGACGCGCCACTGTCCTGATAATCCGCTGCTGGCTATCGCTGAGCGCCAGCCGAACCTCGCTCACGCATTGCGCCAGCGACGCGTCGCTGACCACGACGTTCGGCCAGACGGCCTTCATGATTTCATCTTTGCGCACGAGCCGGCCGGCATGCTCGACCAGACAGCAGAGCACCTCGAAGCTTTTGGGCCGCAACTCGATCTCGCCGGCCTGGCCGAACAGGCTGCCGCGATTCAGATCAAGTGCGAATCCCTCAAACCAGAACGTCTTGTCATCGGCCGATTGCATGGGGTCTTTTCAAGATCTCGCGGTCGGCCGCACGTCGAACAGGGCTTCAAGTTCGCACGGATTTGTTTTGTTCCCATTTCATGATCGAGAGCAAGCGTCAATTGCAGCGCGTTGCAGGCTCGGCGCGGATGTCACGCGGATGTCAAATGACATGTTGTGAGCGCGATTTTTTCGGTCACGGCTCGAGGCGGCGGAGCGCGACAGCCCCGTTCGAAATCAGCCCATATTTGATGGTTTCTTGAAGGTCCGTTCAAAGGTCTTTGAAGACTTCCGTGCGCCCCGCTCTACTACTGTTAACCAAGAGTCGTCCGGAAAATAACGTCTGTTAGTTGTGGTTTTCGCCCGTCGTCCGGGGAAGGGCGACGGGGGAAGGTTGGGGGACGAGGGGAATGAGCAATCTGCCGGCGCGGCCAGCGGATATGATAGCTCGTCGCGACAGTCTTGAGAGTGGCCGCAAGCAGGTTCAGTCCGGCACGTTGCGGCAGTTGCTGGTCTCGAGTTCGGTCGCCGCGCTGTTGATCGGCGGCGGCGCGCCCAGAGCCCTGGCGGCGTGCGCGATTACCGAAAATGGCACCTCGGTTGCATCGGTAACCAACTCGGGCGCCATCAACTGTATCAACATCCAGAACTCGACGGTGACTGGCAACGTCACCAATACCAGCACCGGCACGCTGACCGCGACCGGCACCAGCGCGCCGACACAGACCGGCATTACGATCAGCAACGCTTCGGTCGGCGGTGCCGTCGTCAATGCCGGCCACATCACCACCACATCGACCTCGGGCCACGGGATTTTCGTCACCAATAGCGCGGCGGTGTCGGGCGGGATCAGCAATTCCGGCTCCATCTCTGCCGCCGGCTTTGGCATCGTCGTCAGCAATGTCACGCAATTCGGCGGGATCACCAACAGCGGCACGATTTCCGTCTCGGGCTTGTTCGGTAGTGGCATTGGCGTCTTCAGTCCGACCTATGCAGCCAGCATCAGCAACTCGGGCACGATCAGCGCAGCCTTCGGCATCGCTGCCGGCAACTTCGACAGCTTTGGGACTGCCAACAGCGGCATCGCCAACAGCGGCACGATCGCGGGACAGTTCGCCGGAGTTCTGGTCAGCGGCGGCACCACCGGCTCCGGTGGCAGCCGCGGCACATTTGCCGGCGGCATCAGCAACTCCGGCACGATTACATCCGCGGCCGAAGGCGTCGCAGTGGTCGATACCAGCCAATTCGGCGGTGGAATCACCAATAGCGGCTCGGTCGCGGCCACTTTTGACGGCGTCGTGGTCGGCGGCTTCAGCCGCGTTGGTTTGCAGTTCTTGGCCGGGGTCGGGACGTTCGCGGGCGGTATCACCAACTCCGGCACCATCAGCTCGACGAACGCCAACGGCATCGAGGTCGGGGGCACCTTCAACGGCAATGCAAATCTTGTCGTGTCGACGTTCCTGGGCGGCATCACCAATAGCGGCACGGTCACCGCCGCTGCCGACGGCATCCTGGTCGGCGGCGATCCCACCGGCTTTGAGCACAGCACGACTGTGTCGATGTTCTCCGGCGCCATCGTCAACCAGGGCACCATCACCGCGGGCCTTAACGGCATCGAGGTCGGCGGCAGCCCCGGCAATGACTCCAGCACGACCGTCCTCACCTTCGTCGACGGCATCGTAAATCGGGGCCTCATCACGGCGGGCCGCGGCATCGTTGTCGGCGACGCAAGGGGCGGAGGCGGCGTCACGATCGGCACATTTGCCGGCGGTATCAGCAATGCCGGTACCATCTCGGCGGACCTCGGCATTTCCGTCGGCGAAGGCTTCGCGGCGACTCTGTCGACTTTCCTGGGCGGCATCACGAATAGCGGCACGATCACCGCACCAAGTCTCGGAGCAGGGACGGGTATCGTTGTCACCCACGCCGGGAGTTTCGCCGGCGACATCGTCAACTCCGCCAGCGGTACGATCAGCGGCGGCGCCCTCGGCATCCATTTCGGCAACACGACGGTCGGCGTCTACGCAGTTTCCAATTTCTCCGGCAGTATCCGCAATGCCGGCACTATTTCAACAACCCGCAGCGCGATCGAGGTCGACGGGGTGTCGACCTTCTCCGGCAGCATCGTCAACAGCGGTGCGATCCTGGGCGGGAATTCCAACGACGCCATCCGGGTTTTACACGTCAGCACATTTGTGGGCGCCATCGTCAACAGCGGCACGATCACCGGCAACGGCGGCGGCATCCGCTTGTCGAGCGTCGCGGTCTTCGGCACGGCGAGCGCCGGCGGCAGCATCGTCAACAGCGGCCAGATCGTAGCCCAGACCGGCATCGTGGTCGGCGCCAATGTGTCGACCTTCCTCGGCGCCATCGTCAATTCCGGCACCATCACCGGCACCGGCGGCACCGCGATCGACATCAGCGCGGCGCCGAACAACATGACGATCGACATCACCGGCGGCGCCATCAGCGGCAATATCCTTGGCGCCGGCACCACGAGCGGCGACACGGTGAACTTCGCGCTCGGTTCCGGCAGCTTCGCCTACGCCAACACGATCACCGGAATCCAGACGGTCAACATCAATTCCGGCACGCTGTTCGATAGCGGCACGATCACCGCGGGCGGCGTCGTGGTCAATTCCGCCGGCACGCTCGCGCCCGGCCCGCTCGGCACGCCCGGCACGCTGAGCATCACCGGCAATCTGGCGTTCAATTCCGGCAGCAACTATCAGATCCAGTTGACGCCGACGCAGCACGCCTTCGCCACCGTCACCGGCGCGGTCACCATCAGCGGCGGTACGGTCGTTCTGGCTCCGTCTGCAACAACGCTCGGCGCCCATTATTCGGCGACAACGTTCGCGATCCTGACCTCGAGCGGCACCCTCGCCGGCACCTTCAATCCCACCGTGCGCTACACCGGCGCCGCTGCGCTTTCAGGCACGCCGACGCTGAGCTACGACGCCCATGACGCGTTCCTGTCCTACGGCAACTCGATTGTCGATCTGGCAACGCCGCTGGGCGCCAACCAGAACCAGCAGAACGTGATCAACGGCATCAACACTGCGATCCTTGCCGGCGATACGATACCTAACGGCTTCAACCAGCTGCTCGGCCTGTCCGGCGCCGGCTATCTCAACGCCCTGTCAAAACTCGACGGCGAAGCGGCAACCGATGCCGGCAAGGGCGTCAATCAGCTGATGTCGGACTTCCTCAATCTGATGCTCGATCCGACTGCGGGCGGCGGCGGCAATGCCAGCGGCTCCGGCGCGACAGGTTTCGCTCCGGAGCAGGATGCGAGCCTGCCGGCGGATGTTGCGCTTGCTTATGCCAAGGCGCTGAAGCAACAGAGCCAAACGCCGCAAAGCTTCGAACGGCGCTGGACGGCGTGGGGCTCGGCCTTCGGCGGCACCAGTTCTACCGACGGCAATGCCGCAATCGGCTCCAACAATGTCACCGCGAGCGACTATGGCTTCGCTGCGGGCATGGAATATAGCGCCGCGCCAAGCATCACTTACGGTTTCGGCCTCGCCGGCGGCGGCACCAACTGGACTCTGGCGCAAGGCCTGGGCAGCGGCCGCAGCGATTCCTTCCAGGCCGGCCTCTATGCCAAGACGCATGCCGGTCCGGCCTATCTCTCGGCCGCGCTCGCCTTCGCCAATCACTGGTTCACCACCGACCGCATTGCGCTCGGCGATCAGCTGCGGGCGACCTTCATCGGCCAGAGCTACGCTGCGCGGCTCGAAGGCGGCTATCGTTATGCCGTGCCGATCACCGGCACCATCGTCGGGGTGACGCCGTATGCCGCGCTGCAAGCGCAGGACTTCCATACGCCGAGCTACAGCGAGACCGATCTCACCGGCGGCGGCTTCGGGCTGTCCTACGCTTCGATGAACGCCACCGACACCAGAAGCGAGCTCGGCGCGCGCGTCGACAATCTGCAAGCCGTCTATGGCATGCCGCTGGTATTGCGCGGCCGTCTCGCCTGGGCGCACGACTGGTTCACCAATGCCACAGCCCTGAACGCCGTTTTCCAAACGCTGCCCGGCTCGAACTTCACCGTCAACGGCGCCGCGCCACCGAAGAATTCCGCGCTCACCACCGCCGCCGCCGAACTGCACATCAGCGCCAACTGGACCGCGATCGCCAAATTCGACGGTGATTTCGGATCGGGCTCGCAGACTTACGGCGGCACCGGCACGCTGAAATATTCGTGGTGAGCAAGCCAATTGCATGAGATCCGGACGCGCCGCATGAGGCAGAGGCGGCGGTGGAGCTCGGACATTGATCGATAGGCGTTCTCATCGCCAACGATGAGGCGACCGGCTATGCTGCCTTTAGGGATTGGCTGCGATCAACGCAAAGCAGACAGTTCCGAAATACGCGGAAGAAGCGAAGACTGTAAGCGGTCTGCACCGGTTGAATCGGATGGCGCTGGCGTCTCAGCTCACGATTGGAGATTTGCATAATGCTAAGATCTGCCACGTTAATCGTTGCACTCTGCGCAGTATCCGCGACCGCCGCTTGGGCCGAACCGCTCGTCAGACATGCCGGTGAATGGGAAACGACCATCGATAATGGAAAGCCGATTCTTTTCTGTTATCCCACCGACGTCACTCTCGACCAAGGCTATGTCTTGCAATCGATGTCCAAAATTCCTGGCGCCAATTGCACGATGGGCAGCATGAATACCGTCGGCAACGTCACGTCCTATTCGATGCAGTGCACGATAGGCGGTAGCCCGATGACATCAAGCGGAACTTTTACCGTGACTGGCCCTGACTCCTTTGCCGGCAAGGCGCACAGCCATGGCGGCATGATAAAGATGCCTGACGGAAAAGCGGTCGCGATGCCGGATACGGACATCGTGAACGTCTCGCGCCGGCTCGGCCCATGCAAACCGGGCGACCGCCAGATCACGCACTGAGGCGTCGTGGCAAGCGGCTCAATTCGCTTTGTCGCCTAGCGTTGCCCGGCACGCCGATATTATGGCTGCTGACCCACACGATTTATGAGCCGACGCTAATGCGTCATATATTGCAGGCCGGCGGTGTAAGCGGCGCCGCCGAGCACGCAGGGAATGCCGAGTTCGATCTGGCCGGTGGCCGCCGCGACGACGCAGCCCATCGACAGCGCGCCCTGGCCGACCTGACCCCAGCCTGACAGCTCGCGCTTGGAGGTTGGGCCTTTTTCCTTGAGCTCCTGGATCGCGGCGAGTGACTCTTTGCGCATATGCACGGTGTCGACGGTGTCGGCGGTCTGGATGACGTCGTCGAGCACGACTTTCACGTCCTGCGGCTGGTTCTTGTTCGCCCATTTCAGCATCTGCAGCAGCTCGGTGTCGCGCACCGCGTTGCTGGCCAGCGTGAATTTGGCGGCGCTGCCGGCGGTCAGGTTGTCGACATTGTCCTTGTCGTTGGAGAGCGGCAGGAGCTTGATCACCTTCTCGATCGGCGCGTAGCTGCCGGTCGCGAGATAATCGCCCCACAGCACGTCGATCAATTCCGGCGTCGGCTCGAGCGCGACCGCCTTCTTCTTTTCTTTGTCGATATGCAGCGACACTTTGAGCTTGTCGAACATGCCGGGCTTCACGGTCTGATAATCGATCTGATCGAGCGTCGGCAGCTTGCCGTCGAGATATTGGTCGATCATGGCGCGGCGCGTCGCCATGCGATCGACGAAGGTCGCCAGCATTTCCTTCCAGTCCGGCAGGCCGGAATAGGCGATGGCGCGCACCAGCACCCAATGATCGGCCGGATCGATCGGCAGCATTTTCGCGATCAGCGTCTCGGCGCGATCGGGATTGTCGCTGAGCACGCCGGCGATGAAGCCAATATAGGGGCCGGAGCTTTCGGCATCCTTGAACGCCTGCATGCCGCTCAGCGCACGCACCACCGCCGGCAAATCCTCGGGCGTCGGCCGATGCCGATAGGCGTTGATCCATCTCAGGACCGACTCGTTGGAATTCCACGCGCTGGTCGAGGGCGACGCGGCGACGCCCGGCGCGCCCGAAACGACAGCCACGCTCAACGCGACGACAAGCGCGGCCGCGGCGCGACGCAGCCATCCACAAAGCTCGTGACTTGCACTGGTGTCCCGCACTAACGTCCCCTCCGGTGGAGAAAACCGGCCGGCGCGATCCCATCGAAGACCGCATCGTCCCCTGCGCGTCCCTTGAGATAATTCAGCAACAGGCCGGGGAAAATTAAAGGCCGCGATCGTGCGAAATCGCGGCCAAGCTGTGACACTTAACATTGGTTAACGATTGCGGTTTTGCGCGCCGTTACGATTTCAAACGCATGTTTGAGAATTCGTTAAGCATAGAAAGTCGCATTTGGGCCGCATTCGGCTTGACCGCAACGGACACAATGCATATAAACTGCACTCCAACCTAAGGGCACAGCCGTGCGGATTTTTGTTGCGACGTCGCTTATTCTCGTATCGAGGCGCACCGCCGGGGGTGGTTAATTCCACCCGCGAAACGAGGCGGTGCGCGACCAGGGGCTCTTCGAGGCCCCTTTTTTATTTCCCGAATTCCAAGCTGCACGACGAAAAGCCAGATCAAGAGACAGCGGGCGGAAAGCCGACCAAGAGTCGAGCAAGAGCTGAGCAGGAGCCGACGATGAGTAACACGATCGCTGACGCCAAAACGGCCGCAGCCGAAACCGGCGCCGAAATGACCGGCGCGGAGATGGTGATCAAAGCGCTCTCCGATCAGGGCGTCGAGCATATTTTCGGCTATCCCGGCGGCGCGGTGCTGCCGATCTACGACGCGCTGTTTCAGCAGAACATGGTGCAGCACATTCTCGTCCGGCACGAACAGGGCGCGGTGCATGCCGCCGAAGGCTATGCGCGCTCGACCGGAAAGGTCGGTACGGTGCTGGTCACTTCAGGACCCGGCGCGACCAATGCGGTGACCGGTCTGACCGATGCGTTGTGCGATTCCATCCCGCTCGTCGTCATCACCGGCCAAGTGCCGACCCATCTCATCGGCAATGACGCCTTCCAGGAATGCGACACGGTCGGCATCACCCGGCCGTGCACCAAATACAATTATCTCGTCAAAAACGTCGACGATCTGCCGCGCGTGCTGCACGAGGCATTTCATATCGCTGCCAGCGGACGGCCGGGGCCGGTCGTGGTCGACATCCCGAAGGACATCCAGTTCGCCAAGGGGGCCTATTTCAAACCGACCGAATTCCAGCACAAAGGCTATCGGCCGAAGCTCGACGGCGACGCCGACAAGATCAAGCAGGCCGTCGAGATGATGGCGGCCGCCAAACGCCCGCTGTTCTATACCGGCGGCGGCGTGATCAATTCGGGGCCGGCGGCGTCGGAAAAACTGCGCGAACTGGTCAAGCTCACCGGCTTTCCCATCACCTCGACCCTGATGGGGCTCGGCGCGTATCCCGCCGCCGATCCGCAATGGCTCGGCATGCTCGGCATGCACGGCACCTGGGAAGCCAACTGGGCGATGCACGATTGCGACCTGATGATCGCGGTCGGCTCGCGCTTCGACGACCGCATCACCGGCCGGGTCGACGCCTTCTCGCCGGGCTCCAAGAAAATCCACATCGACATCGATCCGTCCTCGATCAACAAGAACGTCAAGGTCGACCTGCCGATCGTCGGCGATTGCGGCCGCGTGCTCGACGAGATGCTGCGGCTGTGGCGGGCGCGCGCGCCCAAGAGCGGCAACATGACCGACAAGAAGGCGCACGAAGCCTGGTGGGCGCAGATCGGCAAATGGCGGGCGAAGAAGTCGCTGTCCTATACCAACTCGAAACAGGTGATCAAACCGCAATATGCGATTCAGCGTCTCTACGAATTGACCAAGGATCGTGACACCTACATCACCACCGAAGTCGGCCAGCATCAGATGTGGGCGGCGCAGTTCTATCAGTTCCAGGAGCCGAAGCGCTGGATGACGTCCGGCGGGCTCGGCACGATGGGCTATGGGCTGCCGGCCGCGATCGGCGTGCAGCTCGCGCATCAAAACTCGCTGGTGATCGACATCGCCGGCGAAGCCTCGATCCTGATGAACATGCAGGAAATGTCGACCGCCGTGCAGTTCGGCCTGCCGGTCAAGGTCTTCATTCTCAACAATCAGTATATGGGCATGGTGCGGCAGTGGCAGGAACTGCTGCATGGCGGGCGCTATTCGCATTCCTACACCGAAGCGCTGCCGGATTTCGTCAAGCTCGCCGAGGCCTATCACGCCCACGGCATCCGCTGCGAAAACCCCGACGATCTCGACGATAAGATCCGCGAAATGATCGAAGTGCAGAAGCCGGTGATCTTCGACTGCGCGGTCGATCCGTCGGAAAACTGCTTCCCGATGATCCCGTCGGGGCGCGCCCATAACGAGATGCTGCTCGGCGACGCGGCAACCCGCGTCGAGGACGCCGTGACCGAACAAGGCAAAATGCTAGTCTGAGCCGGCTTAAGGCGCATAAACTTCCGACTGGAGAATTTCGCGTGAGCACGACAGCGACAACGAGTCATTACCCCGCCCAGACCAGTGCGGAAAAAGTCGAGACCCGTACGCTCTGCGTTCTGGTTGACAACGAGCCGGGCGTGCTGGCGCGCGTGGTCGGCCTGTTTTCCGGCCGCGGCTACAATATCGATTCGCTCACTGTCTCGGAAACCGAGCATCAGAAGCATCTGTCGCGCATCACCATCGTCACGCGCGGCACGCCGATGGTGCTCGAACAGATCAAGAATCAGCTCGATCGGCTGGTGCCGGTGCATCGCGTGGTTGATCTGACGACCGCGGGCCCGGCGATCGCGCGCGAGCTGGCGATGGTGAAAGTGCACGGCACCGGCGATCAGCGCATGGAGGCGCTGCGGCTCGCCGACGCGTTCCGCGCCCGCGTCATCGACGCCACCACCGAGAGCTTTGTGTTCGAGATCACCGGCGCCTCCGACAAGATCGAAAGCTTCATCAATCTGATGCTCCCGGTCGGGCTCGTCGAAGTGTCGCGCACCGGCGTCGTCGCCATCGCGCGCGGACCGGAGGGGATGTAGGCCCGCGCGCCCGGCAGTGCATCAAGCTAATTACGCCGCCGAGCGCTGCGCCGCCGACGCATGGCGGGCAACGAAAGCGACAACGCCGTCGACAAAACCCTGCAAAAATTTCTTCGTGCCTTCGTCGGTGATATTGCCATGCTCATCGATCAGGCCCTGTTTGAACGTGACATAGACTTCACCGCCGAAGAGAAAGGCACCGAGGCTTCCGCTGAGCACCTGGCGCAGATGCGATTGCGCCAGTGCCGCGCCGAGCGCGCCGGGCGACGTGCCGGCAATGGCGATCGGCTTGCCGGCCCAGTTGTTCTTGCCCCACGGCCGGGTGCCCCAATCGACCGCGTTCTTGAGCACCGTGGGAATGGAGCGATTGTGTTCCGGGGTCACGATCAGGACGCCATCGGCCTTGGCGAGCTCGTCCTTGAAGCGCACGACTTCGGGCACGAGGTTGCCCTCGTGGTCCTGGTTGAACAGCGGCAGATCGTCGATGCGGATGAATTTCGCCTCGAACTTGCCGGCGCCGAGCTTGGCCAACGCCTGCGCGAGCTGGCGATTGATCGAGTCCTTGCGATTGGAACCGACGATCACGGCGATTTGGGGTACGGTCATGGTTGAATACCTCGGTGAGAAATCGTAACTGGGGCTACATAGGTGACTGTGCGTAAGGCGCACAAGAAGGCACATTCATGAAACCTAGAAACACGCATTTAACTGGCGAGTGTGTCGCCGTCAGCGACGTGCTGGCCCGGATCGGCGATAAATGGTCGGTGCTGGTGGTGACGCGGCTTGGCGCTAATCCGATGCGCTTCAACGAGCTGCGGCGCGCCATCGGCGGCATTTCGCAACGCATGCTGACGCTGACCTTGCGCGGCCTCGAACGCGATGGGCTGGTCACCCGCACGGTATTCCCGACCATTCCGCCGCGGGTCGATTACGAGCTGACCTCGCTTGGGCGCGATCTGTTGGTGCCGGTCTCGGCGCTCGGCGAATGGGCCATCCGCAATCAGTCAAAGATCGCCCGCGCCCGCGAGCAATTCGACGGCCTGGCGAAAAAGCCCGCCGTTGGTTCGCGCTCAGAGGCGCGCCAGAGCGGGCTTGTCCAAGCCGCCCGCAGAAACTAGAAGCAGCAGCTAGATAGTTCGTTTGAGCATGATGCTTTCCGAAAACCGGTCTCCACTTTTCGGGATCATGCTCTAAAACCAGCCGGCCACCACCCTTCGGGGAATTTTGGCCTCTTTGTAGGGGTGAGACAGATGCGTGTTTATTACGATCGCGACGCCGACCTGAACCTGATCAAGGGCAAGAAGGTCGCCATTGTCGGCTATGGCAGCCAGGGCCATGCGCATGCGCTCAATCTGCGCGATTCCGGCGTCAAGGACGTCGCGGTGGCGCTGCGCAAGTCGTCCACCGGCGTGAAGAAGGCCGAAGGCGAGAAGTTCAAGGTCATGGAAGTGGCCGAGGCTGCCAAATGGGCCGATGTCATGATGATGCTGACGCCCGACGAATTGCAGGGCGATATCTATCGCGACCACCTGCATGCCAATATGAAGAACGGCGCGGCGCTGATGTTCGCGCACGGCCTCAACGTGCATTTCAATCTGATCGAGCCGCGCGCCGATCTCGACGTGCTGATGATCGCGCCGAAAGGCCCTGGCCATACCGTGCGCTCGGAATATCAGCGCGGCGCCGGCGTGCCGTGTCTGGTTGCGATCCACAAGGACGCCTCCGGCAACGCGCACGATCTCGGCCTGTCCTATGCCTCGGCGATCGGCGGCGGCCGCGCCGGCATCATCGAGACCACGTTCAAGGAAGAATGCGAGACCGATCTGTTCGGCGAGCAGACCGTGCTGTGCGGCGGCCTCGTCGAGCTGATGAAGGCCGGCTACGAAACGCTGGTCGAAGCCGGCTACGCGCCGGAAATGGCCTATTTCGAATGCGTGCACGAAGTAAAGCTGATCGTCGACCTGATCTATGAGGGCGGCATCGCCAATATGAATTACTCGGTGTCGAACACCGCCGAATACGGCGAATATGTTTCCGGCCCGCGCGTGGTCACGCCGGAGACCAAGGCCGCGATGAAGAAGGTCCTGGCCGACATCCAATCCGGCCGCTTCACCCGCGACTGGATGCTGGAGAACAAGGTCAACCAGACCTCGTTCAAGGCGACGCGCGCCAAGCTCGCCGAGCATCCGATCGAGAAGGTCGGCGCCAAGCTCCGCGAAATGATGCCTTGGATCAAGGAACGGGCGCTGGTCGACAAGAGCAAGAACTGATCCAAGGTATTTTGCACTAAGACGGGCTCGCGAGCGCGAGCCCTTTTGGGATCAAAGAGCGCGCGCTCGTTGATAAGAGCAAGAACTGATCGGGAAATCCTGGCGCCGTAACTGCGCCTCCACGAACAGTCCAAACCGCAACAACTTCGTTTCGATCGGCCCTCCCCTGCCCCGGACTTTTCCTGCCGCCGCGGGGTTGTTCTCGCGTTCGTGGCCGCTACACTGCCGCGCGCACGACAAAGAAACAGCCTTGAAACAGCCTTGGAGGAGACGTCATGACCACGAAACGACACCGCCTGCTTGCCGCAGGCGCTGCGGCGCTTGCTTTCGGCTTTGCCGCGAGCGCAGCGCAGGCGGCTGATCCCTTCTCGATCAAATCGAGCACGTTTCAAGACGGCAAGATGATGCCGAAGAAGGTCGCCAACAGCCTGGCGAACACGCCGAACAACCCGAATTGCGTCGGCGACAACGTGTCGCCGGAACTGTCATGGTCGAATGTGCCCGACGGCACCAAGAGCTTCGTCTTATTGATGACCGATCCCGAAGGCCGCGGCGGCGCCGGCGTCAATCATTGGGTCGCTTACGGCATCCCGGCATCCGTGACCGGCTTCGCCGAAGGCGAAACCAGCAAGGCGTCCGACAAATATGTCGGCGGCAAGAGCACCCAGGGCGTCGGCTTCTATTCCGGCCCGTGCACGCCGCCCGGCCAGATCCCGCATCATTATACATTTGTCCTCGTCGCCACCGATTTCGATCCGCACGAAATGGCGCCAGGCTTGGTGCGCGAAGATGTGCTGGCGAAACTGGCAGCGCCGGGCGCACCGCCCGCGCATACCAAAGGAGTCGCCGGCATGGTCGGCCTGTTCGTCAATCCGTGGCATGAATGAGTTTTCAACAAAAGTAAGCCTCGCAGCGGTCGAGCGTGCCGGATATTGAGATCGGCACGCTCGACCGTGCACACATCACGTTTGCGCCCTGGACGTGGCCTTTCGCCATCGCCGCGCGCGGCAAGATCGACGACTATTTCACCAAGCTGCAAAGCGAGCGGCCCGGCATCTGGAACGGCCGGGTGCTCCTGCTCAATCGTTTTGAGATCCGCGAACGTGTGCTGCACGGCAGCTGTTTCGAAGCCGACTTTGCGAGCTTCTGCGCCTGGCGCGAATGGCACTCCCCTGATGCGGGTGTGTTCAACGTCTTCGCTGCCGCGGCGGTGGTGAGCGCCGACGGCGCCTATCTGGTCGGCCAAATGGCGGCAGACACCGCGACGGCCGGCAAGCTTTATTTTCCTTGCGGCACTCCGGAACCGGCCGATCTTGATCCGAACGGCAGGCTCGATCTCGAGGGCAATGTGCGCCGGGAGCTTCTTGAAGAGACCGGCCTCGACGCGGCCGAACTGACCGCAGAGCCGGGCTGGAGCCTGGTCCGCGACGGCGGCTATATTGCGCTCCTGAAAACGCTGAAGGCGCGGCAAAGCGCCCAAGAACTGCGCGACCGGGTCATGCGTTATATCGAAAATGATGAGCGGCCGGAGTTGGTCGGCATTCGCATGCTGCACTCGCCGGCCGATTTTGATGGCCGCATGCCGCGTTTCGTCACGGCGTTTCTGACCCATTGCTGGTCGTAAGCCCGAACGCCGTTAGGGCTCGCCGGCCGAACACTTTTGCCCGAGGTCGCCATGAACTTCGCCAAGATCGTCAAGCAATGCCGGATCGACAGGCCGGGACATTTCAAGCTCGCCGATCATGACCCTGCCGAGACTTTCGGTCTCTCGACCAACATCGAGGACGTACGGCCGATCCTCGCCGAAGGCATCGCCAAGCTTGCCGATGGGCAGCAGCGGCTGTTCGCCGACGGCCAATGGGCCGTGCTGCTGGTGTTCCAGGGCATGGACGCCGCCGGCAAGGACAGCGTCGTCAAGCACGTGATGTCCGGCATCAATCCGCAAGGCTGCGAGGTGCATGCCTTTAAGGCGCCGAGCGCCGAAGAACTCGATCATGATTTTCTCTGGCGCGTCGAACGGCGCGTGCCGGCGCGCGGCCATATCGGCATTTTCAATCGCTCGCATTACGAGGAAGTGCTGGTGGTGCGCGTGCATCCGGACATGCTGCAGGCACAGAAGCTGCCGCCGGATCTGATCGGCAAGACTATCTGGGACAATCGCTTCAAGGACATCCGCGCCTTCGAGCACCGGCTCGTGCGCAACGGCACCCTGGTGCTGAAATTCCATCTGCGCTTGTCCAAGGAAGAACAACGCGAGCGCTTTCTGGCGCGGCTCGACGAGCCGTTCAAGCGCTGGAAGTTTTCCAAGAACGATATCGCAGAGCGTGCGCACTGGGACGACTATATGGCCGCCTATCAGGACATGATCCGCGAGACCTCGACCGATTATGCGCCATGGCACGTCGTGCCGGCTGACCACAAGCACGTCACCTGGCTCGTCGTCTCGGCTGCGATCATCGAAACGCTGGAGAAGCTGAAACTCGATTATCCCAAGGTCACCGGCAAGGCGCTCAAAGCGTTGAAAGCGTGCGCGCGGGCGCTGCAGGCAGAAAAGCCGAAGCGGGCGAAATCGAAGTAACAGCCGCGTGGCCCGCTTTTAAAGATCACAATCGAGACCGAAGCGTTTTTTGAATTCTTCGACCTCCTGTTTGCTCGCGGATTTCAACAGCGCGCAGGCGGTGTAGTTGCCCTTCATCTTGTCGCCGTCGATATACATCCAATCGACGATTTCCGACTGATTGAAGGTGATGGTCTGGCCAAGCTTCACCGAATGGACCTGGCGCGGCGTATTGTTAATCGCGCCGGAGAATTCGCCGTCCTTGTCGGTGAACGGCGTGATCCAGAAATATTCGCCGTTGTCGCCTTCGCGGATGGCGACCTTCACGGCGAAGCCTTCCATGCCGGGCTTCGGCGCGGTGGCAACAATGAGAAAATCCGGCAAGGTCTGGCGCGCTTTGCTCATCGCGCGCGCCATGGTCGGATCACTTTTGGCGACGATGGCGAGCTCATCGTGCTCAGCCTTCTGGGTCATGGTCTGGGCTTGCACCGGTATGGGATTGAGGCCGGCAGCAACGGCGGCGCTCAGCAGCACGGCGTATCCGACCGATGTCATGATCTGCTTTTGCATGATGACATTTCACCCATTTTGGTCGTCCGGCGGCGGAAGCCGATTCATTCGTCCCGGCATCGGGAAGAACCTTGCAGACAAGAACCTTGCGGACGGGCGGCTTATTCCGCTAAAAGATGCTCGGTCCAGCCGCGATTAACGTGGAATTCACCTTGATCCGCGACGCTTTGAGGACCTGACAGGGCAGCGACCCTTAAAAAGGCAGGCAATGTCTGATCGCCGCGATATCCGCGCGATGACCCGGGGGGCCTCGAAGGCCTCTTCCGGCGCTGCCCTTTTGTCTCTTCTCGGCGGGCTCCTGCTCCTTAGCACCCCCTGAGGGCCGGCTGGGCGCTTGCGCCTGGGCACTCAGGGGTCGGCCGCAGCAACGCAACCCGAGAGAAGCCCATAAGCGCCCGGAACGCCGATGCAAGATCGGCCGGCGCAAACGAAAAAGGACCTTTACGCCATGACCTCGCCAACCCAGTCCGACAAGGACCGCGTCGTCATTTTCGACACCACTTTGCGCGATGGCGAACAATGCCCCGGCGCCACCATGACGCACGAGGAGAAGCTCGAAGTCGCCGAGCTCCTCGATGCGATGGGGGTCGACATTATCGAAGCCGGCTTCCCGATCGCCTCGGAAGGCGATTTCGCCGCGGTGCATGAGATCGCCAAGCGCGCCAAGCGCGCGGTGATCTGCGGACTTTCACGCGCGGCATTCAAGGACATCGACCGCTGCGCCGAGGCGATCAAACCGGCCGAGCGCAAGCGCATCCACACCTTCCTCTCCACCTCGCCCGTGCACATGAAATACAAGCTCCAGAAGGAGCCGCACGAAGTCTTCGAGATGGTGATCGCGCAGGTGACGCGGGCGCGCAATTACACCGACGACGTCGAATGGTCGAGCGAGGACGGCACCCGCACCGAATTCGATTTCCTCTGCCGCTGCGTCGAGGCCGCGATCAAGGCCGGGGCCACCACCATCAATATTCCCGACACCGTCGGCTATACGGTGCCGGAGGAATATTTCGACCTGTTCAAGCGGGTGCGCGAGCGGGTGCCGAATTCCGATCTGGCGCGCTTCTCGGTGCATTGCCACAACGATCTCGGCATGGCGGTCGCGAATTCGCTCGCCGGCATACGCGCCGGCGCCCGGCAGATCGAATGCACCATCAACGGCATCGGCGAGCGCGCCGGCAACGCCGCGCTCGAAGAAGTCGTGATGGCGATGAAGGTGCGCAACGACGTGATGCCGTTCTGGACCGGCATCGATTCGACCATGCTGACGCGCGCCTCGAAGCTCGTCGCGGCGGCGACCTCGTTTCCGGTGCAATACAACAAAGCCATTGTCGGCCGCAATGCCTTCGCGCATGAGAGCGGCATCCACCAGGACGGCATGCTCAAGCACACCCAGACCTATGAGATCATGGTGCCGGAGAGCGTCGGCGTGAAGCAGACCTCGCTGGTCATGGGCAAGCATTCCGGGCGTCATGCCTTCGTGCACAAGCTCGAGGAGCTGGGCTATCAGCTCGCCGGCAACCAGCTCGAAGACGCTTTCGTCCGCTTCAAGGCGCTCGCCGACAGGAAGAAGCATGTCTATGACGAGGACATCGAGGCGCTGGTCGACGAGGAGATCGCCACCGCGCAGGACCACATCAAGCTGGTCTCGCTCTCGGTGATCGCCGGCACCCGCGGGCCGCAGCGCGCCACCATGAAGGTCGACGTCGCCGGCAAGACGATGATCGAGGAACGCGAGGGCAACGGCCCGGTCGATGCCGTGTTCAACTGCATCAAGGCCATGGTGCCGCATGACGCGGTGCTCGAACTCTACCAGGTCCATGCCGTGACCGAGGGCACCGACGCGCAAGCCGAAGTCTCGGTGCGGCTGTCGGAGAACGGCCGCGCGGTGACGGCCAAGGGCGCCGATCCCGACACGCTCGTCGCCTCGGCCAAGGCCTACCTCTCCGCGCTCAACAAGCTTGTGGCGCGGCGGCTGCGCGGCAAGGCCTCGGAGCCGCTCGACATGGCGATGGGCGAACGCCGCATCCATTCGACGGATGTGGGCTGACGGTCACGACGGCACCTTTGGCGACACCTGTGACGGCACTTGCCATGGCGCAAAGGCGTTCGCGGTGCGCTGCAGAACCGGCGTCAGTTCCGGGAAGTGCCGCAACAGCACCGTCGTCATGTTGTTGTCGTTGACCCAGTCGATCCCTGGCTGGGTATAGACGGCGGGCGTGAAGTCGTCGGTGAAGAAGCGGTCGCTCTTGATCCGGCGCGATGCCATCAGGATAAAGACCCGGAAGGCGGTGTCGCTGAAGCCGAAGCCTTCCGGGGGCTTTTCCGCATACATGCCGACCATGAGGTCGACTTTGTCGGGATGGCCATAAACCTCGCGCAACGTGCGCACGATGTCGGGATCGTCGCTCATCTCCTCGAACGAGCGCACCGGGGCCTTGTGGAACAGCTTGCGGAAGCGGTTATAGCGCGGCACGCCACGCTCGCGATCGCGCAGGATATCGATGGCCGCGAGGTCGATCAGCTCTTCGAGATTGGCGCCGGTGCGCCGGCGCATCTGGCGCATCCAGTTCGGGAAATTGCGCAGCGTGACAGCACCGGGATTGTTGACCCCGAACGTGTAGAGGATATCGAGAAACGAGGCCTCGCGCATCGCATTGGGCATGGCATAGGGGCCGACGATGAGGTCGGGATCGTTGACGGCGGCGGCGGCGAATTTCAGCACGCGGCCGAGGCTTCCGTCCTTGGCACGGCGGACCTGGATGTCGTTCGGCAGCAACGGATGCAGCCGATAGACCGAGACGAACTCTTCGGTCAGGCAAAAATCCGCGCCGGTTTGATTGGTCTCGGAGCCCGGAATGCCGCTGATCGCTTCGCTGGTCGAGATGCGGCCGAGATATTTCTTCACTTTGTCGCCGGCGAGCCCCCACCAATTGGCGTTCATGCCGATCTGCAGCGCCGGATTGGGGAGGATCGCCGTGGTCCAGTCGACGGTATGGATCTTGGCCACCAGGGCGTTGTTGACGAGGCGCGCGACGCGGAAAATCTCATCGTCCTTGTTCGGATCGTCCCGCCATTCCGGGAACGCCTGCAGCAGATGATCGCATATCGCGTTGTGCTCCATCGTGAACAGATTATGCAGCAGACTTAAGCCGACCCACCAATTCGAGATGTTGCCGGTGATTTCGAGTCCGTTCGAATCGAGCGGGATGAGCTTGGTGTTCGGGTCGACTGTGAGCTTGCCGTTCTTGTGGGATCGGATCGTGTTCGCCGCCTGCGGACTTTCGCCGTAGACTTGCGAACTGTCCCACCAGTGCGGTTGCGAATTGGCGTAGGTGGTGGGCCCGGCACCGTCGTCCGGCTTGCGGGTCGGATCGGCGCGGGTCCGGCGGACTTCCATGTTGCGCTCGGGCCACGAATCGCCCGGAGCGATCGGCACGTCGAACGGCTCATCCTTGCTCGGGCGCGGCGTGCCGTGATTGAACCAGTTGTGGGTCTGGAATTGAATCCAGGCCGCCGCCAACAGATTGAGGATCGATGCCGGTGTGAAATCGTCGGTTCCGTCGCGCTTCTTCGGCCGCGCCAACAGCCGGTTACTGATCAACCGCGGACTAGGATCGAGGAGACCGCCATTGCGGGTCGGATCGACCTCGCTCAATGGAATGTTGCGGCCGAAACGCGCCCCCGGATTGCTCAGCGTGTAATCCGCGCCGTCCATCGGATTGTTCGGATTGAAGCTGGCATTGCCCATGGTCGGCTTGGAGAGGTCGTTGTACTGCCCATCCTCTTGGCGCTCGCACAGATAGCGCGGATCCCACTCCACCGTCTTGCGCAGCCCGCTCGCATTGGTGACCGGGATATCGGAGGTGTTGTGCAAGTTCTTGGCGCGCAGCACTTCGCGCAGCGCGCCGAGATTGAGCACCGCGAGCCAAGTGGGAAGCTTGTACCAGGGCACGACCAGATTGAGGAATTCAAAGATTTTGATATAGACCACCGCGATCAGCGACTTCGGATCGTTCTCGCGCATGATCATCCGCAGTACGACGCAGCCGACGACGATGATCGCCATCAGGATGCCGAGCAGCCGCGCCACGATCCCGGCTTTGGCGGCCAGCACGGTGGCGCCGAAAAACATGACGAAGGCCAGCACATGCACGGCGCCGCGCTGGACGCGCACCCATTTGATGTTGTCGCTGACCAGCCACGCCAGAATCACGTCCAATCCCCACCACGCGGCGAGGAAGAGATCAGGCCCCGGCTGCTCGATGGTGCATTCGGGAAATTGCGGCGTCGCCACCTTGCTGTGGAAGACGACGTTCCAATCGCCGCCGCAGGTGCCGAACACCGCCCAAGAGATATGCACCAGGAACGCCAGATAGGCGGCCGTCCAGAACGCCCGCCAATAGGTATTGGGCGCGTTGCTGCGCGAGAAAACGTGAAAGCAGAGCGCTGGCGTCAGCAACAGCACCGTGACCAGGATCGAGCCGATCACGATGTCATAGGCAAAGCTGTGCGCCGCTACGACCGGCGGCGGCAGCGGCAGCGTCGGGCTGCGTGCGTCCAGCCACGACTTCAGCGCCGCGCCGCCATAAGCGAGCGCGACAAAGACAACGAATAACAGGCTGACGAATATATATCGTCCCCGCCGCACCGTCGGACTTTCGGTGAATACCCACATTGCCGTGACCCTTCCCTATGGCCGAATTCACTGGCCGTGCCAGCGCTGCTGATGTTGTTGCTGCGTTTCGGTGTAACCGCTGTTGAACAGCGTGTCGTAGTAGTTGAGATCGAGATGATGCGCCTGCAGCCAGACGCCCGGCGCGTAGATCGCGTCGCAATGCGCCGGGAAGCGGCCGTGGCGTTCGTAGATGTAGGTGCAGATATCTTTGGTGCAGGCGATGACGTCGTCGCTGTAATGCGGCACCTGCTTCAGATAGGTCTCGCCGCGATCGCCCTTGAAGATGCGACGGAAATAAGCGTCGTCGGCATAGGTGCCGCCGGATTTGTATTTGGCGTCGATAACCGCCTGCACCGCATCCGCCATCGATGGATAAAACGGCGGGCACATGCATTGGATGTGCGGCGGCAGGCCGATCGGCTGCGTCCGCACCTTGGTGAGAACGGTGCCCCAGCGCATGAAATCGAGCAGGCGATAGCGCGGGGTGACGTATTGGAAGCCGAGCGCGGGCAATAGCATGGTCGGCGCGATGGAGGCGTGGATCCAGCCGCCGAGGCCCATGGCCTGCAGCATCAGAATGAGATTCTGCAACAATAGCTCGGCCTCGATCTGCGTGCGCATGGTGCCGAGCACGCCGAGCGGCAGCTTGATCTTTCTGTTCATGAAGCCGTTGCGGATCCACTTGCCGCAGCCCGCCGGCAGATAAAAATTGCGGTCATCGAGCAGCGCCGGGCGGAAGCCGTCCGGCTCGGTCAGGAGATACATCAGCGCGTTGATGTATTGATGCGTCATGTCCACCACCGGAAACAGCACGGTCGAGCCGGGCACGTTGGACAGGAAGCGATTGGAATCGAGATAGTTGGGAAACTCGCGCGGCAGTTCCGGCCGCTTGTCGGCGATCTTGACCTTCGACTGCGCGGCGCGGCGGATCAACACGTCCGGCGTGACCGGATCGGCCGGATCGACGCCGTCGAGGCGCTTGAGAAAATAGCTGCCGCTGTCGTTGAACAGGAAAAAGTGGGTGGCCTGGCAGTTGTCGGTCGAGCCGGCGGCGCGGCCGGGAAAATTCAGATTGGGCGTGCCGAGAATTTTCTCGCCGCTCGGGCTTTCGAACGGCCGGTCCGGCAGCGTGAGGCCGGTCAGGCCGATGGCGGAGATCAGGACCGCCTCTTCAAGCTCATCGAGCGGCTGCGGCTTGGCATTCGACGTGTAGGTGTTGTCGCCGGCGCGGACCGTCTGCAGGCCAAGACTGATGCGCCGCGACCGGCGTTTGTGAAGAGCTTCGAACAGCGGATATTTGGTCATTTCGTCGAAGCCGACATGAGAGTCGGACATGAGCACCACTCCCTCGTTCAAAATTTTTTGGCGCGCGTAATATCGGCGCCGCCGAAACGACCGGCTGGCGCGTCAGGCACCCTCCAGTTTCTTGACGATGCTTTCTTCGATCGCCGCCAGGATGCCGGCTGGGTTCGTGCTGTAATGCGGAATGGCAAGCCGCGCGATCGAGGCGTCGATCAGCGTCGGCTTGTTGGATTGCAGCGCGGTTTTGAACGCCGTTTCGAATTCGCCGAGGCTTTGCACGCGAAAGCCCTGCGCGCCGCAGGCTTTGGCGTAGGCGACGTAATCGGGATTGGGGAAATCGACCAGACCGGATTCGTGGAAGGCTTCGAGCTGATAAAGCTTGATCAGCTTGAATTCGTCGTCCTGGAAGATGATCCAGATCACCGGGATGTTGTAATGCACCGCGGTGAGCAGTTCGAAACCAGACAACAGGTAACCGCCGTCGCCGCAGCCGACCACGACCGGCCGATCGGGGAATGCGACTTTGGCGCCGAGGCCGCCGTTCACCGCCCAAGCCATCGGGCCGAAGCTGCCCGGCTTGCGGAAATTCTGCCCGCGCCGCAATTGCAGGAAATAGCCGAGCCACGCCAGATGGGCGCCGGCATCGGCCAGCACGATCGCATCGGCAGGCAGAAGCTTCGACAGCGACTGCACCATCTGGCCCGGATGGACGTGATTGGGCTCGAGATTGAACATCGGCGCGTTGAGATGGCGATCCTTCTCGACTTGCGCCTGCGCTGCGGCCTTGACCAAAGGCGACAGCGCTGCGGTCAACGCCGCGACTGCAGGCTTGGCATCGCCGACGATGCCGTAATCAGCCGGATAGACCTTGCTGATCTCGGCGGCGGAAATGTTGATGTGAACGAGCTTCTTGCCGGTCAAGAGATCGCTGCGGAAATTGAACGTCGCATGCTGGGCGAAGGAATTGCCGACCGCGATCACGAGATCGGCGGCGACGAAGGCCTTGCCGGCCGAAGCGTGGCCGCTGTCGGCGAATACGCCGAGCGCCAAAGGATGGTCTTCGGCAATGATGCCTTTGCCGTCGAGCGTCGTCGCGAAGGGGATTTGAAAGCGTTCGACGAAAGCTTGCAGTTCGGGCCCCGCGCCGCTCCTTATCGCGCCGAAGCCGATCAGCGCGATGACCGACTTGCCGCGCCCGAGTGCGTCGGCAATGGCGGCAGCGGCTGCCGCGACCGCCGCCGGATCGGGCAGGACCGGCTTCACCTCGAGCCGGATATCGCGGTAATTGTCGACCGACTGCCCGGCCAGCGTCAGATCCTCGGCAACATGAATGTGCACCGGCCCCGGGCGGCCCTCGCAAGCGAGATTGACCGCCTGCTCCAGTACGCCGCAGGTCTTGCCGATGTCGTCGAGCAGGAAGGAGGCTTTCGTGGTCGCCGCGAACATCGCCTGCGAATCCGGCGTGCGGCTCAAGCCGGAAGTCTCGTTCAGCGCGCCTTTGCCCCTCCACACCTCGCGAGCGAAACCGGAGATCGCCAGCACCGGATAGGAATCCGACATCGCGACCGCGAGGCCGGAAAACAGATTGAAGGCGCCGGGCCCGGCGGTGGCGAAGCACACGCCCAGGCGATTCGAATAAATCGCGTAGCCGCAGGCCATGAAGGCGGCGGCCTGCTCGTTGCGCGTCACCACGGCCCGGATTTTTGTGGAATGCTTGAGCGCCAGCAGCAGGCCAGCAGAATTTTCGCCGGCGCCGCCGAAGGCGGCATCGACGCCAACGCTCTCCAACCCTCTGACGATCGCCTCGTACACACGCACCGGTCGCGCCCCTCTGCCGGCAACGTTAGGGCTCATAGCGACTGCGCGCCGCCAGCCTCGGCTGGACGGCCCGGATCAGGCTATATCAGGGTTCGAAAGTTGCAACTGTAAATAGAGTATCCGGCTCACTTGGCCGGGGACACGGAACCGCGGCGAAACCCACCGCACGGCCGTGGCGCCGGCGCGACAGGCCGCAAGGTTCTCCTCCGTTGCGACTGTGTCGGTGCGGTGTCCCCGCTTGGCATTACGCGCGCAATGGCCTAGATACGGCTCGCACAGCGCCCGGGCGCGGCGCTGCGGCATATGGTGGTTTCGCCTAACCTTTTGGAATTCCTCGGTTAGGGCGCATAGCTCAGTTGGTAGAGCAGCTGACTCTTAATCAGCGGGTCCAAGGTTCGAGTCCTTGTGCGCCCACCAATCCGCTCAGAGACCTAGGCGGCTTCACGACACCTCGACGTGCGCCGCTTGATAGCGACAGAGATACATCGCCTGCTTGAGA
>Ga0210388_10000146_pt1 | contig 74294 bp, 58 predicted proteins | sample IncBWC19OmetaG_FD_155485 | JGI IMG/M metagenome (GOLD analysis project Ga0210388, IMG submission 155485) | Forest soil microbial communities from Barre Woods Harvard Forest LTER site, Petersham, Massachusetts, United States - Inc-BW-C-19-O ... | reverse complement strand
CGTAGTGGCGCTCTGGGCGCCGGGACTGAGGCTGTTCGGGCCGGTGTATTTCGCCGGGAACGACGGGTGCCACTGGAAAACGACGTTGGCCTGGCCTGAAATCCAGTAGCCGGTGTCGTCCGGGTGCGGCACGAGCGTGAGCGAATCATCCGAAGACGACTGGTCCGACGTCGAATCGCCTGCTGTTTCCGGACTCGCCACGTGCGCGAGCTGTGTGCCCTGCGGAGGCACCTGCGCGGAGTCCTGCGCGAGCGCCGGCCACACGGCGACCCCGCACGCGAGCAGCGCAGCGATGACCCGGCTCCGGAATCGGTGAGAGCGCATGGCGTCTATCAATCTCAGTTAACTCGCAAAGTAAACGCTCGTGAGCCGCAGTGAGTACCACCCGACAATGAGCCGGAACTAGAGCACGAGCTGTGGCGCCGCCGCATCAACCGAATGGTACATCGCTAGCCGTTCGAAGTTATCGAATCGCACGTTCGAACTACGCCCGTTGTTCCTCCAGTTCCGGAATTGTCGCCTCAGCGACGCCGGTTGCCTCCGAGACGATTTCCCATCGAATGGTGGTGACGCCTGGCTCTAGCGACAGACGCGTCACAATCTGTTCGAGGAGCTCTTCGTGCCTGCCCGTCGCTTTCAGGTGGGCACGGACCATCACCCGGTTCGTGCCTTCCTGATCCTCGCTCTGAAGGCGGTAGAGGCCCAGAGGTGTTCGACTGATGTTTTGCATCAAGAGCGCGCGCACTTGCACCTCGTCGGTAGCTCGGCAAATGCATTCGAAACGATACAGCACCACTTCTTCGGGCGCCTGAATCGGGGTCCGGTTGATCTTTTGCGCGAGCGGACGGAGAAGCAGATTGGCTCCGAGGATGGTGATCGTCCCGATTGCGCAGAGCCAGCCATAACCCAGGCCTGCAAGCATCCCGATTGCTGCGGTGCACCACAGGGTGGCCGCGGTGTTCAGTCCGCGAATGCTGAAGCCGTCTTTCAAGATTACGCCGCCACCGAGGAAGCCGATGCCGGAGACCACGTAGGCGGCGACCAGTCCCTGACTGCCATTATCGCCGCCGATCAGGCCGCCGACCATGACGAACATGGCCGCCCCCATCGCCACCAGGCAATTCGTGCGAAGCCCGGCCGTGCGTTGGCGCCATTGACGTTCGGCGCCGACCAGCGCACCCAGGAACAGCGCGATCATCAGGCGAATTGCGAACAAATACGCATTCATGACGGTTGCCTTCGTTTCTTCGGAGGGGATCTTCGGAAAGCTAAGGAGATTCCCACTCGCTCGGTTTGTTCGAACCGCGAGAGCGAGAAGGAATGAAATGCGAGGACCTTATCGCCGGCTCATTTTTAGCGGATATCCGGGAAGCTTGCTGCTGCTACCCCGAGGTTCTGGTTCTTGCGCTGTGATTTCCATATACTTTAGCGGCCTCAGGGCGCTCGATTGCAGGACGCGATTCTTGATACTATACTCCCCTAGGGTAGTCAAGAAAAATGTCCCATTTATCTAAAGAAAAACTCGATTTAATGACGCGCACGAAGAAGGTGATCGGTCAGCTTGAAAGCGTATTGCGCGGGCTGAACGACGACGAGCAGTGCGCGGACGTGCTGCAGCGGCTGGCCGCGGCGCGCGGAGCCATTAACAGTCTGATGGGAGAGCTGTTGGAAGACCACATCCGCAATCACATGCCGCGGAATTCGAAGTCCTCGGAAGAAGCGGCCGACGATGTGATCGAAATCGTTCGAACTTACCTGAAATGAAGCTGCAAGCGCCTTACGAGGGGAATAGAAATACCGGCTTGACGACTTTTCCCGCCGCTTGATCCTCGATGGCCTGATTGATTTTCTCGAAAGGATACCTCGTCACCAGTTTGTCGAATGGAAACAGGCCGTTCATGTAGAGATCGACCAGCTTCGGGATGAAAACGTCCGGGACGCTATCGCCCTGCACGATGCCGCGGATGGAAATGCCGCGGGACAGTACGCGGTACATTTTCGGCGCTTCGGCCGGGACGGCGCAGAACCCGAAAATCCCTTTTGCGGTGAGGGAATCGAGCGCGTGCTGGTTGCTGTCAACGCGGCCGGTGGTGTCAAAGGCGCAGCCAACGCCGCCCGGCGCAATTTTGCGGATCTGTTCGGCGACATTCACCCGCGGATCGGCGAGAACCGTGTGCGTGGCTCCGAGCTGCTTCGCCATTTGGAGGCGCGAGGCGAGCACGTCAACGGCGATGATGGCGGAGCAGCCGCAAACTGCGGCGGCCATCACCGCACTAAGCCCCACGGGTCCCACGCCAAAGATCGCGATCGTGCTGCCAGCGCGTGCCGCGAGCGAATTCATGACGGCTCCGGCGCCGGTTTGGACGCCGCAGCCGAGCACGCCAAGAATCTCAAGCGGGGCGTCCGTGCGCACCGGAACCGTGTTGCGCTCGCGTGTGACGGCGTAGTTGCAGAACGACGATTGCCCGAAAAAGTGTCCGTGAACCTCAGTTGCGCCGCTGCGAAATGAGCCGGGTTCGCCGGCGCGCCCATCGGTGAAGTTCAGCGGCATCAGCTGATCGCAGTACGCGGGATTCCCGGCGAGGCATGTGGGGCAGGCGCCGCAGGAATCGCAGGTGAGCACAACGTGATCGCCCGGCTGCACCTTGGTGACGCGCGCCCCGACGCGCTCGACGATGCCCGCACCTTCGTGGCCTAGCACGGCGGGCATCGGAACGCCCATGTTGCCTTCACACGCTTTCACGTCCGTGTGGCAAAGCCCGCAACCGGCGACGCGGACCAGGATATTTTCCGGGCCCGGCTCGCTGACGTCGAGTTCTTCGATGGAGAACTCGTGCCGGCCATCGTAGGCGACCGCGGCGCGCACTTTCATTGGATGAGATCCTAGTTCCCCGCTGCTCGGGCCAGCACGAGCTTGCCGACCACCGGGACGGGCAGCGCGCCCTGGTCGAGCACTAAGTCGTGGAATTTCAGCATGTCGAAATTCTTTCCGGCCGCGTCCTGATACCGCTTCCGCAGTGCAAACCACTCTCGGATACCCACGTAATAGGTCGGCAACTGCGTGGAGCTGAGCTTCGCTCGCAAAAGTTTCCCGCTGGCTTCCGCCTGCGTTTGAAATGCGTCTTTGGTCATCAAGTCCATCGCCTCTTCGTCCGTCATGTCCATGGTCTGGAGTTTGACGTCGAGGATGGTATTGGCGAGCACGCGTAAGCGTATCTTGCGCATCATCATGCGGAATCTCGGGTCGTTTCCCAGAAACCCCTCATCCATCATCACCTGCGCGCCGTATTCGGCCCAGCCTTCGACGTAGGCGCCATTGCCGAACAGGGCGCGGAGCAGGCGGCGGGATTCGGGCTGGATGTTGTTGGCGTGCTCGGCCTGGACGTAGTGGCCGGGAATCGCTTCGTGGAGCGAGAGCCACTGCAGGGTGAGGTTGTTGTACTCGCGGAGGCGCGATTCGGTGGAGGCCGCTGGGGCGGCGGGATCGATCGGCGTGACCCAGTATTCGGCCTCGGCGTGAGGCTCGAGCGGCGGGGCGCTGTGAAATCCGGCGACCGAATAGATGCCGCGCATGAACGGGGGTGTGGGGATTACTTTGAGATTGTCACGGTCGCTGAGCGAGACGATCTTTTTTTCGCGGATGAAGGCGATGATGCCGGTGAGATCGTTCTGGATGGTCTGCTCGAGCTCCCCGGGCTTGCAATGATCGTCCGAGATTTTCTGCAAAACTTCGCCGATGATCTGGTTTTCGCGGTCGCGGCCGATGAGATCAGGGTGGTCGCCGTGCGCGGGGAACATCTGCGCGTGCATAGGCAGAGCGAGGCGGAGCATTTCGGCGCGGACGTCCTTCAGATCGCGCTCCGCGTCGGCGAGCAAGGCATCGGGCGTGACGTTCGTTTCCATTACCAGGCGGAATTTTTGGTCGTAGAGATCCTTGCCCAGGCGCCAGGTGCGATTCGAGGGGCGCTTGCCGAGATCGTCCTTCAGCCAGGAATTGAAATTCTTCAGCGCGGCTATGGCGGGCGGCGCGACCTGGTCGTATTCGGCTTTCAGCGGCGATCCGGCCGGCGTTTCGTTGGCGATATCGTTTTGAATCATGTCGATGTTGCCGTCGTTCTCGCTGACGGCGGTGCTGATGAAGATCGGATCGGCGTCGCTGAGATATTCCTTCACCTGATCGAGCAGGCGGGGAATCTGGCGTATGCGCGAGAGGACGTGGCCCATTCGCATTTCGACGGGCGCGTAGTCCTGCGTGAGCGGCAGAAAGAGCGCGTTGCCGATCAGCTCGACCGGGACGGTGGGGTTGTGGCGGTAGTTCTGAATCTTGTCGAATTCGAGAAGGTTGAGGCCGATCTGGTCATCTATCAGCTGCCAATCTGCCGCATCCTGCGCGTTGAGGGTGGCGAGGGGCGTCTCGGCGCGGAATCGCTGGCGCCAGCGGGCGTAGAAGGCGCGCTGCTCGTCCATCGCTTTTAGGCTCAAGTCGTCGAGTTCGGCGTCGAGCTCGATCTTCTTGCCAGTTTTGGGGTCGATGTGGACGTGATATCCGGCTTGGGAGGCGCTGGAGGGAGAAAGCGCCAGGCCGTCTTTCATGAATTGCTCGCTGAGCGCAGCGAACCTCTTCGAGCCAGCGGAGGCCTGCGAATCCGCGGAGCTGGTCGCGGACGGAGGAAGCAGCACCATCAACGAAATCACCGCGCAGAAAATGGAGATGCCGGGCGCCTGCATGGGCGGTCCTCCTGGGACGTTCGAAAACTCTTCCCGCTACGAGCCCTGACTGTGCTGAAGCGCTCGGAGCACACGCGGCGGCGTGAGCGGAAATTCGCGCATGTGCACGCCGGTGGCGTCAAAGAACGCATTGGCGATTGCGCCGGCAGCGGCGGCCATTACCTCTTCGCCCGCGCCAGTCGATTTCTGGTCCAGACGCTGGACGACAATGGGAGTGACCTCAGGACATTCCTCGAAACGCAGGATCGGATAGGTGCTCCAGTCGAGGCTGGTGACGTTCGTCGTGTTGAACGTGACTTCTTCGTGCAGCATGCGACTGGCGGTTTGCACGAGTTGGCCGCTGATCTGATTTTCGATGAACGCCGGATTCACGGCAAGGCCGGCGTCGATCGCGCCGTAGAGATGTTTTACGGTGACCTGGCCGATATCCTTATTCACTTCGATTTCGGCTACCGCGCCGCCGAAAGATGTGAGGTGCGTGCCGAGGCCAATGCCTCGGCCGCGCACGATTTTGGCGTCGGAAACTTTTGTGGCGGGCGGACGCGGCTCCCACTTCGCGGCTCTTGCGACGGCGTCGAGCACGCCCATCCAGCGGTCGCTGGTGATATTGCGTTTGCGGAATTCGTAGGCGTCCATGCCGCACATGCGGGCGAGTTCGTCGATGGTCTGCTCGGATGCGAATGAAAAGGAGAGATCGAGCGGGGAGCGGAGCCAGGCGCCCTTCAGATACTTCAGGCCGGGGACTTGATGGTTCTCGAGGCGCACGCTCGGAATGTCGTACATGCCGCCGCAGTCCGTGGGATTCACCTGCTGCGCCGCGCCGAGCCGCCATTCAGCCGGCGGAGTGGCGAGTGCTAGCTGGGCGGAGGTTTCGACGGCGCTCCAGTTGTGGTGCCAGCCGTCGTACTGATAGGCAACGATTTTTCCGGAGGCGTCGGCAGCGGCGCGAATTTCGCCGACGTGGGCAGGACCGTAGTTGTCCCAGCCGTGCTCGTCCCAGCGCATGAATTGCAAACGCACGGGCTGTCCGGCGAGCTGCGACAGAATCGCGGCGGCTTGCGCGACATCGTCGTAGCAACTGTGGCCGTAGGTGCCCGAGCCTTCATAATACTGCACGCGAACTTTTTGCGGAGGCAGGCCGAGGACTCCGGCGACGGTGTTGCGAGTGGCGTAAACATCCTGGGTCGAGGCAATCACGAGCGCGGAATCGGATTTGACGTCGGCCAGGGCGCCGTTGGGGCCGAAGCCGGCGTGGGCTTGATACGGCGCGTGATAGGTGCCAGCAGCTACGTGGGGCGCGGAGGAAAACGCTGTGGTCACGTCGCCGCGCTCGAGGACGATGTGGTCTGCGGTTTTTTCGGCGCGCATGGCGGCGTAGAGCGCGTCGCCGCTGCCGGGCAGGGTAGCGGGTATGTCCCAGGCGATTTTCAGCTGCTGGGCGGCGCGCACGGCATCCCATTCGCGCGGGGCCACCACGCCGACGAAATCGCCCTTGCGCAGGACGCGCGCGCCGGGAATCGCAGCGATCGACGATTCGTCAAGGCTCGTCACCTTTGCGCCGGCGCCATACATGCCCTGGCCCCGCGGACGCACCACACGCCCATGCACCATACCGGGCAGGCGGACGTGCTGGAGATAGACGTATGTGCCGCTGACTTTTTCCGGGATGTCGTTGCGCACAGGGCTTTTGCCGACGAGCTTGTAGTCGGCGACCGGTTTTTGCGGGGCAGTGCCTGTAAAGGCAAGATTGAACGGCTTGTCGCCAACGAGCTCGCCGTAGCTGACCACGCTGCTCGCGGCTCCCTTGACGCAGACGATGCCACGCGAAACGGTGAGCTGCTCGACGGGGGCGTTCAATTTTTTTGACGCGAGGCCGAGCAGGGCCTGGCGAGCCTCGGCTGCGGCGGTGCGGATCGCCGGGCTCCCGCGGGCGATCGAGGAGCTCGAGTAGGTGCCGCCCTGATTCGGCGTGATATCGGTGTCCAGGCGGATGGTGCTTACCTGGGTCATATCGAGATCGAGCTCTTCGGCTGTGATTTGCAGCAACGAAGTGGTGGAACCCTGGCCGAGTTCGACGTAGCCGATGTAGACCGTTGCCGTGTTGTCGGAATGAATCGCGAGCCATGTGTCGATTTGCTTGGGGTCGGGCGGACCAGCGACGGTGCCGCGAGCGATTGCCGCGGCTGCCTGCGCGGCGAGCGATTCGCCGGAGAGAAAGCCGCGCATGCTGAAACCGATGACCAAAGCGCCGCCCGTTTTCAGAAATTCGCGGCGCGGGAATGCGGCAACCTGCGCGGATTCGGGAGCGGTGGCGGCTTTGCTCACCGCGCGACCTCGATTTCCGCGGCGGGCCGTGCCGGACTTGCGTTCATGGCTGTTTCCGCGATCGCGCCAGCGGGCTCGATATCGAGCACGCGCGATGGGTGCATCTCCTCAGCGGCGCGGCGAATGGCCTTGATGACGCGGGGATAACTGCCGCAGCGGCAGAGATGCCCGTTCATCGCCGTGCGAATCTGTGCTTCGGTGGGCTGCGGAATTTTCGCGAGCAGCGCTGCCGCGGTGACAATCATTCCGTTGAAACAATATCCGCACTGCACGGCTTGTTCTTCAATGATGGCTTCCTGCACAGGGTGCAAAGCGGGCGGGTGCGCGAGTTTTCTCTGGCGCGCGTACCAGGCGGGCAACCCTTCGAGCGTGGTGACGGATTTGCCCTCGACCGCGGAAACCGGCGTGACGCAGGAGCGAATTTCTTCGCCGTTGAGCAGCACGGAACACGATCCGCATTGAGAGAGGCCGCATCCGAAGCGTGGGCCTTGCAGATGAAGCTCGTCAGATAGCACGTACAGCAAGGGCGTATCGGGCGCGGAGGAAATTTCGGCGAGGCGTTCGTTTACACGGATCTTGAGCGGGCCGTCCATGGCGCGTCCCCCATTTGGACCGATGTGGCGACCGAAAGGTTATCACGGCGGGCGCGCGAGGGGCCACGCACGCCCGGTTGATTCCGCCGTATGGCGCCGAAATATTCACAAGTCCTTGTGGTAGGCTAGCGCCGGGAGGCGGCGACAACGTGGACATCGTGAAGGGCAACATGGGCTGGATCGAAGTGATCGTCGGGCCGATGTTTTCCGGAAAGAGCGAGGAGCTCATTCGCCGCCTGCGCCGCGCGGAAATCGGAAAGCAGCGCGTGCAGATTTTCAAGCCGGTAATCGATCAGCGCTATTCGAAAAACGGGATCGTGTCGCACTCCGGTCTCGAGATTGCTTCGGAGATGGTGAAGAGCGGGGCTGAGATTCTGGAAAAAGTAGCGCCGCGCACGGAAGTGGTGGGCATTGACGAGGCACAGTTTCTTGGTGAGAGCATTGTGGCCGACGCGTCGCATCTCGCGGAGCTGGGCAAGCGCGTGATTGTGGCCGGGCTGGATACGGATTTCATGGGGCGTCCGTTTGAGCCGATGCCTCGGCTCCTGGCGGTGGCGGAGGAAATCACCAAGCTGCTGGCGATTTGCATGCGCTGCGGAAATCCGGCGGTGCACACCCAGCGGCTGGTAGCGTCGGAGGAATTGATCGTGGTGGGCGCGGGCGGGATGTATGAAGCGCGCTGCCGGCGCTGCTTCGAGCCGCAGCTGGCGCACGAGAAAATCGAAGAGGATAAACAAGCCGTCCGACCCACTGCCGTTGCTGCCGCGCGCGCGGCGTCCAGCTGAAGTCGGGTACACCCGCTTCGCGAAGCAGAACTTGAGGGTTCGATTTCGCTAGGCGCGGGAACCTTTGAAGGGCGAATCTCCGAAGGCTCCGGCGCTGACTGTGCCGGAAATCGCGTCGCCATCGACGTGCGCGGAGAACTTCAGAGTGACGGCGATAGGCGACGTCATTTCGATCGACCAGGTGGCCTTGTTGCCATCCACCGCGCCGTTCTGAATATCGCCGCTACCGAACATGCTGCTTTGTGTGCCTGTGAGTTTGTTCCCGGCTTCTGAAAGCGAGAGCGTGCTTTCCTGATTGCCCATCGGCGAGTTGATGATGATTTTCCAGTTGCCGGTGTACGACATGGAGATCTCCTTGATTGTTCGACGGCGAGGCCAGTCTTACTTCTATTTTTCGCGCTTGGCAAGCGAACGATCGAGGGGCGGCGATGATATAAATGGGGGGTTCCCTGCTGCCAGACGGAGGCGAGTGTGGGCGGGCGATTCGCGGGACGGGTTGCATTGGTGGCCGGCGGCACGGGCGGACTGGGGCGGGCGGTGAGCCTCGCGTTTCTGGAAGAGGGCGCCACGGTTGCGCTGGCCTATCAAAGGGTGAACGAGTTCGAAGCGTTGCGGAATCAAGCCGGCAGCGCGGCGTCGCGAATGGAGGGGTTTGCGACGGACGTGACCAGTGAGAGCTCGGTACGCGAGCTGGTTGCAGCAATCGTGGCGAAGCACGGGCGGCTGGATGCGATGGTGAATGCGGTAGGAGGGTACGCGGCCGGTGCGAATCTGTGGGAAACCGATCCGAAAGTATTCGAGCAGATGTTTGCGCTGAATTTTCGGTCTGGATTCGTGCTGGCGCGAGCCGTGGCGCCGGCAATGGTGAAGCAGGGATATGGCGCCATCGTCAACGTGGCGTCGAAGGCCGCCGTCGACCACGCGGCTGCTTCGGCGGCCTATGCGTCGTCGAAGGCTGCGGCCGTGGCGATGATCGATTCGCTGGCTGCGGACTTGAAAGGCACGCAGGTGCGCGCGAACTCGGTTCTGCCGAGTATTATTGATACGGAAGCGAACCGCAAAGCGATGCCGAGCGCGGACTTTTCGAAGTGGCCGAAGCCCCAGGAGATCGCGCGCGTCATATTGTTTCTATGCAGTGACGACGCCAAATTAATTCAGGGCGCGTCGATCACCGTCTAATCGCAACAATCCAATCCGGTTTCCCTGTTGAAATTCGGGTGCGACCGAATCAGTTTTCTAACATCCGATAGGGTTACTTCGTCGTGTCAAAAGTCTAGAATATTTGCGGGCGGGAAACGGAGCCGGTGATGGCGAAACCAATTTTACTGAGCGTGGATGACGACTCCGACGTGCTGCGGGCGATCGAGCGGGACCTGCGGTCGAAATACGGCGCGGAATATCGCGTAATCGGCAGCGATTCGCCGGAGGGAGCGATCGACCTGCTGAAGCAGCTGAAGGTGCGCAACGACAGCGTGGCGCTGCTGCTGGCGGATCAGCGGATGCCTCATATGGATGGCGTCGCATTCTTGCAGGAGGGGATGAGGATTTTTCCCGATGCGAAGCGCGCGCTGCTGACCGCTTACGCGGATACGAATGCTGCGATCAGCGCAATCAATCAGGCGAACATCAATTATTTTTTCATGAAGCCCTGGGATCCGCCGGCCGAACATCTTTATCCGCAGCTCGACGATCTGCTGGATGATTGGCAGGCATCGTACAAGCCTTCGTTTGAGGGAATTCGGGTGCTGGGGACGCGGTGGTCGCCGAAATCCTACGAGCTTCGAGACTTTCTGGCGCGGAATCGCGTGCCGTATCAATGGATCGACGTGGAGCTTTCGGCGAACGACGCGGAGACGAAGCAGCTGCTCGATGTGCTGGGACCTGAGGCTGCGAGCCTGCCGGTAGTTTTGTTTCCGGATGGGACGAAACTTCTGGAGAGCGTTCCGGCGGAGGTGGCGCAAAAAGTCGGGCTGCGGACGCGAGCGCAGACCGATTTTTACGATCTTGCGATTGTCGGCGGCGGGCCGGCTGGGCTGGCGGCCGCGGTGTATGGGGCTTCCGAGGGCCTTCATACGGTGATGATCGAGCGCGAGGCGCCCGGCGGGCAGGCGGGCATGAGTTCGCGGATCGAGAATTATCTGGGATTTCCGACGGGGCTGAGCGGTGGCGATCTGGCTCGGCGGGCGGTGGTGCAGGCGAAGCGATTCGGCGTAGAGATTCTGGCGCCGCAGGAAGCTACGGGAGTGCGGGCGGAAGGGCCGTATCGATTCATGAAGCTGGCGGATGACACGGAACTTTCCTGCCACGCTCTGATGATTGCGACCGGCGTGCAGTGGCGGCGGCTGGAAGCTCCGGGAATCGACCGGCTGCAAGGCGCGGGCGTTTATTACGGAGGCGGCTCGACGGAGGCGCTTTCTTGCCAGGGTGAAATCGTTTACGTGATCGGCGGGGCGAATTCGGCGGGCCAGGCGGCAATGAATTTCGCGAAATATGCCGAGCGCGTGGTAATCGTCGTGCGCGGCGCTTCGCTTTCGAGCTCGATGTCGCAGTATTTGATCGACCAGATCAAGGAGATGCCGAATATTCAGATCTGGCCGAACGCGAGCGTGGTTGAGGCGCATGGGGATACGCATTTGGAGGAGGTCTCTTTTCTTTGTTCGGATACGGGGAAGCTGGAACGAGTGCCAGCGAGCGCGATGTTTATCTTTATCGGTGCGATGCCACGGACGGACTGGTTGGGTGATCTCGTCGAGCGGGATAGGTATGGATTTATTCTTACGGGGCCGGATTTGATTCGCGAAGGACAGCGTCCGAAGGGTTGGAGTCTGGAGCGAGATCCTTTTCTGCTTGAGACGAACGTGCCGGGGATTTTTGCGGTTGGCGATGTGCGGCACGGATCGGTGAAGCGGGTGGCCTCGGGAGTGGGCGAAGGGTCCGTGGCAGTGCAGTTCATTCACCAATATTTGAGCAAGGTTTAAATGGCCGAAAATTCCGAACTTATACGCGTACCGGTGTTCGCCGGGCTGCCAGACGATCAGATTTCGTGGTTCATCGCCCACGCGGAAGAACTAGCGCTGAAGGCGGGCGAGACGTATTTTCGCGAGGGCGATCCGGCTGACGCGATGTTCGTGATCCTGGACGGGCAGATTCAAATTCGCGGCGACCTCGGCGGTGAAACAGTCGTGTTCTTATTGGTAGCTGGCAATGTGACGGGCGTCCTGCCGTTTTCGCGGATGCAGCAGTTCACGGTGGGCGCTCGCGCGGTTACCGACGCTCGCGTTTTGCGCTTCCCCTCGTCGAACTTTCCGGAGCTGATACAGAAAATGCCGGAGCTGACGCAGCGCCTTGTCGGCTTGATGTCGGATAGGATCCGCGAAACCACAAGGCGCGAGCAGCAGCGCGACCGCTTGGTCTCTCTTGGGAAACTTTCCGCGGGACTGGCGCACGAGCTGAACAATCCGGCGTCCGCAGCCAAGCGCGCGGCGAGCCAATTGCGCGAAGTGTTGATTAAAATGCGCGATGCCAGCCACGAGCTTGGCAAGCGCGCGCTGAAGCCTGAGCAGAAAGCGGAAATTTTGAAGCTCGAGGCGCAGTTCGCGCAGAACGACAACGTGCCGCCTCCGGATCCGCTGGCCGTGAGCGATCTGGAGGCCCAGATCGATTCCCTGCTGCGAAGCCACGGGCAGAACGACATGTGGCAGATGGCGGCTGATCTGGCGCATCGAAACATCCGGCCGGAAGCGCTCGAATCACTGTTTGCGATTCTCGACAAGGAAACGGCGCGCGCGGCGCTGGTGCGCATCGCCGCTTCGGTGGAAGTGGCAACTTTGCTGAACGAAATTGAGAGCGGCACGTCGCGCATTTCAGATCTGGTCCATGCGATCAAGGAATACACGTACATGGACCAGACGCCGCTGCAAAATGTGGATATCGTGAAGAGCCTGGAAACGACGCTGACGATCCTGAACCACAAATTGAAGCACGGTGTCACTGTGAAGCGCGATTACCAGAAAATTCCGCTGCTCGTGAATTCGTTCGGCAGCGAGTTGAATCAGGTGTGGACCAATATCATCGCCAACGCCATCGAGGCGATGCATGGCGAGGGCGAGTTGCGAGTAAAGACGTACCGCGAGGACGATTGCGTGGTGGTCGAGATCGCCGACAACGGCCCAGGAATCCCGCCCGATGTGCTGCCGCATATCTTCGAACCCTTTTTCACGACGAAGGGAGTCGGCGAAGGAACTGGTCTGGGGCTTGATACCGTGCAGCGCATCGTGAAAAAACATCGCGGCGACGTGCAGGTCGAGTCAGAGCCCGGCGACACGCGATTCCAGGTCTGGCTGCCGGTGTCCGACGCCGCGAAATGAACCCGCCGGGCCTTAACGCCGTTCGCCTCAGCCGGAAAACGGCGCGAACGAAGCGTCACATCCCCAGCATGTTGAACTGAAGCTTGTGGTAGCCGTGCTCGCGCGCCCATAGATCGAGCGGAATGGTGGCGAGCTCGTCCACCACGGGAACGGCGAGGCCGATTTTCGTCAGGTCGACGCTCTTCAGGTAGGTATGGCACGTGTCGCAGACATCCACGCGAACGTGCGCGATTTCCGGCGACGAATAGAAGGCTAGTTGCGGTTCCCTTTCTTCGCCGCACGCGGGACAGTAGAGCCTTCGAAACGCCCACTCGTGCGCGCAGAGCATGCAGATCAAGGACTTTTTCGCGCCGTCGCCTTCGCGGCGCAGCACGCCGACGATCGGTTTGCCTCCGCATAAGGGGCAAGTAAAGGGCGTTCCGTCTGGGGTTATCGGCCCGCGCCGGTCGGCCAGATACTCGGCGCAGGGCTGCAGGAAAATCCATGCGAGTAAGTGCTCCGAATTCCCCGATTCGCCGTTTGCATCGACCCATTCCATGTCACTGTGCCAAAACCCCGCGAGGATTTCCGCCCAGGCCGGCGGGCCCCCGCGCGCCAATTCGGCGGCAGCCTTGGCGAGTGGCTCCGGTGCAATTTCGCCAATCAGCGAGAGGAATGGGGAAAAGTTTGGAAGGACGAGCTTCAGATCCAGTTCCTCGCGCAAAGGGCGGTCCGATGAAAGTTTGGGGCGACTGGCGGAGAGTTGATGAAGCTGGGTATAGAGAGTCTGCTGAAACTTGGCGATGCGAAGGTAAAAGCGTAAAGCCTCCGCCGCGAACGGGAATAGAATTGTCAGCTCATTCGCGCGATGGATGCGACGGTCCCACTGCGACGCCGTCATCTCCCGGGCTGTGGATTCTTTTTGACCTGCTCGTACCATTTGCGGTGGAAAGTCCAGGCCCAGGCGCGGGTGACGGTGCCGTGAATCATTGAGCCGAAGCTGCCTTCTTCGAGGATCGTGCTCATGTACACGTGGATCAGAAAAAGGCCGATGGTGATCATCGCCGCGCTGGCGTGGATCAAAATCGCCAGATACCGCAGATAGCGGAGGCTCCAGGGCAGGGCCTCCGTGTACCAGAGACTGACTCCGGAGAGCAGCAGCAGGATCACGCTGTAGAACATTCCCCAGAAGAACAGCTTCTGCCCGAAGTTGAAACGTCCCTGGGGTGGCAGCTTGTCGTCCCGGTTTTCAATGTAATCCGGCATCGCTTTTGCCCAGGCGCGATCGTCATCGTCGACCCGCATGTCGCGGCGCCACTCGCCGAAGGTCCACAAGAGCGACGCCGAAAAAGCGAGCCCGACCCAGGGATGCCAAAATCGCGCGATCGGGCCACCGCCCGCTACGATGGCGAGCCAGAAAAGATAGGGAGACCAGAAAGCCAGGCCGGTCATCATCAAGTAGATGTAGGTGAGCGCGCCGATCCAGTGATTGACTCGTTCGCCGAGCGAATAGCGGACCACCAGTTCCTCGTCGCGGTTGCCGGCGCGGGCTTGCGGCACGGCCTGTGTGCTCATGGCCGCCTCTCGTTTTCATCCGGCGGGATTGATTCTTCCTTCTTCGGGCCGAATCGCAAATAGTGTGCCGCAAGGCCGACGATTCCAGCGACCATCGCCAGGTTACCGATCCACTTCAGTGGACCTTTCCACAGTCGCACCGAGATGGGAACGTGCGGATCCTTGGGTAAGCCACCATAGAGCTCGGGATTCTTGGCGTCGTGTAGCACGTATATAACGTGCGTGCCGCCGACTCCGGGCGGATCGTACACCCCGGCGTCCGGGAATCCCGAGTTCTCGCGAAGCTGCTCGGCCCGCGTTTCGGCTAGATCCACCATTTCGATCTTCGTTCCGAAATGCAGGCAACCGGTGGGACACGCCTTGATGCAGGCCGGCTCGAGGCCCTGGGATACGCGATCGTTGCACAGCGTGCATTTGAAGACTTTGCGCGCCGTGGGACTGAATTTCGGAATATTGAAGGGGCAGCCCGTCATGCAGTAGCCGCAGCCGATGCAGTGGTCTTCCTGAAAATCCACGATGCCGTTCGCATATTGAACGATAGCGCCATCGGCGGGACATGCCGCCAGACATCCCGGATCGGCGCAGTGCATGCACTGATCCTTGCGCATCAGCAACTGCATCGTGCCGTCTTCGCGCTCGTGCTCGTTGAACTTGATCAGGTTCCAGTAATTCCAGGCAGTCTCCGGCATCGTCTGGTAGCTGTTGTCGAAGGTCGTTTCGCTGAAGGAGTAGCCGTTCCATTCAAGGCAGGCCACCTCGCATGCCTTGCAGCCGATGCACGTGGTGGTGTCCACCAGTTTGCAGACGCGAAATTCGCGATTCAGTCCCTCGCCCGGCACGCTTCCGGCGTGTCCTGAGATTCTGACGATTTCTGTCGACGCCTGGCTCATGGTCGGTTCCTTAGGCCTTCTCGACTTTGACTAGGAAGCCCTTGGTTTCCGGGGTGTGCGCGTTGGGGTCGACGACAGCCGGCGTCAGCAAGTTCGCGGGCGTGCGCGCGTCCTTGCCTTCGTCTTCCTGGATTCCTCGGAAACCCTGATGAATCGGCAAACCTATTTGGTAGACCTTCTTGCCGTCGATCATCATCGGCTTGATGCGCTTGGTGACGAAAGCTTTGGCCATGTAGGTTCCGCGCGCGCTGGTCACCTTGATCATGTCCGTGCCGCGAATGCCTTTTTCCTCGGCAAGCTCGACCGGGATCTCGACGAATGGCTCGGGGATCAGTTGCACGTTCATCGGATTGTTCTTCGTCCAGTAGTGATAGTGCTCGGTGAGCCGGTAGGTGGTGCAGACGATGCTGTATTCGTCAGGGGTGCCGAACTTGTCGAAGGGCGTCTTGAATTTCTTGACCAGCGGATTATTGGACTGGTCGGGATGCAGCGGATTCTTGATCGGGCTTTCGATGGGCTCGTAATGTTCGGGGAACGGGCCGTCTGCCAGGACGCCGATCGGCGCAAAGAGTCGCGCGACGCCTTCAGGGTTCATGATGAACGGGCCCATGTGATCCATCGGCCGCGAGTCGGGTTTGAAGTCCGGCACGTCGTTGCCCGCCCACTTTTGCGTGGCTTCGTTCCACCAGACTTGTTTCCGGTCCGGGTCCCAGGGTTTTCCTTCTGGCGTGCAGGACGCCCGGTTGTAGAGCACGCGGCGATTGGCGGGCCACGACCACGAGAAGTTGGGGAAAACTCCCAGGCCCGAAGGATCTTCCGTGCCGCGTTTCTGAATTTGCGCACCGGCTTCCGTCCACATGCCGGAATAGATCCAGTTACCGCAGGAAGTAGTGCCGTCGTCCTTCAGCCACGCGAATCCCGGCAGTTGCTGCCCGGCTTTGATCACCTGCTTCGTCACCGGGTCTGTGAGATCGGCGAGGGCCTTGCCGTTCAGCTCCATCGCTACTTGGGACAGCGAAGGATGCCAAGCGTCGGCATAAGCCCAGGATGTATTCAGAATCGGGTCCGGGAATTTGCCGCCCTCTTTCGTGTAGAGGTCGCGGACGCGGAGGAAAATCTGCGCGACGATGTCCTGATCGAGCCGTGCGTCTCCCGGAGGAGGCACGGCGGCGTATTTCCAGGTTACCCAGCGCGCGGAGTTGGTCATGCTGCCGTCTTTTTCGGCGAAGCCGGCGCAGGGCAGGCGGTAGACGGTCGTGTTGATGTTTTTCTGTTCGTCCGCTGAAATGCCGGGCGCGCGCCAGAATTCGCTGGTTTCATCCTGGTATATTTCGCCAACCACCAGCCAATCTGCTTTTTTCAGCGCGTTGATGTTCTTGTTGGTGTCGGGTCCGATCATGACGCCGTTCATGCCGAACGCCATCATGCCCTTAACCTTGCCGTTGTACATGTCATCCCAGATGTGGGTCCAAGAGTAGTCGCGGTCGACTTTCGGCAGATAGTCGTACGCAAAATTGTTTTGTTTCGTGGCCGCGTCCCCGTACATCGCTTTCATAAGCGACACGAAAAATTTCGGCGTGTTGGAGTAATAGTTGAACGAATCCCACGGAGTGGGTTTGGACGACGTTGGCGTTACGCGCTTCAGAAATGTGGCGATGTCGGTGTCCGTGGGAACGGGCGTTTTCAAATATCCGGGCAGGCTGTCGTAGAGGCCGGCCATATCCGTAGCGCCCTGAATATTGGAGTGGCCGCGCAGGGCGTTCACTCCGCCGCCCGCACGGCCGATATTGCCCAACAGAAGCTGGATCATCGCCGCGGTACGGATGATTTGCGTGCCGAAGGTATGCTGCGTCCAGCCGACAGCATAAATGATGGTCCCGACCTTCTTCATGTCACCGTCTTTGCGGACCGAAGTAAACATGTCGACGGCCTTCAGGTACTGCGCCTGGGCAATTCCCGTGATCCGCTCAACCACTTCCGGCGTGTAGCGCGAATATTGCTGCCGAAGCAGTTGGAACACACAGCGCGGATGCTGAAGCGTCAGGTCGTAGGCCACGTTCGGAGGCAGCGTCGGCGGCGGGGTGGGCGTGGAGGCTGAAGCGGCGGCCTTCGCAGCGGGAGCCGAATTCTTGGCGCCGTTCTGTGCGGCGGCTTTCGCGGCCTGGCCGCCCACGTCTCCGCCCTGCTCGTAATTCCACGTGGATGTGTCGTAAGTGCCGGCGGCGGAATCGAAGCCGGAGAAAAGGCCGTCTTCCGGCAGCTTGAAACCATCTTTCACGATGAAGGCCGCGTTGGTGTAGTTGATCAGATAGTCTTTGGCGATCCGGTTGTTTTCAATGGCGTAGCGGATCAGGCCGCCGAGGAAGGCGATGTCCGTGCCCGCGCGGATCTGGCAGAAAAGGTCGGCGGTCGCGGACGTGCGGGTGAACCGGGGATCGACCGAAATCAGCTTGGCATTCCGGTTGCGCTTGGCTTCCATCGCCCACTTGAAGCCGCAGGGATGGTTTTCGGCCGGATTGCCGCCCATGATCAACATCATGTCGGTGTTCTTGATGTCGATCCAGCCATTGGTCATGGCCCCGCGTCCGAATGTTGGTCCCAAACTTGAGACCGTGGGGCCGTGTCAAACACGGGCTTGGTTTTCTAAATACACCAAGCCCAGACTCCTCATCGCCTTGACGACGAGATAATTGAACTCATTCGTGTCCGTGCATCCGCCGATGAAGGAAATCCCCTCGCAGCGGTTTACCGTGTGGCCGGCAGCGTCTTTTTCAACGAAGCTCTCGTCGCGCGTTTTCTTCGTCCAGCGCGCGACCTCGTTCAGCGCGTCGTCCCAGGAAATGTCTTCCCAATCGGTCGCTCCGGGCCTGCGGACCTGCGGTTTGACGAGCCGCCGCGGGTTGAGCATGTCTTGCTCGAGCGAGGAGCCTTTCGGACAAAGCGTGCCGCGGTTCGTCGGATGGTCGGGGTCGCCTTCAACGTGAATCACCTGCGGCGTCACGTTCTTCGCGCGGTCTCCCAGCGTGTAGATCAGAACGCCGCACCCGACCGCGCAGTAAGGGCAAGTAGAGCGCGTTTCCGTGGCGCGAGCGATTTTCAGTTCTTTCAGTTCGGCGTAGGCGGGCTTGAGGTCGAATCCGAATACGGTGGCGGCTACTCCGCCGACCGCCGCGATCTTGAAGAAATCCCTGCGTGAAGTCTGCCTCATGAGCGTGTCTCCGTACCGTTCGGCAGCGGCTATGCTCCTTCTATGACTCCGGGGATTGGTTTGTCAATACACAATTAATTCCTAACCGCGATTTATCCGGCTCGAGCATGCGGCCCACTAGCAGCTTGTTTGAAAAGCAGTTTTGGTTCGCCATTTCGAAGAGATGAGCTGAGAAGAATCCCTTGTTTTGTTGGCTTTTGGCGAGGAGCAATTCCTTGCCGTGCTCGCAAATCCAGGTTCGAACGCCTTTTTCAACAAACTGCTAGTCGGCACAATCCTCAGTATGCTCGTGGCGCCATGTCTCATTCGAGTTTTTCTTATCAAGCCGCTTGCGCTGTGCGCACTTGTCCGCTTGCCGGCGACTTTCGGCCAATCCAGGCGAAGGCACCGCGCACGATGAAGACGTTGAGCAGGATCGAAATCAGTGACGCGGCAATCACCGTGCTGAAGACGTTTTCGCCCACCATCCCCGCCGAGCGCGCCACCTGAACCACCACGAACGATAACTCGCCAATCTGCGTGAGCCCGGCAGCCACCGTAACTGCCGTCCACAGCGGATACCGGAAAAGCCGAATTACCGCCGTCCACACCAGGAATTTGCCGACCACGATGAGCAGCAGCATCAACCCGAGCAGTGGAAGGTTCGTGAGGAGCACGTGTGGATCGATCAACGTGCCCAGCGAAACGAAGAAAAGCGCTACGAACGCGTCACGCAGCGGCACGAGCTGGGTATGTGCGTCGTGGAGGTCTTCCAGCCCGCTGATTGACAGCCCGGCGAGGAAAGCGCCCAGCGCAACCGAGAAGCCGACGGCCTGCGCCAGTGCCGCTGTTCCAAGGCAGACCGCAATAGCAACCAGCAGCAAGAGCTCCGAATTGCAGGTCAACTTAACGCGCCGCAAAAGGCGCGGAATAACCTTGATCGCCAAAAATACCAGCGGAACCAGTAGCAGTAGTGCCTTGCCAAGAGTCCATGCCGCCTTCAGCAAATGGCCCTCTCCGGAATCGCCTGCAAGCGCCGGAAGGACTACGGTCATACAGATGACCGCGAGATCCTCGACCAGCGTGACACCGATCATCACGCGGCCGTGGGTCTTGTTTAGGTTCCCAGAATCTGTGAGCAACCGCGCGAGCACCATCGTGCTGGCGACCGAGACGGCCGCGCCGACTACCAGTCCTTGCATCGCGCTCCATCCCGCCAGCCTTCCCGTCGCGATCGCGACGCCCAACATCAACAATATCCCGATCGGGCCGCCGACCAGTGCCACCCATTTCACACGCAACAGATCCGGGATCGAGAATTCGACGCCGATCGAGAACATCAGCAGAACCACGCCGACTTCGGCGAACACCTCAAACGTGTGGAGATCCGAAAGGTGCGGGCCGGGAGTGAACGGGCTAATCGCGATGCCTCCCAGAACGAATCCCAAGATCAGAGGAAGCCGCAATTTCCAGGCTGCCAGGCCACCGACGACCGCCGCCAGAAATATGTAGGTCAGATCGCGAAACAAGAGCGCATTCGAATCCATGTGTTATCTCCGGGACGACGTCAGATTTCTTGCAATACTCGTTTGGTGGAAAAGAGGCCCGTCCGGTAGGTTGTTGCCGAACGGGCCCTTAGCGATACATCACGCACGCACAGCCTTGCGAACCGCTCCCATTCCGAAAGACGTTGCCAGAGCCAACGTGCCCAGCAGTCCCGCCAAAGGGAGGAACGTGCCGGTCTTGGGAAGGGTTGACGCGGGTTCTTCATTGCTGGCCACCAGCGTCGGCGCCGCTTGCGACGTGGGCTCAAGAATCAGCAACACGCCCATTTCGCGTGGCGTCGCAACAGGGGCAGGCAACTGGCCGACAACGGTCTTGCTCCGCTCGATCACGGTATGCTCGTCGTCGGTAACGATCGTGGCCTGTAGCTTCATTCCCTTTCGCAGGTCGAAAACCGTCTTCTTCTTTCCACCGACGGTGATCTTCGCGTGGCTGGGAATCGTGTAGGACTGGTTCTTGCCCTCTGGCAGCGTCAAAATGACCGTCGACGCGGGCGCGTTCACATGCCACACCGTGCCCTGGAGCGTACGGATCGAAGTGACGTAGCGGGGAGAAGTGGCTGTGGCGATCGTTTGCGTCAGCTTCGTTCCGGGCACCAACTCGTGCACGGACAGATCGCTGCCGTTGACCGTGAAGGTGTCGCTCTCGGGCACCACGAGGTGCTCGACTTTGCCGTCTTCGAGTTTGAGGACGAGATCGTTGCCCTCGACGTAGACGACTTCCGCATTCCGCACCCGGGTGTCGTACGAGGCTTCCCCGTGACGCACGGTTGTGGTGGTGGTGTCCTGCGCGCGAACCTGAGACGGAATGACTCCGAAAGCCACCGTTGCGAAAGCGAACGTGGCGGCGATTCGGCCCATCCAACGTGATGTTCTATTCAGACTGCTCATGATTCCTCCTCGTGGAACTGCTGGTTGCTGATAGCGGGCTGAGTACTGAGTTTTCAGATCCGCGTTTTATCTCCCGTGAGAGAGAAGCCGTGACGATGTAGCGCTTCGGAGCGCTTCCGAAAAAGTAGAATGGGTAGCATGTGACGAGCGTGACCGATGGAACCTGTCCGGGACGCAGGACGTCGACGTTATTCGGCATTACGATCTGTATTCGGTCGACTACATACGTGTCCGTTCCCTTCAGAGTCTTCAGCTCAATTGCATCGCCCGCGGCCACGTCCTTCAGCCCGCGGAAAAAACCGTCTCGATGCCCGGCGATGCCTATGTTTCCCGACTCTCCCGGCCGTGCCGTTCCTCGAATCCGTCCGACACCGCGATTGAGCGTGACATCGTCTGTTCCATCGAGCACGGGCGCCTCGAGGTGGATTTTCGAGATACGGAGGACGCCCAGCGGCGCGTCCGATTGCGCGGCGAGGCTGTCGCGGTAAGCCTGCACGCGAGGCTGATCCCAAAGCCTGAAATCAACTTCGGGGGATTCCATCTCGGGCGGCAAAGTCTGTTCCTCTGCATCGTCCTGGCTCGTGGCTACGGTCGACTCTAGAGCAGCGAACTTTCTCAGCTCGGTGCGTGAACTGAGGAAGCTGTCGATTTGAACGGCTGCGTAAACGGCGACCAGAAGAACGCCGGACGCGAGCAACAGCCTCTCTGTCCATATCCAGACGTTCCGCCCGTGCTTCGGTGCATTGCCGTTGCCGCTCGACGACTCGACTTGGCGTTCCAACGGTTTTTTGAGCGTCCACATAAGCCCTTGCTCCTCGCCATCCGATCCCGAGGCGAACATCAAGCGGCCGGCAGCAACTGAAACCGGCGGGTATTGCGAGCCTGACGAGATGCTTTTGGATTCAACGATTCACGGAGCGCCGCCTTGGCCTGATTGAGCCGCGATTTAGCGGCGGTCACGGTGAGCCCCATCTTCGTTGCGGTTTCTTGGACCGAGTGCTCGCCCAGCTTTTGCAGCTCGACGGCCCGCCGAATCGACGGCCGCAGCGCGCCAATCGCCTGACGGAGGATTTCCGCGCGCTCTCTCTGCGCGAATTGTGTTTCCGGGTCCGGAGCGGGGTCGAGCAGAACCGCGACTTCCCAATCGCCGTCAGCGCCGCGATCGTCCAGGGACCGTTCGAGCGCGGTGCGTTTCTTTCGCTCGATCATCAGCGATGCGTTGATCGCGATGCGCATCAGCCACGTTGAGAAGCGGGACTTTCCGTCGAAAGCGTGAATGTTGGCGAAGGCGCTCAGGAACGAATCCTGCAAAGCATCTTCGGCGTCCTCGCGATTCCTGGTGATGCGGTATGTAGTTTTGAGAATCCCTTTCGAATAAGCCCGCCAGAGCTCATCGAAGGCCTCGGATTCCCCGCGTTTCGCTTCGGCCACCAGCCGGGCTTCGTCGAGGAGTTGGAGCTGGAGCTTCACCTCGACAAAGTTGCCTGTCGATCCCTTCTCATTCACTACGATTGCATTCGCGAAAGCCATGTGAAGCCTCCTCAGACCGCATGTGAATTGCGATTGCTGATCTTCGACAGCGCGAAGAAATGCAATCGCGCGACCATCTGGAAAGATTGAATCGGCGGGACTTGTGATGAAATACGCGGCTGAACTTTTCAGAAATGCCGAACGATCAGAAATGAAAATCGATCGCAGAACTGGGGTGGTAGCCGAGTGTGTTTCGCCGTAGCGAAAATTGCGTGCAGGCGGGAGAAGATCGATCGCAGGAAACCGGGAGGGAGGGCACGACCATGTCCGTCAATTGACCTCGTGCAGAAAATGCGAACGGGTCCCCAGTGGAATGGAACGCTCCACTCCGCCAAGGACCCGCTCACGAGGGGTTACTTCGCATTCACCCACACGCTGTCGGCCGAGTTCAGCTCTACACCCGCGACTTCGGTGCTCAGCTTCACATACAGCGGCGCAGGCTTCGTACCCGGCGCTGCATGGAACTCGAGCAAATACTGATTGTCGAGCGTCCGCTGCAAGGTGTCCAGATACGGCTTGAAACTCACTGCGTTCTGGGTCCCCAGGTAGAACGACTCGCCGCCGGTTTGCTCCGACAGCATGGCAATCCCGTTCTGCCCGTTGGTGATTTCCCAGTAGTTGTTCGCCAGGCGGCCAACGCCTCGCGTGAAGATGGTATGGATGGTCGTGCCCGTGCGCTGCGCGACCTGGCTGGCCGAATCCACATCGGGGCTGATGTTGCTCAGGCCCCGGTGCTTCGGTCCGCCACGGAAACGATCGATACCGTCCGTAATCATTACCACTTGCCGGCGGTTCGCATCGGCTGGCCAGCGCTTCATCAGGTCGATTACGGAAAGATATGGATTTCCGTAAGCGCCGCTGGAAGCGAAGGGAATTCGCAGAGCCTTCGCGGCCTGCTCGTGGTCGGTCGTAAAGTTCTGCGCGATCTGGACCGTTCCGTTGCGCATGTAGCCGACGCCCACCAAAGCGTTCGGCTCCTGCGAATTGATGAACGAACGCAGATCGTCGAATTGCGACGCCACGCTGTGATCGGCTGCGTCGTCGATCAGAATGAACAGGTCGAGTCCGGCGCGTCCGTCGCGAGCCGGGGTCCAACCCGTCACTTGCAGGCGTTTGTTGCCCTGCCGGACGACTACGTCTTCCTTCGTCACTTCCGGCACGCGTTTGTTGTCATCCAGCGCGCGCAGCGTCACCGTCATCTGCACGGGAACGGTAGTCTGCACAGGCGTGGTCGCCGCGATTGCTTTCTCCTGTGCCTGCACGGGGAATGCCCCCAAAAGCGTTAGCGCGGCCAAGAGCAACGGCAGTTTCTTGATCAGATAGTTTTTTCGCATCACTTCCTCCTTGTCGAAATGTGCACTCGGCTTTACGCCGCGACGTTGTAGACAATTGCAACCGTCGGGCCAACTTGGTTCGTTGAATGTGGAGGAGTTGCTGCGCAAAAAGACGCCGACGAATTCAGAAATGCCGACTGGTCAGAAATGTGAGTGCATGGACGCTGGCATTTTCATTTGCGTCGGAGCATTCGTGGGAAATCGAAGAGGAGGAGAGCCGGAATCCGGCCATCCGTCAACAGAAAGGAAACAGCGCGGTAGATGGAGGGAAGCCGAAATGGCTTTCGGGTCTGCGCCGGCGACTTCTTAGCTCGTAGCGCGCATCGCTTTGAATCGGCTCTTGCTGATTTGCAGATTAGCGATTTTCGAATCCAACGTTTGGCGCGGAATCCCGAGTTTCGCGGCCGCTCCTAACGGACCTGCGATGCGTCCTTGGCTTTCAGCCAGCGCGGCTTCGATGATTTCTCGTTCGCGGTCGGCCAGCGTGGCGCCAAGCGGCGCCACCATTCCTGCTTGGCGCGACGCGTCGCGCTTCAACCAGGTCGGATCTACCCAGAATGTCTCGCCCTCGCAGAGAATCACGGCCCGCTGGATCACGTTCTGCAGTTCGCGGATATTTCCGGGCCAGCCGTACGACTGAAGCATCTCGACCGTTCCCATCCGGACCGTGCTGAATGATTTGCCCGTCTTCGCGGCATACCGCTCGACGAGATGCTCCAGGAGCAGCGGAATATCTTCCAGTCGGTCCCGCAGCGGTGGCACCTCGATTGGGAAAACATTCAGCCGGTAAAACATGTCCTGCCGGAAGGTACCCGCATTCACAGCGGCGTTCAGGTCTCGATTGGTGGCGGCGATGATGCGCACGTCCACCGAAATCGGCTGGCTGCTTCCCACGCGCTCGAATTCTCGCTCCTGAATCACGCGCAACAATGCGATCTGCGTCTCCATGGGCAGCTCGCCGATCTCGTCGAGGAAAATCGTCCCGCCGTGCGCCGCCTCGAAGCGCCCCTGGCGCCTCTGAAGCGCTCCTGTAAACGCGCCTCGCTCGTGTCCGAAAAGCTCCGAAGCAATCAGCGACGCCGGAATCGCGGCACAGTTCACGCGAATGAACGGGCGCGATGAACGATTCGACCGCTGATGAATCGCACGGGCAATCAGTTCCTTCCCCGTTCCGGTCTCGCCCAGAATCAGAACGGTCGCATCGGTTGGCGCCACCAAGTTCACTTCCTGCAGCACCGACTTCAGCACTCCGCTTTCTCCCACGATCGCATCCGCGGCGGTTGATTGTCCGTGCACGAACTCGGTCCGCTGGAATGTCGCCCTAGCTTCGTTCTTCCCGCCAAACGTGTACGTCGAAACCATCGCTAGCCTCCTTACAACACTCATCGTGGATTGTTGTCGGTTCGATTCTTTGCCAGCGCCGCCTGAATTTCCCGCAACAGCGCGTCGCTGCGCACGGGCTTGTTCAAAAATCCAGCTGCTCCCGATTTCATAACCAGATCGCGAAGCGACGCGTCGCCGTGCGCGGTGACGAAAATGATCGGGACCGTGCTGTCGGCGTCCGCCAGCCGCTGCTGCAACTCGATGCCGCTCATCCCCGGTAGCCGGACATCGAGGATCAGGCATGCCGTCTCTTGTTGAGTAGTAGATTCGAGGAACTCTTCCGCCGTGGCGAAGGTATTGGTGGCGAAGCCGGCCGCCTTCATGACGCTTCCCAGCGCCTCACGAAGGGGCTCATCGTCGTCTACGATGGCGATGATGCCGGTCTTTGTTAGTGTCTCGTTCACTTGGATTCACCAGATACCAGGCTCGCTGGAAAGTCTCGCGAGCGAACACAGACTACATTTCCCGGGAATCGGAAGCTATCCTGCTTTAGGATGAGACCGGTACTTACTTACGTGGGCTGGCTTTGAGCCTTTCGGCCATGCGGACGAGGTGGGCGAGGGACTCGGCCTGGGTTTTCTCCATCACGTGCGCGCGGTGGGTCTTGACGGTGAGCTCGCTGGTCCCCAATTCGTCCGCGATTTGCTTGTTCAGAAGGCCTGCCACGACAAGGTCCAGCACTTCCTTTTCGCGAGGCGTCAACGAGTCGAACCGCGAGCGAATTTGGGTCAGTTCGGAGCGCTCCTTGCGAAGCCCGCGGTCGCTGGAGATCGCTTTCTGTACAGCGTCCAGTAGGTCCTGCCCCCGCACCGGTTTGGTCAGAAACTCGTGCGCACCTTCTTTCATAGCGCGCACGGACATGGGAATGTCTCCATGGCCGGTAATGAAGATGATCGGGATTTGAATGTTCGATTCGATCAACTTCCCCTGGAGATCGAGGCCGCTCAAACCGGGCATTCGCACGTCGAGCACCAAACAGCACGGCGCATCCGGGCGTTTCGCAGCAAGAAAATCCTGCGCCGAAGCGAACGTCTCGACGCGCAGACCGACGGACTTGATGAGGCTTTGTAGCCCGTCGCGGATCAGCCGTTCGTCATCGATGACGAATACGATGGGTTCGGGCTCTTTCATTGGGCAGGGACGCCGCCGCTCGGCATCGTGTATTGGAATGTGGCTCCATGCGAGCCATTTGGCTCGGCCCACAGCTTGCCGCCGTGAGCCTCGATGATGGACCGGCTGGTGGGAAGCCCCATCCCGATTCCTTTCGCTCGCGTGGTAAAAAACGGCTCAAACAGCCGCGCCATAACCTCGGGGCTGAGTCCGATCCCGGAGTCCTCGACGCTAACATGTATTTGACCGCCATCCAGTAATTCCGACCGGACCACCAGCTGCCGCGGCCGGTCGGTCACGCCGCTCATCGCGTCGATCCCATTCATCAGCAAATTCAAGGTCACCTGCTGCAACTGTATGGCGTCACCCAGCACGGCGGGCAAGTCGGGCGCGAGCTTCGCGACAACCGAAACACTATTTCTGAATGCCTGGCCGTCGGCCAAGGCAATCGCTTCCTGAATGGTCTCGTTGATTTGAACCTGCGCTCTTTCCGGAGTAGCTTTGCTGATCAGAGAGCGAATCCGGACGATCACCTCCGACGCACGCGTCGCCCCCTGAATCGTGCGCTCTGCTGCGGCGCGCGCTTCTGGAAGGTTCGGATCCTGCCGCGAAAGCCAGGCTACGCACGCATCCGCATTGGCGACGACGGCCGCCAAAGGCTGGTTCACCTCGTGAGCAATTGATGATGTGAGCCCGCCAATTGTGGTGATTCGCACTACTCGAGCCAGTTCGGTCCTCGTGACCTGAAGAGCCGCTTCCGTGCGCTTCTGCTCCTCAATTTGGTGGAGCAGAGCCTCGTTCGTGCTCTTCAGCTCAGCGGTTCGCTCCGCGACTCGGACTTCGAGTTCATCGCGGGCGTGCTTCAACGAATCCTCTGTTCGTCGTCTCCATGCGATCAGCCAATTCGCGATCAACGCGCAGGCCACGAATGAAAGGAAAAACGGGATATCTTCCGGTTTAATGCTAAATGAGCGAAACGGCGGAATGAAGTAGTACAAAACGGCCAGTGTGCTCAGTCCGACCGCAACCCACCCGGGACCTTTGCCGCAATACCACGTGCTGGTAATCACGGCGACCGGGAACAGCAGCCAGAACGGATTTCCCAGGCGGACTTGAAGCACCAGCGAAAGGTATGTCGCCGTGAGCACGAGCACGACGGCGAAAATGTAGAGAGACAGTGCTCGCAGCTTGGATGGCGCGGCGTGGGTGGCTGGCATTTCGGAACACAGGTCCTAAACGGGACGCAAGTTTTATACTACGAGCGCCGATTGCTTAGCCAGTGCCGCGGGAAGCGGCGATATCGTCTCGGGGTGGGATTGAGCGGCTCCTGTCCGAATCGACGGTCAGGAGCCGCCTCTGCGACCTAATTCGCTGCGCCGGAATCCGACGCTGCTTCCTGCTCCACTTCCTTTTCTGTCTGATCCGCTTCCTGTTCCTGCTTGTTCAGGTCTGCGACAGCCGTCGGATCGGGTGTGGCCATGCCTTCGGCAATTGCTCGCGGATTCGCCGCAGGAGCCGGAGGCAAACCGTCCTTGCCCTGCTTTTCCGAAAGGATCTTCAGCCCCGCGTCAACCTGTTCGCGAAGATGATTCTCCATGTCAATCAGGTCCGTGAGCTGAACTCTCACGGTCGACCCGATCGCGCAATCGGAATTCTTGCTGGCCAGAACCTGAACGGCGACCGTGTTGTCGTCGTCCGGGACATCTTCGATGCGCTTGATCACGTCGCTCGACGTGAGCGAGCACGTGTCGCCGTCCTCGTCTGCCTCCACTACGGAAAACGCGACGAACACTCGGTGACTCGGATCGAGTGCCGGCGGAATTTCATCTCCCGAGCTCGTGCTCGACGCAGGCGACGCCGAGCCGGCGCTCTTCTGCTGGTCCGCGATCACCGCTTTCACTTCGTCCGCGATCATCTGCTTCACCTGGGGCGTCAGCACGGCCGGCTGATCGGCTTTGGCTTGACCGCCGGGATGGTATGCAGCCAGAACGACGCCTGCCGGATTGCCGTCAGGTTGAAAGCTGTACTGACCGGCCGCGTACGCCAGTCGGAGGTTTTCCGCGATCAAATAATCGGTCAACCACAGTGAAGCGTACGGATATACCGGATAAGGCGCGAAATAATATCCGTAGGGCCTGTACCAGGGGCTGCCGTACCAAGCCCAGCTATAATAAATCGGCCGCGGCCACGGATTGAACACCCATCCGTAATACGCGGGCGCGTAGTAGTAGGGCGGCACGTACACGAAGTAGGGCCTGCCGTGATAGTGATACCCGCGATAGACGTGCACGTAGCTGACTCCACCAATTACATACGTCCGCTGCAGATACGGACGGCCGCCGCGGTCAAGCGGACGTTCCACATACCCTCCGCGACGCCCGATGGAAACGACTCGGCTACGATCGGCGCGCACGGTTTCCACCCTACGCTCGCCGCGAGGACCGCGGTTGATCGTGTTGCCGCCCTTGTCGCGGATGGTCGTCACCCGGCCTCGATTGTCCAATTTCGCAGTGGCGCCGCGAGTCGTTGTCACTCCCCTCGTTTTCCCGCTCCTGTCGCGTTCAACCACGGTGCCATTGGCGCGCGTCGTCCGAGTGAATACGTTCTTCGTGCCGTTTGATTTGCCGTTGCCGGAATCGCTCTGGCCGCCGGCATTCACCGCCTTGCCCGGCTGGTCCGCGGGCTTGGTCGATGAGCCTCGGCCAGGACGAACGTTTCGCGGAGGTTTGGAATTGTCGGACGCGTCGGCTGGAGCATCGGACCGCCCCGGCTTGCTCATGTCCGGCTTGTTTGTGGAATTGCCTGTAGAAGATGCCCCTTGTGATGGTCTGCCTTTCCAGGGGCTGTTGCGTGCCGGTTTTTCAGTCACAGGAGCCGCCTGATCTCCGGCGTTCACTGGAGATGCGGGTTGCGCCGGTGTGTTCGCCGAAGAGCCGCGTCCTGCCTGCGCATTGCGCGACGGCCGCGGCGCCGCTGGCCTAGATTCGGATGAAGACCCCGAACGCCCCGGCCTGTTATTTCCATTGCCGCGCGGTGCCGGTTTGTCGTCCGCAGCATCAGGAGAGTCCTGCGCCGTCTCGGTCGAAGATGCGGACCGACCCGGTGCGTTGGCCGCAGGCCCGTGCCATCCACGCGCCGGTTTCGACGTGCCGTCATCGGTGCCATTCCCCGAACGATTCGAAGAGCCCGACCGGGCCGGCGCATTCGCCGATGAACCGCGCGAACTTCCCGCCCCGGCCTTCGTGTCGTTGTTACCTCGAGGTGGCCTCACTTGCTGCCTCCCGGAAGTGCGTTGGTTTTCGGGCGCTTTCTGAGCCGACTGCTGATCCGCAGCAGGATTCTCTTCCTGCTGCGCCGGCGCCTGTGGCGCGACCAACATCCAAAGACAAACAACCCAGATCAATCGAACTGCGAATGCAAAATTGCGGAGTGCGGATTTCATGACGTCTCCCTTGGATTCGTTCGCCCGGCCGAACAATTTCTGGGCCGCGAGAACCCGTTTCAGCTCGTGCCTTTGTCGGACACTGGTCTCCGACGCTCGAATTGATTGCAATCCGGCCACCAGGTGTGAACGCTGAATCGTCGAGGCTTACTATCGGGGGGAAAGCCGAAGCTTCCAGAATTGCTGACCCATCAGCATTTCAGAATATTTTATGAGGCAGCAGGCTGACACGAAAGGAATCGCGCGCGGGCGTCGGTAAGAACCCGAACGCAGAGACCCACCCGCTTCAGAAGCTGGTAGTCAAGCGGAGGGCGAAACTCCGCGACGGGCCGATCGCGTTGCCGGAGAAAAGGCCGCCGAAGTCAATCACATCAATGACGTTGGTGAGGTTATCGCCGTCCGCCTGGAAGCGCACGTTCAAGCGCTCCGACTTGTAAACGTCCGCGCCGACGGAAGCGCTGACCTGAAACGACGGAAGGATGCGGCCACGACTAAAGTTGATTCGATCGATTACCTTCTGACCGTACGTATCGGCTTCGCCCTGAATGCACTGCTGGAGCGTTAGGCTGGGATCGCACTGGAAATCGAACGGCAGGCCGGTGTCGTACTGAATGCCCGCCGCAATCCACAGGCGGGGCGCCACCTGGTAACGAACGCGCCCGCGCACCGTGTTGCGTTGATCCTGTGAATCGGGGAAATGGCCGCTCGTCGGTATTACCGCGTCATCGCCCAGAAATAGGCCGCCCGTAACCGGAAACCAGGCATTGCCGACCTCGTAGGAATAGCTCAGAAATCCGGAGAAGCCATGTGTGGGCGTCAGCTCGAGCTTGGATTCCGCTCCATAAATGATCGACTTGCGGAACGCGATTGGGTAGCTGATGGTCGTGTTGTCGATCTGATCGTCGTCGGCGTAGTTGTTCACCAGCCGGCGGAAATAATTCGCGTCCAGCTTCACCTTGCCGGCGAAAGACTTGGTGACTCCCACTTCGTAGTAGTTCCCGACGGATGGCCTGACGGGCAATTGCACGGAAATCGTGTCGAGGCCTGCGGCCGCCGTAGAACTCGATAGCAACATATTTTCAAACGATGGCGTCTGAAAAACGCGGTCATAGGAGAAATGCACGACGATGTTAGCCGACGGGAAATAGCGCGAAACGGCGAAACGGGGGCTCAGAGCTTGATTGTTCAAGAACAACTGATAATGGTCCCAGCGAACACCGGCATTGATTGTCCAATTCCCCAATCGGATGAGATCCTGCACATACGCGCCTTGCTCGAGGTCCCGACGATTCGCCACGAAGCTGAAAGTTAGGGGCGTGCTTGGATCAAACTGAGTGTCGTCGGTGATGTTGTAGTGAAAATTCTCGTTCAGAAACATATTGTCCGATTCCAGGCCCGCCTTGATTTCATGGTGCTTATGGCTGATCGTGATGCTGCTATTGAAATAACCCTCGCGAAACCAATTGTGCTGCAAGATCTGAATGGGAGTTGCCTCCGCGTTCGAGTAGAAGTCATTGGAATTATCACGGACCATGCCACGAACGTCGAACACGACATTGGGTGAAAATGTGTGCTGATACGAAATGATGCCCATCGTTTCGAAGTTATCCGCAGTGAGTAGCTGTCCGGCAGCTTGCTGCACCTGCTCGTTAGGCAGCGTGTAGCGCGAAAGCTCGTGCCGAACAATGAGGCTGAGGCGGTCCTTGGACGTCAAATCGCGTTGGTAATGAACGGAAAAGTCGCCGACGGTACCTCGGTTTGTGAAGTTCTGTATCACGACGGGATTCAAATAGTGACTGGTCATGTCACCGCTGGCGCTGACACCCAATGTGTTTTGGCCCCAGACGTATTGGCCTTCGACAAAGGCGCCGGCCGTATCAAAGCTGCCGCCGGAAAGAACGGCTTGCCCGTGAAAACCCTGCTGGGAATCCTCCAACGTATTCACTTCCACCACGCCGCCCATCTTGCGGCCGTACTCGGCTGGAATACCGCCGGTGTAAATGCTCATGGACTGTACGTCGTCGGCCTCAATTTCAGGCCCGAAGCTGGGCGAGCGGTTGTCGGTAAGAGGAATACCGTCGACAACGAATTGCGTTTGATATTCGGAGCCTCGGGGATGCAAAACGGCATTGCCTTCATACAGCCATCCGGGCTGCGAGTTCACCAGGTCCTGGATCGAGCGGCCGGGAATCGAGGCGACTCGGTTTTGAATGGTGTCCGAGCCAACCTGGTTGACGGAACCAGCTTGATCGGGATCGATGAGCGTATTCGCCGCCGTCACGCTGACCGACTGGGCAGCCGCAGAGATTTTGAGAACAATCGGGTAGTCGGTGGGGATCGAAGACCGTATCTCGATGGTCTCGGAGACTTCAGCAAATCCCGGCTGGTTGATTTCGAGATGGTAGATGCCGAACGGCAGCCGCCGAACGTCCAGGACACCTTGGTCGTTGGTCGCTAGAGCGTGCTGATATTCGTTAGCCTCGCTCACAATCTGGACGGTCGCTTTGACGCTCAGCCCGGACGGATCGGTAACCTTGAGGCGCAATTCGCCGGTGTTCGTTTGGCAGTAGAGCGGCAGAGCGAAAAACAGAAAAAGGACTGCTAGTTTCTTCATGAACGGTTTGCCTCTGTCGTTTCTCTGTCGATCAAGAGCTGCAGGCCAGGCATACGCACCCATGCCTGAACCACCGACTGGACCGGCTCCACTCAATAGAGACATTCCGATCTCCGTCGTTTTGTTCACGCTTTTTTTGGAGCTGGTCGCCTTCACACCCGAGGTTCAAGAAATCGTGAACAGGGATAAACGGAATATCCAGATAGGAACTCCATCCAGAGGGCGCGTGACACGATTGAGCCCGACGGGGCGGTTGCGGTTAGTCAGAAGCGACAACGTCTGCTGGCCGTTTTTCAGAATCTCCCGGCGCAGGACCGATGTTGCCTTCGACGGCGGGCGGAAGGCCTCCGCTACCGGGAAACAGCCGATGCGCTGAATATGCCTCCGAGCCCGGTTTGCACGATTGAGGCGTGCGTGCGGGATGTGAATGAAAAATTCCGGTAATGACCATCAAGCTCTTGTCCAACAATAAGCTGCTTCGTCGATCACCTCAATAACTTGCCGGCGAGCCAGTAATCGACACTGAACTTTCCCGGTCCAGCGCAGATCAGCCATATAAAGAAGAGCACGTACAGAACTTCGGGAAGGTAGAGGAAATCGTCGAGCCAGCTGAGAGGCGAAAGTCCTTTAGGCAGGGTGGCAACCGCGCTCGTCAGGGTGGCGACCATCATATCAATTAATAAAGCCGCGCAGGCCGGGCTCGAAAGAAACCCCACGGTCACCAAGGATCCGCCAACGAACTCGACACTCGCCACGAAATAAGCCGTCTGGCGGGGAAATGGGACTTGGGCCTTAACGAGCGTTTCGTAAACAGGTTTCGTGCCGCCGGCGACAAACAATTTGTTTGCCCCGGAGATGGCGAAAAACAGCCCGAGCGAGACGCGTACCAGCAGGATGGCATATGGTTCCAAATCACTGCTACCCGACAGCGCAAACTGGACGAACCGTTTCCAATCCATCTCTTGTCCCTCCATCGGAGGATGTGCTGCAACGATACCCCATATCATGCAGTTCGACTTTTCCGGTGACCGCGTTCATCAGGGCTCAGTGGGTCTCTGGCGTTAATCTCTGTTCTCGACCATTATGTTGCAAGCCGCGAATGCCGGTGTAGTTAGCGAATTCTCGCGCCTCGAGATCATGTGTCCATCCGTTCGACCAACTGAGCGCGCCATGCGGGAGCCACGAATGGATCCGCAAAGTACTGTGTTTCCCGCGCAACCTTGTCTCCCCTGAACTCCATGATACTCACGGTGTAGGACGGCTTGCCGTCATATGTCAGGATGAATTCGGTAACCCAAAGATCGCCGCCGCCAATGATTCGTCGGACAGAAAACCGCTTTTTGCTCGGCTGAATGGCGCGCTGCTTCTGTATGTTGCTTCGACCCCGGGTTCGCTCGCCTGACTGTGGGTATTCCAGCACCGCGTCCTCGTGATAGATCAGGTGCTCCGTTTCAAAATCGTTGACATCGGACGCCGCCCAATGCTGATCCAGCGCCGCGCGGATCTCTTGATCTCGCACTCCAGAATACTGCTCCTTCTTTTGTTGATCGTTCATCTTGAGCCTTGTCGCGGATCATCTTTCGCGCTGAGGTATTCGAGTCCAAGCGGCCCCATCGCGGTTACTTGGGTGACGTACTCGCCGGATTTCGCCCAGTGGAAATGGGCCGTGTTGCCAGGAAGAATGATCACGGCGCCGGGCGGATAGGCTTCCAACTTGCTCGCGTCGAATTCATCACCCAGTCCAATATAAAAGACGCCGGAAATCACGGTATAGACTCGATCCTCTGGGTGCTTGTGAGGCATCAGCTTCGCGCCGTGGGGCGCTTTGACCCTGATTGTGTAAGGGCCGGGCTCCGAGGGCTGACCCACGACGACGGCCAGCCGGACCGAAGGTGGGAACGCCGGGAACGGTTTCCAATCGACATCTCCGGGCAGGATGGTTTTGAAAACCTCCTGCCCGAGTTGGTGAGGCCGGACTTCGCTTTGCTGGGCACGCTTTACGGCGCTGGCTTTCTGGGACATACAGGCCTCCTTCGTATAGACAATGTAAAACATCACCACGGACTTTCGAAACATGTCCGCCGAGATTGGCTTCGAACGCCTTCCATACTCAACGTCCCGGAGTTGAGAATCGCGGTGTGTACCACCGAACTCGGTTACATGGCAGGCCTCCAGCCGGAGTTCGAGAAGCGCAATTGCAAGATCATCGGCCTCAGTGTGGACCCCGTCAGTAGTCACAGTAAGTGGGCCGCAGACATCGAAGAGATGCCCGCTGACGCCGGCAATAGTTCTGAAGGCCGCACCGCTGCCACCAACGCTACCGTGCGCACCGTCTTCGTCGTCGGTCCCGACAAGAAAATTAAGCTGATGCTCAGCTACCCCATGAGCACCGGCCGCAACTTCGACGAAGTGCTGCGCGTCATCGATTCGATGCAACTTACGGCCAGGCACAAAGTGGCTACGCCGGTGAACTGGAAACAGGGCGACGATGTGATTATCCTGCCGGCCGTGTCGGACGAAGAGGCCAAGCAAAAGTACCCCGGCGGCTGGAAGTCCCCCAAGCCCTACCTGCGGATTGTTCCCCAGCCGAGGTAGCGGCGTGCATGTTAGGGTAGCGAGCAGTGATCCTCAAGCAGTTCTATCTGCCCTATCTGGCACACGCGTCCTACCTGATTGGAGGCGAAGAGACAGTGGGATGATTTAGGGGATTCTCTATTTCGTTTTTTGCTTTGCGGCGGCGCGCTCTTTGGCATGGGCGACGAGGGCGGCGAATCGTGCGTCACCGTGAAGCGCTTTGAGATCGGGATCTGTTTCGATGCCCAGGTCCAGGTTGGGCGGAAGTCCGTGATCGACTGCCTGTCCCAGGTCCGCCAGCGCCTCGTCGCGTTTGCCCGTGCGTAGAGCGATCGAGCCTAGACTGTAAATGGAAGCAGCGGTGTCCGGGTTCTCGGGACCCAGGACGCGACGCGAGACATTCAGGGTGTCACGCATCATCTCCTCTGCGTCCGCATAGCGGCCCTCCTCGAAGAGAATGTCACCCAGGTTATGCATGGACATCAAGGTTACTGGATGCTCGGGTCCCAATATGCGAGTCTCAATTTCCAGCGCGTCCCGCAACAGCTTTTCCGCTTCTACGTGGTGCCCTTCGTTATCTAGAATGTTGCCGAGATTATTCATCGCTTGCAGGGTATCCGGAGCATCGGGGCCCTGTACGCGGCGTCGAATATCCAGCGCCTCTCGGTACAACCTCTCCGCGTCAGCATGGTGGCCTGTCGCTTCGAAAACATTCCCCAGATTCTCCATCGAGTTTAGTGTTGCCGAATCCTCGGGTCCCAAAACACGGGTCTTAATCTCCAACGTGTCGCGCAACACCTTCTCAGCATCGGCAAAGCGGCCCTCTGCTGTGAGAACCAGGCCCAGGTCGTTCATGGATTTAAGAGTATCTGGATGGTCGGGTCCCAGGATGCGACGTCGAGTATCGAGCGTGTCGCGCAACATCGTCTCGGCTTCGGCATAGCGGCCTTGATGAAGGTAGATATCACTCAGGCTCTGCATGGTTCCGAGCGTACTCGGATGCTCGGGTCCGAGTACACGGCGCTGGATTTCGAGGGCGCGGGTCAGCAGTGACTGCGATTGAGAGTAAAGTCCGAGTTTCTCGTAGACGTTCCCCATCGTAAACATCATCTGCGCCTGAAGCTCCGGATCTTTTGAGAGCCCGGGATCGATTTCCGTTGAGGCCTTATCAAGGATCTCACGAGCAGTAACATTATTGCCGCGAGCCTGGCTCGGGTCGGACACCTTGAACATGCCGGTCATGAAGTCCGTGATGCGCGTGGCGCGATCGCGCTCGCGGGTGGCCCGGTCTCGCTCCTGAGTGATGCGGCGCAATTGCAGGCCTTGCACGACGGAGAAACCGGCGAGCAGCAGTACAAGGCCGGCCACCACGGCTACCGCGACGCGGTGCCTCCGCACATAGGTTCGCAACCAGTACCCCGCACTAGCGGGACGGGCCAAGACTGGTTCGTGGCGAAGATGTCTTCCGACATCGGCAGCGAGTTCCGAGGGCGTGCCGTAGCGCCTCTCGCGTTCCTTTTCAATGGCCTTCATGGCGATCCAGTCAAGGTCCCCACGAAGCAGACGAGCCAAATGCTTGGAGCCTGTTCCGCGCATCTCGGCGGCCGCGGTTCCAGAGCTCTTCTCGGCCTGCACTCTGGTACTGGGACGCGGCGCGTCATGTTCTCGAAGTTGGCGGACGACCTCGTACAGGGGCTGATTCCGCAACTGCTTCAGATCGATCGGGAGAGAACCGGTCAGCAGTTCGTAGAGAACGACCCCGAGCGAGTAGACGTCGACGCGTGTATCGATGTCGCGGACGACGGGATCGGATTGTTCCGGACTCATGTATGCAGGCGTGCCGACGAAACCGCCGACTTGGGTGAACATAGTCTCGTCAGCGGATGGCAGGGTGACGGCTTTTGCGAGCCCGAAGTCGATGATGCGCGGAGTGGGCTGGCCATCGACTTCAACGACGAGAATATTTGCGGGCTTGAGGTCGCGATGGATGATGGCTTTTTGATGCGCGTGCTGCACGCCGTCGCAGACTTTGATGAAGAGTTCGAGCCGATCCTGAATCTTGAGGTGGTGCTCGTCGCAATACCCTGTGATGGGCGTGCCCGGCACATACTCCATGACGAGGTACGGCTGGCCGTCGACAGTGGCACCTGCGTCGAATACTTTCGCGATCGACGGATGGTCCATGATTGCGAGCGACTGCCGTTCGGAGAGGAAGCGCTGAAGAACGGAATCGTCATATAGGCCCGCTTTGATCAGTTTCACCGCGACCTGCCGCCGCACCGGGGCTGTTTGTTCCGCGAGCCAGACCTGGCCCATGCCGCCTTGTCCCAGCTTCTGTATCAGGAAGTACGGACCGATTGTTTTTGGTTCTGTCGCAGAGGAGGTGGCTTGAAAGGGGCTGTTCGCGGGTCGCGTTGCGTCGGGGTCGCTGGTGAATGAGGCGGTGTTGTCGCTCGGAGATTCAGACTTGCTGGGAGGATGGTCTTTGGTGGGCCTCGGTGGGTCGGTCATGCCATCTCCGCAGGCGCTTTCAGGAAGTGGCGACAGTCTAGCATGGGGGTCTTGGAAACGAGGCACGGCTCCCCTCGCGCAGCGCGCCTGTAATTATCGGGGACGTCCCGTCATGTCGAACACCTCCTAGGCCAAGACTAACCGAGGTGTTTCGCCGACCTATTGAGACCACCTAAAGTATGTCTCAGGAATGTTCTGTAAAAGGATCTGTCCGGATCGTACACCGACTGAATGGCGGAGGGCGCGTCCTTCTCGAAACGAAGGGGACGCCAGAGGTACGCACAAACGTACCTCGGCCTAACTAACTAAAGAAGCGGACGATATTTTGGCGGAGGGGGTGGGATTCGAACCCACGAGACCCTTTCGGGCCTAACGGTTTTCAAGACCGCCGCCTTCAACCTCTCGGCCACCCCTCCACAAGGGTTTTTAGCGTTTTCGTTGCCCAAAACTGTTGCCCAAACGCTTTACGGCGTCCACGTTTGCGACTGGCAACGCCTTGACGTAACGGATCATTGTAACCGACAGGCTGCTGTGCCGCATTAGCTCTTGTATGATTGTGAACCGCCAGATGTGCGGGCGAATCGTTCAACTGTCGGTCATCAAGGGATTGTTGAAGCCACCACCATAAACATCCCCATAATCAGCAAAGCACCCCAAGTGAGCAGCAGAGCCCTGCTCCAGCCTCTTCCGGTTACGGCTCCTGCGAAACCCAACATCGCTAATAACACGGCGGACAGATTTAGCACCAACCAAAACCCGGGTAGTAGCTGTCGAGTCTTGAGCTGGTCTATTGATGTGACCAGAAACAGGGCCATCGCTATCCACGCCGAGGTTAGACTCCACCTAAAGATCCTGACACGTCGGTCAGACAATTCCGACTGCTTGCCCGCTGCCCAAACGTAAGACGTCGCGGTCAGAGCGATCGCAGCAGGCAAAAGCAGAACAATCGCACGGACGATTGAGCCGAAAACGGATAACCTCATAGATTCCGGCACTCTATCAGCACGCGTATTTCAAGACCGCCGGAGTCAACCACTTTCCTACCCCTCCGAATTAACCTCTCGAAACATTGTAACTCTCGGTGCGGTTTAGTGACATAGACTCGACGATGCTTGGATCAACGAATAGCACACGGACTTGACATCATTGTTCTAAGAGCCCATACGAATCTATTGCTAGTTTCTGTTAAATCGATACAATCTGGTGCAAATGTCGGTATATGTCTGATTGCTAAATGGAACCCAGTAGACTCGCCGCTCAAATCCGCTCCCGTCAGATTCATACCGTGCCGGGTGAAGAAGGGGAAGAGCAGGCGGAAGGGAATACAATGCGTAACGCGGTTTCGATTCGATCGTTGATATTGTTGGTTGTGTTGCTCGGCTTTTCCCACGGTACGTCGGCTCAAATCGGCATATCCGTGAACTTTGGCCCCCCGGCACTTCCCGTCTACGAACAGCCAATCTGTCCGGCTGATGGCTACATCTGGACGCCGGGTTATTGGGCTTATTACGACAGTGACTACTACTGGGTGCCCGGTACGTGGGTTCAGGCACCCCAGCCGGGCTTCCTCTGGACTCCCGGTTATTGGGGCTGGGGCGGCAACGCATTCGTTTTCCATGAAGGTTATTGGGGACCGCAGGTTGGGTACTATGGCGGCATCAACTACGGCTACGGCTACGGCGGCGCCGGATACGAAGGTGGACGCTGGGAAGATGGTCACTTCGCTTACAACACTTATGTGAATCACGTAAACACCGACGTCATTCACAATACCTACAACACCCCGGTCGCGAATGTCTCCGAAAATCACGTCAGCTACAACGGCGGTACCGGTGGCGTCGAGGCGCGTCCCACACCGCAGCAAGAGTCCTACGCCAATCAGAATCATGTCGGTCCGGTAGCTGCGCAGACGCGACGCGTTCAAGAAGCCCGAAATGATCCCGCGTTGCGCGCTTCCGCCAACCCAGGCAAGCCGCCCATTGCTGCTACCGCCAAACCCGGTGATTTCACAATTGGCTTCGTAGCCCCCAGACAAGCAGCCGGCGAATACAAGGCTCCTCCGGCCAATCTCGCGGGTGGCAATGAAGTGAGGCCAGTTGATGAAGCGACCGAATTGCAGGAGCACAGGTTCGCGCCGCCAAACACCGGCAACGCCGCAACCGACAAAGTGTATCAGCAGCAACAGGACGAGTTAGCTGCCAGACAAACGCAAGACCACCAGAAGCTTCAACAGCAACAGGAAGAAGAACACCGGCAAGCTATCCAACAAAACTACAATGACGCGCAAAAGCAGCAGATGGAGCAGCAGCACGCTCAGCAGACGCAGCAGCTCGAGCAACAGCATGCCACTCAGCAGAAACAATTGGAACAGCGCCAACCGACGCCCAAGAACGGACAGAAGTCGAATTAATTCACCTGTGAGCGATAGCTACGGGTTGCATTGATCTCGGGAATTTCGCTGCGAATATTACGGTACACGATACTTGCCTGCAATGGCTGTAGCTTCAGCGAGATCTATCTTGAGCGTGTGACAGTCATGTTTTCGGGGGTCCTGAAGAGCGCAACTGTCACCAAATCGTCGCTAAGACTGGCGCAAAACCACAAGAAATCAGCTAGGGTAGCAGTTGCGAACTGCTCGCCATTGCCATTCAACCCAAGGGGAGGGTGCGGCGCCCGCGGATGGAGAGGCGACCATTGAGGATCGGAAAGGAATTCTGGGAATGGTGATGGCATTTCTAAACGCCGATGGCCTACGTTAGAAATTTGTCAGAGGGAGCCTTCAGATGAAGCCAAAAACCCGAATGCGCGTCAATGAAAACGGCCGCGTCGTCATCCCTGCTTCTTTTCGACGGGCGCTTGGCATCAGCATCGGAGACGAAGTGATCTTGCAAATCGTGGACGACGAATTGCGTATCACTACGTTGAGGGGGCGCTTAGAGCGAGCGCAAGGCCTGGTCCGCAAGCACGTGAAGCCGAATACTTCTTTAGTGGACGAATTAATTGCCGAGCGGCACGACGCCGCACGAAATAATTAGGATCGTGGTGGGCGCTTCTGCTCTGCTCGCAGTACTGAATCACGAGGCTGGGGCGGAAAGACGTAAGCGTCGTCGCACGCTTTCAATTACCCACAAGTCTGAGCTGAGCGCGTAGGACCAGTACCTTCTGTTGTCTGATTGGTTGAGCGCCTGCGGAACCGTGGCTTCAGACAGGAACACCACATGATGAACTGCCGTTATGACAAAGCGGCAGCAGTCGGATTATCGGTGAAAAATGCCGGCAAAAATTCTGGGAGCATCGGCTACGATTTCGAATTAATTGACTACAATAGGGTTGGTCGCGGAAAAATGATGAAGCCAGGGAACATGGATGCTGCAACTGTCGAAGGCTTCGGCAAAGAGTGGAGCAGGTTTTCACAAGAAGTTCTGACAGATCGAGAACGAGCACAGGTCTTCGCAAAATACTTCTCACTCATCGACTGGGCCAAGAAACCGCAGAAGGTCTTGGACATGGGCTGCGGTAGTGGAAGATGGGATGTGCTTGTAGCCCCGCTCGTGGGCGGGCTTGTAGCCGCGGATGCAAGCGCAGAAGCTCTTAGCGTCGCCAAACGAAATGTGCGGGCTCCCAACGTAACGTTCGTAGAGTGTTCCCCAGAAACTCTCCCGTTCCCGGATGGGTATTTTGATTTCATCTTCTCTTTGGGTGTGCTTCACCATCTGCCGGATACACATACGGCTATACGAAGTCTTGCCTGCAAGCTTGCCCCTGGTGGAACGCTACTCCTCTATCTGTACTACGCATTCGACAATCGCCCGGCATGGTTCCGTGGAATCTGGAGAATAAGCGACCTATTCAGACGTTGCATCAGTCGGCTTCCATTTTCTCTACGGTATACAGTTTCGCAGGTCATCGCACTCTCTGTGTATTGGCCGCTCGCCCGCACGGCCAAGTATTTCCCGGTTCCCGATTCGTGGCCGCTCAAATTTTATGCAGACCGCAGTTTCTATTTTATGCGTACCGACGCTTTGGATCGTTTCGGGACAAAATTGGAAAAGCGATTTACAAAACAGCGAATCATCTTGATGCTAAAAGCCGCTCGCCTAGAAGACATTCGGTTTTCGAACAGCGACCCTTTTTGGGTGTGCGCGGCGAGCAAACCCCTGCGATCGGCCTCGACTCCAAATGAAGGAGCTGGGGATAGCGGCACGGAGAAGAATCGATTCTGAATTCTCCCTGCCGAAGGTTGCCCGTCGATATGAGGACCTCTACAGAGAACGTCTGGCATCTCGACAATAGGGTCAGACGAAACGAAGGAGAGAAACGACTTCAGGCAGGGAAACAATACAGCATGCGAGGAACAGAGGTACTGTGGCCGGGTTGAACGATTAGATCGAACCTGCGGCGTGTTGACGGCTGCGGACTGTGCCGGCTTCGTTGCTACGGGCTGGATCATCGGACTGACAATCATACTCCGGCACAATCTCTCGGAGTTTGGCGCGTACCGGCCCCGCACCATCGATGAACATCGAGGCGCGGAGCTCTTCCAATTGGCGGCATAGCTGTGTCCAATCCGGTTTCGATCCGTTTATGCGTTTGATCTTGTCGAAGGTCGTCGGCCATACCTTTTCGTGGCGATAAAACAGCTCTTCCTCCAGCTTTTCTCCCTCTCGCAAACCCGTGAATCGAATCTCTGCCGAGTCTTCCGATTTTCCCGATAGACGGATCAGCGTTCGGGCCATATCGAGAATTCTTACAGGCGTTCCCATCTCCAGGGCCAGAATGTCGCCGTGAAGCCCGATCGTGAATGCCTGCAGAACCAGCGACACGGCCTCCCGAGTGGTCATAAAGAACCGCCGAATTTCTGGATGAGTAATCGTCAAGGCTCTTCCCTGTCGCAATTGTTCCTGAAGAATTGGAACGACGCTGCCACTCGAGCCCAGAACATTCCCGAACCGCACCGATACACAGCGCATCTGCTTCTTCGGCCGCGCAGCAAGCATTAGTTCTCCAATCCGCTTGCTCGTCCCCATGACACTCGTCGGATTTACAGCTTTGTCCGATGAGATTACGACAAACGACTCGCATCCCTGCTGCTCGGCAATATCGAGTAGCCCTTGGAGCGCGAATACGTTGTTCCGGACGGCCTCTGAAACGTTTTCTTCCATGATCGGTACATGCTTATACGCCGCTGCATGGAAGACACATTCGACCCGATGATCGGAAAAACAGCGACGCATGCGTTCAGCATCGCCCACATCCGCAACACAGCAGATGAGTTTGGCTCCCAGGCCCCGCTGCCGTAGCTCCTGCTGCAAGTAAAATATCCCTGTCTCGTTCTGATCGACGCAGACCAGAGTGGTGGGACTGCAATCCAAGACTTGCCTGCAAACCTCCGATCCGATGGACCCAGCTGCTCCGGTTACGACAATGCTTCTGCCCCGCAATTGCCCCCGAACGGCTTCCAGATTGATTTGCACAGGCTCCCGGCCCAAGAGGTCTTCAAGACGCACTTCGCGGAATTGGCTCACCTTGGCTCCGCTGCGAAGGATATCGCTCAAGGTGGGCACCGTCTTGAATGGTAAATTCGTTTTGTGACACGCCTCCGTGATGCGCATCATCTGACTGCCCGATGCGGAGGGAATAGCAATTAGGATTTCATCGACAGAGTTCATCGAGACGACAACCTCGAGCTCTTCGACGGTACCGAGGACCGGCACGCCTTGAATGCGGATACCTATTTTTGTTCGATCATCGTCGACACAACCAACCACCAGGTAACCACTGCCGGTCCGAGCAAGTTCACGAATCACCATTTCCGCTGCAAAGCCGGCTCCGACCAACATTACCCGTCTCGATCGTGAAGAGGAGTCATGTCTGACGGACTCCACCAAGACGCGTGAACTCAGGCGCGCGCCGCCAAGAAGACAACCGGTCAACACGGCTTCCAAAATGTAGACGGAACGAGGGAAGGCCACTGCCCCGAGTAAATAGCGGTTTAGAATTACGAAGACAACAGTTCCAACAGTTACGGCTCTAAGAATGTTGAGCGCATCACTCACACTCGCGAAGTGCCACCAGCCATGATTCAGCTTGAAAAGGCGCAGCGTTATCAGCCGCACGGCAACAAGAAGTACACCGGACGTGAACAAGACGTGCCGATACGGCAACGAAAAATCGAAGCGCAACGACCATGCTAAGATCAAGGAGCCGAACACAAGCATCGCTTGGAAAACATGAATGAACACAGGCCGCTTTTGGAACAGAAGCCGCGGCAGTCTGAGTAGGTAGTGGCGCATGGATTTAAGTTACCCTCCTGTGTTTCATGCTTCGAGAAAAGCGCGGTTTTTCTTGCTTACTGGACGCAGCCCCTCGAGACGTTTGCAATGGCCTTCAAGACAAGATGAGACCCGCTGGAGCCAGTTGAAAAGTGATTGGATCGGGGCGGTCTTGGATGGCGAGACGTTGCTCACCGAATGACGCGCAAGTCATTCCATCCATGACGATTCAATCAGTGCGTTACCCCGTCTCCACGTAACACCTGCACGATCGTTTGAAGAAGAATTCTCATGTCGAAGAGAAATGTCCACTTTCGCAGATACTCGCAGTCAAATTTCACTTTTGCAGGAATGGGTAGATCGTCTCGGCCGTTTACCTGGGCCCAGCCTGTCAGCCCGGGAACAAGTTCATGTACCCCGTGTTCGGTTCTTAAAGCTATCAAATCATCTTGGTTGTGGAGCGCGGGGCGAGGTCCCACAAAACTAAGGTCACCTTTGAGAATGCTATAAATCTGTGGCAACTCGTCGAGACTCGTTTTTCTAAGGAACGGCCCGATGGCCGTCAGGTGCGCTTCTGGATCCGGTAGGAGATGAGTGGCCACCTCAGGGGTATGCACATTCATCGTGCGAAACTTTGGCATCCTGAAGATTCTATTATTCCGACCGACGCGGTCAGACCAATACAGCAGAGGACCTCTGGACGTGAGCCACACAGCAATAGCTATTGCTGTCATCGGAATACAGAGCAGTGGCAATAACAAGAGACCTAGAACAAGATCGAACGCGCGCTTCCGACTTGACACGACCGCGGGCGCTCGACTCAGTTTCCGCCTGCGTGGAGCGTCGCTCATTCCGTCAGCGTCAGCGCCGGCGGGCGGGTGTACTAGTTGTTGGACCATCAAGCATTCCTCGGGCCGGGTCTCGGCAGAACGCGGGAGCGGCTCTGGGAGCTTTCAAGCCAGACTAACTTTGCAGTCTCGAGCGAAATTTTCAGAACGCCTATTGTTTGGAACAGTGTCCGAGAGGTCGTGCAGTCCTGCCAGACGCACCAGAAACTTCGTCGGTCAGCAGCTCGTTGGCCACATACCACTCGGTTGTGTCCCTGAGCCCCTGCGACAACGAGTAAGGAGGCATCCAGCCGGTTTGGGAACGAAACTTTGTGCTGTCAATTGCGAGCGAGCCAAGCAGCCGACGCACTTCTGCTGACTTACCAGCAATACTGGCGGTTGCCTTCAGCAGGCTCAGGGGACAGGGAAACATCCTCGACGGAACCCCCATCGCACGCGCAATGCTTCGGATTAGTTCTGGCGTTGAAATGTCCTGGCCATCGCTCACCAAGAAAGTCTGGCCCGTTGCCTTCGGATGAGTGGCACTTGTGATAATAGCGTCCGCCAGATTCTTCACGTAAATCAGGCTTCGACGATTGGAAACAGAAGCAAATGGCAAGGGAACACATCTTTGCACCAGGTGCAGCAGCCGACTGAAATTGGCTCCAACTCCTCTGCCATAAACCAGTGGTGGGCGTAAGACTACGATCTCCAGCGTAGACTCGGTCCCAACTCGATATAGGACTTGTTCCGATTCCCATTTGGAGATCGCATAAGCATCCTCCGGACGCGGAGTGTCTGCCTCCGTGAAGGACCCACTAGATGATTGCTCTCCGTTTACTTTGATGCTGCTCACGTGGACGAGCCTCCGAACCCCCGCCGTCACGGCCATTCTCGCCAACCGCTCGGTCCCCGCGGTATTTATCTCCCGATAGATCGCCAGCGAGTCCGTACCTCGACTCTCTGTGACGTGCACTCGTCCTGCTAGATGAATCACCACATCCACTCCGACCAGGGCGCTCGACCAATCGGTATTGCTGTCGACGGATGCAATGTGGATCTTCTCGACGCCAGCGGGTACTCGCGGTTCCGATTTGAGTGATCGATGAGAACCTCTAACATTCAGGCCGAGGTCCAACGCCCGTTCGCAAACAGCTCGCCCCACAAAACCGCTGGCACCGGTAACCAACAAAAGATTCAAGTTAAAGCCTCGTCCTGATGAGTACGACTGTCAATCGCCGAGGGTCTGCTGGAAACGGATTTAATTTCCTCTTTGAGCCGGGCACTTGGGTTTGTAGCGGGCCACAGAGTCCCAACCAGCTGCCGGTATATCGTCATCATCTGGCCCAATACAGTTGCCTCTGAGAACTCCCGGATCGCGATTTCTCTTCCACAGGCGCCCATTTTGGACCGCAGGGCCGGATCGTCGATGAGAGTCCTGACGGCATGGGCCAAAGCTTCGGGATCTCGCAGCGGAACCAGCAATCCATTCTGTCCGTTTCGAACAATGTCTCGACAGCCCGGGGCGTCCGTGGCCACCATTGCCCGCCCACAGGCGGCTGCTTCTATCAATACTCGTGGAACGCCCTCACCATAAGACGGAAGGCACACGATGTTCGCTTGAGCCATGATTTTCGCCATGTCATCCTGGTGTCCCCACCATTCGACAAGACCGGACTCTGCCCAGGTGCACAACTGCGTTTGCGCGATCGAGTCGGGGTTTTCAGGGTCGGGCTTCCCGACCAGAACAAGTCGTGCAGTCACATTTCTTTCGCGCAATTTTCTGGCGGCTTCCACGAAAACTCCTATGCCTTTCGCCCATAACATTCGCGACGCGAGGAGGACTACCGGCGGACCACTAGGCTCAGGGCTTGGGCAAAATTGAGTAACGTTGACACCAGAGCCACGAATAATCGCCGTCGTGTGCAGTTTCACCACTCTCTCTCTGAGCATGAGTGACCGATCATCTTCGTTCTGAAAAACCGCTCTTGTATTCTCGTTCCCGAGCGCGATGCGAAGAAGGACCAAGAGTCCGGATCTTAGCAATCGCATTTGCCACGATTGGCTCATGAAAACATGGCCCATGCCTGCAATTGCATTAACCGATGGAGTTTGGCCAAGGAGTCTTGCGGCGCATCCGCCATAAATTATTGGTTTTAGTGCAACATGATGGATCAGATCTGGACGTTCGCGCCTGTACACCTGGATGACCTGGAAAAAGGTATTGAGCTCGCGAAACGGATTCAGGCTTCGACGGGAAAGCTGCCAGGGAATGACCTTAAACCCTTCCTTGACTAGCATTGGTTGGAAATCAGTGAGATGAGTCATCACGGCAACTTCCGCTCCAGCATCTCTGGCTGCGCGAGCAAGTTGCAGGCGGTGCGAAACAAAGTACCAATCTTCAGTTACCAGGAATAGAAGTTTCAATGGAGTGCGCGCTGAGGCGTCAAGCGAATTAACACAAACTAAGCGAGGGTCCCTACAGTCGGCCTGCCTCTGCTACCTTTACTTCGTTAACACAATTGAACTCGGGTGAGAGGCGAGCTGACTTCTGCTGCAAAAGCCAAGCTTGAAAGACTAGGACGTCCCATAGCAAATACTGCCAATTCTTATCGCCGGAAAGATGCTCGCGCCACTTTTCCCTAATTGGCGTGACATTAAAGAAGCCGTGCCAGGCGAAATTCTTGTCGGAAAGGAGGTCCTCGGCCCAATCACGGAGAGGCCCCCTCAACCAGTAATCTACGGGTACTCCGAATCCCATCTTCGGGCGGTCGATCAACGGCTGGGGAACATATTTGTTGAGGACCTGACGCAAAATCCATTTGCTGGCGCCCTTTCGGATCTTGAGCCTGCGTGGCAGTCTCCAAGCAAACTCGGCCACCCGATGGTCCAGCAGAGGTACGCGGGCTTCCAAACTGACAGCCATGCTAGCGCGATCGACTTTGGTCAGAATGTCATCCGGTAGGTAGTTGAGTAGGTCGATTGCCATCATGACTTCCTCGATGTCGAAGGAAGCGGCCAATTCGTCAATGGAATCACGAAGCGTGCTTGGTTCGCATGAATTGCGAACCACGTAACTGGGATCGTCCCAGTGCGAGAGAGCGCGGTAATAGAGTGCTTGCGGACTTTCAAGGGTAAGGAGGGTCGCCAGTTTGTGGGCTTTGTCACCTGGAGCAGACGGGGCGAGGCTTTTTGGAATAAACGGGCGAAGCATACGGAAAATCGCGTCAATTTGTTCCGAAGAAAGCATTCTAAGTGACGAGGCGGCTACCTTCCGCAGAGGCGCTGGAAGCAGCCTCGTGTAATTCGTGATCGCCCGAGTGAGGGAATACCGATTGTAGCCACCAAAAAGTTCATCCCCCCCGTCCCCGGAAAGGCTGACGGCAACACTACGACGGGCCAACTTGGAGACCAAATAGGTCGGAATTTGAGAGCAATCCGAAAAAGGCTCATCGTATATAGCCGGAAGCAAAGGAATAACATCTAAGGCATCTCTAGAAGTGACGTACAGCTCGGTATGATCGGTGCGCAGATGCTCCGCGATTTTCTTGGCGTCGATCGCTTCGTTGTACGCGTCTTCATGGAACCCAATCGTGAAGGTTTTGACAGGTCGCAGACTCTGTGACTGCATCAACGCGACGACGGTACTGGAATCGACGCCGCCGGAAAGAAATGCACCAAGAGGAACGTCAGCAATCATTCGAAGTCTTACGGCCCGCAGGAGAAGCTGATGGAGCTCTTCGACGGCCTCAGCGTCGCTAACCTGTATAGGTGATTGTTGTCCACTGAGCGCGACTTCCTTGGCGGACCAATATCGATTGAATTGCGGAGAGTCGGTCTCGGAGGCGAGCGTCAACGTGCAACCTGGTTCGAGCTTATGCAGGCCTTTGTAAATGCAGTGAGGTGAGGGCACATAATTGTGCCGCATGTAGAGGGCGAGCGCGTCGCGGTCAATCTCACCTTTAAAGTTCGGGTGCTGCCAAACGGCTTTGAGCTCGGAAGCGAATACGAAAGCGTTGCCTGTTCGGCCGTAGTAAAGCGGCTTGATCCCAAGACGATCACGGACAAGATGAAGTTTTCGATGTTGGCGATCCCAAAGCGCGATGGCAAACATGCCAACGAAGCGCTGTATTGCAGGCTGAATTCCCCATCGCTCGATTGCCTCGAGCATGACCTCGGTGTCGGAATGACCGCGCCATTTGGGCCGCCCTAGTTCACTTCTGATCTCTTCGAAATTGTAAACCTCGCCGTTGAAAATCATCACGTAACGGCCCGTTGAAGAGAACATGGGCTGATGGCCTTCCGCCGAAAGATCGAGGATCGACAGTCTGCGGAATGCCAATCCGACTCCAGCTCCATCGTCGTAGAATGCGCCGGAATCGTCGGGACCACGATGGGCAAGCGCCGCTCCCATGCGGCTTAGCGTATCGGCAGCATCATCCGCCGAGCGTTTTTGTTGCCAGAAGCCGGCTATGCCACACATGGAATTTAGAAACCTTGTCCTTGAAAGCCGCAACTGAAGGTAAGGCCATTAAGCGCTTCATTCGCACACACCAACGGAGAAGAAGCTGCGCGGACCTCCTGATAAACTGCGCAGGACCTCAGTCGCTTCACGCAGCGCCTTCTACATCGATGTGACGGTTTGATGATATTGCGGACACACCAGGCACTCATTATAGAGGTCTTCATATCGACGCGTCATCTTCGACAGGGAAAATTCAGATTCGATCCTCCTCCGGGCCGCCAGCCCTAGCTCTTTTCGCCTCGCTGACCCAGCCGCGATGAGCTTTTCAATTGCGTGCGCCAAGGCTTCTGGGTTCCGGGGAGGCACAGTCATCCCTGTATCGCCAACCAAAAATCCACTGTCGCCGACGTCCGTAACAACACAGGGGACTGCGCATGCCATCGCTTCTCCAATGGCATTCGAGAATCCTTCGCCCCAAGAAGAAGAGCAAGCGATGTCCAATCCGGCTGTGAGTTGTGGCATATCGGTACGCTCTCCGAGCAGTAGGACCTGACCCTTCAGGTCGAGTTGTTCAATTGTCTTTTGAAGCGTCGGTTCACTCTCGGTCAAACCCTTACCGATGAGCAGGAAGCGTGACTCTGGATGTTGGGCAGCGACCAGCGAAGCAGCTTGCAGGAATCCGAGTGGGTCTTTCATGGGATGACAGCGAGCCACCAAGCCTATCAATATCGCAGTACGTTCCAACCCGAACTGTGAGCGAATGGCGCAGCGAGCTTGTTCGTCTGGCCGGAACATGTCGCAATCAAAGCCGTTTGATATCACTGCACTCCGGGCATTTCTGTAGCCGCGCATCTCGTGTTGTGTTGCTCCACTTCGACTGTTGTAGACGATCGCGGATGGAAGCCGCGACAATATTCCTCCCAGCCTAATGAGCCCTAAGGTGGTCAGCTTTTCACCGTCGATCGCGTCTAGCGACATTCGAATGTTCCAAACGACTGGAGCGCCGATGCGTGATACAAATTGAGCGAGGCTTGCTGCGAGATTGCCGTGAGGCATCCAGCCTTGTATGACCTGTGGACGAAATCTTTTCATCAGCCCCCGCAGTGACAACAATTGCGCTGGATTCGGCGCAGAATGGTGAAGATGAAGGCACTCGACGGGCACACCAAGTTTTGTGATAGCCGGCCCAATCGCGCCTTCATCTTTCAATGACACGACCATCGATTGCCGGTCGCTACTCGAAGCGGAGAGGAGTTTGAGTAGCATCATCTCTGCACCGCCGACATCGAGGCCAGTGATGATATGCATTACACGGGTCAAGGCATCGTCTCCAATGCCAACTGTGTGCGCTGCACCAACGCTTCCACTGAATAATTCTCAGCGATTCGCTTCCGTGCTCTAACTCCAAGGCTGGCCCCGTCAGTGCGCAACCGTCCTAGCAAGGCCGCTATGCTCCCCACCAGCGCGTCGGGATTTCTCGGTGGGGCTACAGTACGGGTGTCACCCAGAATTTCACGTGCATCGCCCACGTCGGTCGAGACGCACGGCACGCCACACGCCATTGCTTCGCCGAGAACATTGGAAAAGCCCTCGCCAGCCGAGGACGACACCAAGAGGTCAAGCGCGTTGTAGACCGCCCGCAAATCACCACGCGGCCCGGCCCAGATCATTCTCCCGTTCAGCCCGAGCCTACGCGCCTGTTCTTGTATTTTCGCCTTGTAATGCTCGGGGCCTGTCCCGACGCTTACGAAGCGTACCCCGCGTTCGCTGCGTGCCAATTTCGCTGCCGCCTGCAGAAAATTCGGATAATCCTTCATGGGGTCGAGACGGGCGACGATGCCCACCAACATTTCGTGCGGCAAGACGCCCCATTCCATACGCACTGCCGCCCGCAGTTCTCGGTCTGGCCGGAAATGCTCGACGTCTATTCCATTGGGGATGACGATAAAACGGCCGTTGTCGGGGAAGCCACGGGACACGGCATAGCGCCGGCCAGCCTCGGAATTGGAGATAATGAGATCGGGACAGCGGCTAAATCGTCGTTCCAACCAGTAGATTAAGCGAGAAAGCCAGTCATAGCGCGTCGGGTCCACATAGGAAGCGCGTACCCCCCACGCCAGTTTCAGCTTCGAAGATCGTAGTCTGGTGAGGCAGGCGAGCAAGTTAGCTCCGGGGAGGAAGGCATATAGCGCATCCGGATGCTCCTCGTCCAGAACCCGAAACAGACTTCGCAAAAAACCCATCAGGTGCCAGCGGCTGCGTTTTCCCAAGTAGCGTACGGTCACATCAGGAGACAAGCGTCCGCGGAGGGCTCCGTCGGGATAGAAAACGAGCACGCTGACCGAGCGCCCTGCGCGTGCTAGTCCGTTGGCCAACACGGTCAATTGCATTTCGGCGCCACCGTAATCCAACGATCGAATTAGAAGAGCAATGCGGTTAACTTGCAATTTGAGAGGTATGCCTTCCGCCGGTTTCCATGTCTCTCGATTCATCGTCGCACATGCCGTCCTTGGCTCGGCTCATCTTGGTAGCATGATCGCGACTCGAACTCCGCCATATCTCGATACTGCGAATCCTGCTTATTCACATTTCCTGAACACGAATTCATTACAGCCAAGTTTCCTACCGCAACCGATTAGTTTGTCTAACGAAAATCCGCGGCGTCGATAAAAATCAATAATTTGGTTTCGAGAGGCGACCTCGAACGGGTAGCCCCCGATCCAATCAACAATATCCACCCAAAGAGACATTCCTCGCGGACAGCGGTGAGCAGAGAAGATTCTCGGCTTGCGAAGCCGGCAGAGATCAACAAGAGTGACCCCGCTCAAAAACGAAGCCCTTATGGGCCACAAGATCAGAAACCGGAGGCCCTTGGGAGTCCGGTTGTATGTCGTTTTGACAAATCGCCAAATATCGCTTTTCACGCCTTGGTCGTTGTAAATGGCTAAGAAGAGCTTGCCTCCTGGCTTCACCAAGGGAGTCATATTCTCCAGCGCCTCCCACATTGCTCCCGTATGATGCAATACCCCCCAAGCGTAGACCACGTCAAACGTTCCCTTTCTGACCAGGTAAGACTCGTCCAAGGCGGAGCCGCGCTCAATCTGCCATTCCGGGTCTTCCACGAAATAGGTGTTCTTCAATTGAACCGCGCACGCGACGGACTGCGGATCGTAGTCGAAGGAGAAAACCCTGGCTCCGAGCCGTCGAGCGGCGAGGCTGAAGATCCCACTTCCACAGCCAACGTCCAGGAACGTCTTCTGATTGAGATCCTCGATTGAAAGCATGGACCGAAGAGATGTCTCAGCCTCGAGAACTCGCTCTTCATCAAGATCCCGGAGAAAGCGTTGCCAATTCCGGCCGAACTCGAACCTCTCCTGGAGCGCCGCGGTCGTGTCAACAATCAACGAAGGTAGGGGCATTGTTCGTTAGCAGCCTTGGTCACGATTGATCACAGGGAAGTACCTTTGAAATTCGATTGCGCTGAACTGTGCTGATAGGATTTTGACCGACGAAGGCATTCTCTGCGGGACCATGCCCGCAACCACGAATATCTAGATGGCGGAGCCAGCCTCCGTACGCAGTCGAACGCCGCTCAACGCTTCTTTTTTGGAGACACAAATGACGTGTGGAGAAGTCATCTTATTCGCTGGCAATCTGATACCCGCTCTTTCTAACATCCAGGTTGCTGCTGAAATTGCGGTGAGCCCCCGGGAGAGCCACAACCCAGGGGCAGACTGACGAATTCGATTCAGATTGAGGACGCCAAAATTCGCAAAACAAAAGTACTCGCACCTCAGGACATCCAATCCCGTAGCCTCGTGGGCTCTCCCTAATGCCTCCGCATCCAAAGGAACGTGAACGTCGTATGCTTCCCGTCCCAGCCATTTTTGCAGCCACCCAACGAGACCATTCATGTTTGGGATGACCGTAACCATCGTTCCACCGGGCTTGAGAAAGGCCGCGCAGGCTCGGAGGCACTCGCTAGTTGCTTTGAAATGCTCCACGACTCCGAAAGAAACGACACAGTCAAAGCGATTCAGTAAATTAGGCGGGGCGGCGAATATATCCGCCACCGTTATATCCCCCTCCACTCCCTGCATAGCAAGAACTGCCCGGGCTTGATCGCAGCCGAGAGGGGAATAGTCGAGTCCGGCGACACGAAATCCCAGTTCCTTCGAAAAATAGGGTAGCCATGCGGAACGCGCACACCCAAGCTCTATCAAACTGGGGGCGCTACACCGGTGTTCGCCAGCGAATACCTGCCTAAATAAGGCGTCGAATTTCAATCCGACGTGATTCTTCAGCGAGCGATCCCGAGAATTGATTGGCCGCGGCAACTCTCCCTCGCGCCATATCGACTCCCAGTACTCCTTGGAAGCTTTGGATTCTCCCACTGTCTTCGCCCTCCATTACCATTTGTGCTGCTTTCCAGAACCATCAGGATCATCTACAGCGCTGACGGCTCAATCCACAAATTTCATTTGACTGGCTTCACAACTTCCTGGCCGCGAATTGTTCACGTCCCGCCGAAGCAATCGGTACCTCTTTGTCGCGAATGAGGTTGAAGTCATCTATGTCTGGCTTACTTGGTCGGCGCCGAAGCCACCAAGGCCCTTGATAGAGGCGGTCGGCTCTAGTCCTACTGCCTGTTTCGATCGGAAATAGCCAAGCAGCAGAATCGTCAGCCACCAGGTTATTTGCATTTTGATAACGAACGTCAGAATGGCCTCTCGAAAATAGACAAAAAAGACCAGAGCCACCCACCAATAAACAAGCCATCCGACAGGATCATTAGGCTCAACCGGCTTGAGGCGGCCATCGATCCATTTGTAAAAACGCCCCAGCAAGAAAAACAGCACGAACATCCCCACATACCCGAAATTGACCAGCAAATAGCCGTGAAGTCCCAGAGGTACTTCACCGGTGACATCCTCGTCGAGCGGGTGCCCTAACATATATTCGCTCGTTCGACCTAGCATGTCGTTCCGGCCTCTGGTAAATCCAAGAATCTGCGAGGGCAACAGTTCGCGCGGCAGGTCACTGACGTCGGTCAAAAATCCGAATTGCCAAAGAGAGGCTTTCTGCGAAGCGACATAACTCATATAAGTGTCCGACAGTCCCTGTGACGTGTTATCCCAAGCCAACGTCAGGAGCGCTGGCCAACTCGCATTCTCGTCGATCGTTGTCAATTCAACCAGCCCAGGCAAGCTACCCGCAGAACCGATCACGCTGATCAGCGACCCCAGACCCGCAAACACGAAAATCACAGCAAGAGCAATCACCGCCCACTTTTTCACCCGCATTCCTACGGACAGGGCCACGAGGTAGCAGACTATGACGGGGTAAATAAATGGGCGCCGCCCTCCCGTGGATGCAGCGTAATAGACGAAAAATACGAATGTGAAGAGCAAGAACAGCTTGTCTCGCCCTGTTATACCTAGTCCCCTTATTTTCTTGCCGATAAGGACGACGAAGAACAAGACAAATGCATCGGATGAGAATTGAGAGAAGTTTCTATAGAAAATGTACTTGCTTTGAATCTGATATTCCCCGGATCGTACTTGACTGGCCATTGCGATAACTGCAGATATTCCTCCGATCTGGACAACGTAAATGACCGTAAGTAGAACGCCGACGACAAAAATAACTCTCGCCACATACGCGGAGCTTGCAAGGGGATAACAATCGCGTCCGGCACGAACCGTTGATTTGGAACGATTTGATGATTTCCGGGAGTACCCGAGAGAGAACAGAACATAGGACAACATCAGTGACAATGCCGTGTATGCATCCCCCACTCCGAACGTTTCATAGGCGTATTTCGCCCTTACCACGTCTTCACCAAAACACAGTACGTTGATTGGAACGAGTGCGTACAACACAAGGTAGTAACAATTGAACGCTGTCATCGCATCGATGGGCATGCCACGAAGGCGCCGACGCACCTCCAGGCCGGCGATCAGCAAGCTCAGAAATATATAAATCGACAGAGTCAAGTTAGTCGTGATCTCCGTGCTCGCCAGGCTAGCCGCAAGACACGACCTCAGTCAGATGTTCCGTCATGGCATTACTGCCTCTTCCTCCGCAACGCGACGGCTCGGCGCGTGCTCCTTCACCATAATTCTGTAGGAGCTCAGAATCACATAGAAGCATGAGACTGCATAAACGCACGAGGTTGATATCGCGATCCCGGCGACTCCCCATTCCCTCATCAATAGCAAGTTAAGGATCACATCGAGAATCAAACTGATCATCGCGCCGTACATCAGCACGTCGTTCCGCTTTGCCGCGGACAGGAATTTCACAAACAGCAAACTCAAAATATAGAACGGTACCTGGATTAGGTAGCAGATCTGAATTCGGCTCACGAGTTCCGTATCGGCGTTCGTAAAAGCACCGCGCTGAAACAGCAGCGTGATGAGGGGCTTCGACAGAACCATCAGGACAACTGTTAAAGGAACAGTTGTGGCAACAATTAGAACCGAATATTGCTTGAGCGTGTGGCGACAGCCATTCCAATCTTTTAGCGTCACCATTTTGGAGAAATATGGGAGCGTCGCGGCACTCAGCCCCGTCGCAGCGATTGCGAACACAGCGCTGATGAGTTTGTTTGCATAAGTCAGCCCGGCCACGCTGCCGCTCGGCAGCATGGCGGCCATCGCCTTATCTACCACCAAAGTGCTGCTGAGCAGAAAGGAACCAGCGATCATGGGAGTGTATTGGCGCAGCACCGACCGCAGCGCTGGAGTAAGTCCGGTGCATTTCACTGCAAGCCTAAGCCCACGAGTCTTCAGCGCTCGTGCGAGCAGCCCGGCCTCGATTGCACTTCCTGCCACCGTGCCTCCTGCGAGGGCGTATGCGCCCCAACGCTGTGCGGCCAGGGCGAGAAACGTGATCACCACAAATGGCGTCGCAATGGGTACAATCGAGGGCACAGCAAACCTCTCGCCCGCGTTCAAGACACTGGAAACGCAGCTCGCAATTCCGTTGAAGAAAATGAACGGAAGGAGCATCAGCAGCAGATCGCGCGTCAATCCTAGTTTCGGGGCCGAGAAGCCCGACCCAAGGTATGGCAGATACAGTGGAGCAAACAATCCCAGAAGGCCAGCAATGAGCAGCAGTACTAAAGTACTGAACACCACGACATTCGAAATCAGCTCTTGAGCCGCTTCAAGACCCTCCCTGTGAAGGATCTCGACAAACACGGGTATCAAGGCGGAGGCCAGCGACCCGGCCACCACCGTAACGACGAAGGACGGCAACAAATAGGCGACCAAGAACGCATCAATTGCATCGCTGCGACCGAAATATCGGGCGACGACCAGGTCTTTCACGGTCGTCCCGATCGTGACGAGGGTACTGAACGATCCTACGGTTAAAGCAGCACGAAATATCTTTGCGTTTGTGGACTCGGAAAATGCTCTCAATGGAGGGACCCTTCGCTGAGCACTTTGACTTCTTTTTCAATTCCGCCTTGGCTCCTCGCGGCACCATAAGAGGTCTTGAGCCAGGCTACAAACTTCCCCACGCCTTCTTTGAGTGGCGTGTTTGGCCCAAAGCCGACCGTCTTGCGCAAATCCTCTATATCGGCGTGCGTCGCAAGGACGTCCCCAGACTTCATGGGCAGCATGCTCCTGACGGACTTCTTGCCCCGCTCGACCGACCGGCGAGCGACGTGCATGCCGATAAAGCCAGCCGCACCCGTGACAAGTATTTTCATCGGTTCTTCACGCCTCAGGAAGCAGCAATGATGTATCCGTGCTGCCGGGAAATTGCTCTGGCCAGTCTTTATATCGGTTGGACGTCGGCTGCATCCACATCCACTGCGCAGGCGCTTCGGATGAGATCGATCGATATGACAAAACGGAAGTTGTTCTTTCTGCGTCGCAGCAGGATACCTTCGCAACCGGCCAGAGGCCCCCGGATGATGCTCACGCGGCGGCCGGCGGTTAAGAAGGGGTGCGGTTCGGCGCACGGGGAACGCGAAAGACCCCTGCGCAGGCGATCCATCTCGTCGTCAGGAATAGGCATCGGCTGGCCGCTAAAACTGACCAGGTGAACGACGCTGGGAATCTGCAACACTCGCAAGCGGTCGCGCAAGGCAAGCCGCACGAACAGATAACCCGGGAAGAGCGGTAAGTCCAATGTCACCCGGCGATCCTTCCATCGCCGCACAGAACGATAAAGCGGGAGGAAACATTCGAGCGCTCTCGATTGCACCTGGGCGGCCACCTGCTTCTCATGATTTGCGCACGTGTAGGTTGCGTACCAGCGCACCTGCGCCATCGCCAGTTCCTGGCCCAGCGGGTATTCTGTCGACTTTAATCCCTGCACTACACTCCCCATCCGACGGACTCCGGACACAGCTTCGCCCCGTCACTTACAGGGCTGCGCGTGACCTAACACTATTATTATTAATGAGTTACAACCAATCTAGTGATTAACCGGCCCGCTCGCCGATGGACCTTGGATGCCCGGTCCGTCCGCGACTTCCTGCGGGCTCGATTCCGGCGCGCTTCCGTTTCGCGACGCCCACGGCACGCGCGCCGTCAGCGTGCCGGCCACCTCCTCAACCAGAACTTTTCGCGGGTCTTTTGGATCGAATTCTTCCCATCGCGCTGATCCCATTACCCACATCACGGACAACGCCGATCCGAGAAAAGTGCCCAGCAATATGATCTGTAAGCGGTGAGGGGATGATTTCTTCTCGGGAACCCGGGCCGGGTCGAGCACTTTGACGCTCGGTGTTTCCTTGGCCTCTTGCACTTTGGCGAGCTCGAACTGTTCGGTCAGCAGTTCGTAGACGGTTTCCTCGATTTTCGCGCGACGGTAATAGTCGCCATATTTCGCGCCCAATAGCGGCAAGTTCCGGATAGTGGGATAGGGAAGGCCACCGACCTGAGCAGGTGCCGGACCAGCGGACGGTCCGGACGGCGTCGCGGCAGGGTCCGAATCCTTTGCTTGGGCCCCACCGAGTTTTTCGAGCTGCTTACGCAGTTCCGCGACACGAGCATTTAGGGCTCGAACGCGAGAATTGCTGTCGGTATAGATCTGCCGGAGGCCCTCGAGCTCCGATTGTGCTGCGATCATCTCGCCGGCGATTGTTCCCGCCGCGTCCAGCATGGCCTTCCCCTCTTGCTGAATGTCGAGCGTGCTGTTCTTGCTCGAGAACTGCGCGAGTTGATTGGAGGCGTCGTCCAGATCTCCCTTGACGACCTTGAGGCGCTCCTCGAGAAACACGCGCTCTCGGTGTGCAGAGGTCGTCGACAACTCGGAAACCAATGAATTCAGTTGGTCAACATAAGCGTTCGCGAGGGCCGCTGCTCGCTGCGGACTGTGATCTGCCACACTGATGGTGACGATGCCGCTCTTCCTATCCTCAGAAATCGCCGTATTTCCATCGAGCCTTGTCCGTGCATCAACCATAAGTCGCGTGCCGTAGACCTTTCTCAAGTCAAACTGCTGGATCAAGCGATCTTGAGAAGTTTCACTTCTCAAGACACCGATGAACAGCGCACCTGAACTCTTAAGGCCAAGCAAGTCTCCGGCAATGGTTCCCAGGTCTCCTCCGGTCTTGGTCGCCATCGCCGCCATCATGGCCATGCCGCCCGAAGACTGCGGATCGGGCGGCATCAGTTGCGCGGTCGAGGTGTAGGACGTTGGAATCAAGAAGGCCACGATCGTCGATGCCACCAGAGCCACTGTCCCAGCTCGCACCAAGAATTTACGGCGTTTCCAAATCAATCGCAGCCGATCCACTTGTCGCGTGCGCGAATCGTCGGGGGAGACCTCCGCGAGCGAAACTTCCCCCGCGTCCGGCTGGGGATCGATCTCACGCTGCGGCTTCACGGCTGTCGGCGTCACGTCTCCCCTCTTCTCCCTCGAAGCCTACTTAGGCCACGATTTTGGGTAGAATCCGAACTGCAACGAGCTGGTCCAATTGGATTGCGGTGTTGACGCGAGCAGAGGGATATCCCATCTTTCGTATTGCGTTGAGGCGGAAAGATTCCAGTCTCCGTGGATCCACCAGTTCACGGAAATCGAGCCGTCGGTGAGAGAACCTCCGCCAGGAACGAAATCGTGTGCCGTCGTGGAATGACGGTAGCCAAACTGGATGGAGTTGCGAGGTCCTGCCCGATACGTAGTCCAAGCTTGGAACCCCAGTCCTTCCCTGCCGATCCAGCTCCCGATGATGTTTCCTTTGTTGGTGTACAGGTCATGATAGAAACTGTCGAAATAGACGAATGCACCGTGGACACTTTCAGGAATCGGAAGGGCGGTATAGACAGCCTCGACTCGGAAATCCAATTTCTCTGCGCCCGGGAGACGGGGCATATAGACACCCGGGTCGTAGGCGCACCGCGGCGGATTCTGCATCGGCAAGGGGTCGTCGTCACAAAGCGAACTGCTATACAGCGTTAGCCAGTTTCGCAAATACGGAACACGGTAGGAAAAATCAGCGCTCCCGGTGCGCTTCCCTGGATTGTCGTTCGATGCGTAGAATAGTGACGACTTACCAACGCTCGTGTAGCTGTTCCAAATTGCGGCAGGGGTGATCGCACGGCCAACTCCTCCGAACTCGACCACTCTCGTAACGCCCACCTCCAAATTCTGTGTGACCTTGAAACTGATCTTCTCGCCGTGAATAAGGGGCCGAGGCGGAAACTCGTTGCCTGAAAGCTTGCCAACAAAAAAGTCCCACTTCATCGGGCCCAGCCAGTGAAAAATCCAGGGAAGAATAAAAGGTTCGACGCGACTCGCGCGAAACATATAGATTGGCTCGGCGTTGTCGCTGAACATCAAGTCTCCCCCTTCTCCCGGTCCCCACCAGAGACTCTGCTTGCCAAACGAAAAATCCCAGCGCGCCACATCGGCCGCTACATAGGTGTCAAGGAGCGTGAACTGGCTCATGGTCGAAAACGGAGTTGCCGGCTGTAAAGGGTTCTGATCCATCGTGGCGATTGCTTGACGGACCGACAGTGAGTAGGCCGGCGCAAAAGGGGCGTATTGGTATTCCCCCCGCACATAGAGCACAAAGCGCCCCGCGGTGGCATAACCCGAAAATCCGTCGTAGGTGTTGAACCCTTCCTCGTACGGGCGCCCGTCGTCGTTGATGATTGTCTGGCCGAAGTGATAGCTGTCGTGCAACGGAGGGCCATCGATGTCGGTGATCCTCGTGTAGACCGACTCCAGTTGCGCGGACCACTCGTCGTTTCCACCAAGTCGGTCGAGGTCACTGCGGAATTCGTCGAGAAGTGCGGCGTAAATTCGATCTGCTTCGGGCAAAGCCGACTGGTCCGAACGGATTCGTTCGCCGGTCTCTTGCACCAGTTGTGCGCACTCAATCCGAGTCCACGGGCGCATGCCGAGAAACTCTGAGTGGATGTAACCGAGCGCCGCGAGACGCTCGATTGCCGGGTAGATCCAGCTGTCGAGCTCAACGAACGGAGAACCAATGCTGGTGGAACTTCGACCCGGTGCTTTGTCCTTGGTTTCCGCATAGGTTTGCCACTCGCCGCCACCGAGCTCGGGATCGTGATGGTGCCGATATACTTCCTCGCCCACGAACCACCCAATCGCGTTGCCCACCAATGCGTCCGTCGGGAAATGTTGCTTCGCGTTGACTCGAGAGAAAGTGACAGCCGATGCCAGGCCGTATGCAAAAAGCGATGTCAACGGCCCAGGGTATTCATGAGCGACAACACTTGCGATCGACCAAGCCGCTGCGGCGTGCTCCGAGGGGAACGAATCGCCGCCCTGCCAGAAATTGCCTTGGTAGTCGTCTTGCAAAGGTCGCTCGCGGCCGAACGCATATTTGCCGGTGTACGCGACAGCCAAGCTGTTGAGCGCCGCTTCGGCGGCGAGAACTCCGGTTTCGCGCTTGTGATCGTCGTGCGTGAAGTGGCCCCAAATATAAAGTCCGCCCGCTGAGGCTGCGATCGAGGCAAGGCCATAGTTTGAGAGGTCTCTGCTGAATGTCAGGACACTCGGTGAGTTCGAAAGATGCTTGCTCGCTTCCGTGTCCGTGGCTAGCGTTCCGCCGATGGTGACCCCGAGCGGCAGTAGCCAGTCCGCGTCGACGAATCGGAGGTGAATCGGGCTCGTCCAAATCGCCTTCTGGTCCTCGAGAATGTTCTTGAACAAGTGCGGTCCGACCGAGTTGTCGTAGTCTGGTGTCTTCACTGGTTTTTTTTCGGTTTGACTGGAAGAATCGGATTCAGGACCGGCCTGTGGCGTCGTGTTGGAGGCCGCTTGTGGCGGCGATTGCGCGAAGCAATCCATGCTTACACCGCCTACAGCCGCAAGTAGACAAGATCCAACCACCATTCCTCTGCTCCATCCGTTCATCTCATCACTCTAGTAACGCACCGCGATAAACACTGCGCTCGCGACGGACGCTGCCACTTGTGCCGCCGTGAACAGGTTCTGCCAATTTGGACCGCCCCCAATCGCCTTCTCGGGCACAATTACGGAATCCCCAGGTTGGAGCGTTGCGTTCAGAGAGTCCCCATCCCACACACCGCTATGCGAGCCGATCACCGATCCATCCGCGCGAATCACGAAGATGCCCTTCTTGTTGGCAAGTGTCGTGGGTCCGCCGGACTGGCTGAGGTACCACTTCGCGCTCCTGCCGGGCCGGTAGGAAACCGCCGTAGGATTGAACACCTGCCCCGCGACCATCACGTAGTCGGGCTTCTTGGGAATTACGAGCGTGTCCCCGGCTCGAACTTCGATATCTGCGGAGGTATTTTTCCAACGATTGATGTTCGACGAGATCCTGATATCGACGCGCCCAAGCGGGGGATTAGCACCCAGCTCGGTGAGCGTGGTTTGATATTGAGCAATGGCGGCTTCCTTATCCTGTTTTTGTTTCGGATCGGAGTCTGGCAATAGCTCCAGATTCGTCTCGGCTTCTTTGACCCGCAAGATCAACTCATCCTGCTGTTTCGCTTCGAGCTCACGCACCTGGACTCGCTGCAAGACTGCGCCATAGGGGTACGCACCAGGCTGGAATCCGCCGGCTCGTTCCAGAATGGAGCTCAGCCGCTCGCCCGGCCGAATCCCGAACGTGCCCGCGTGTTTGACCTCGCCCTTCACACTGATCGAAGCTCCCAGATCATTCCAGCCCGGGAGCTGCCGAATCGTCACAACGTCCCCGTTGTGAAGGGGTGGGTTGGCCTGCGGATCACCGCTCAGTGCCGCCGTAATCTTGATGGGCTCCCGCTCTCCGCTCAACTGCGATTCACTCGCCCACTGGTAGTGGGTCAGGTCGCCGACCTGAGTGTCGGCGCTGGGTTTGAGTCCCCCGCCGACTCGAATCAGATCTGCCACAGTCATATTGGTCGTTAGCGGGTAGCGGCCTGGCTTTCCTACCTCGCCTTGGACGTAGACGGTCGCGGGCTGCTCGGCGTCCGGACTCCGGTGAACCAGGACCCTGTCCCGTGGAGCTAGAAGAATATTTTCGGTCGGATCGCCCGCCAGCGCCTGACTTAGACCGACACTAAAGATCTTGAGCTTGCCGTCCGGCAGATACCGGAATACCTGAGCGTCTCCGGTCTGGGCGTCCGGCGATAGTCCCCCGGCCAGGTGAATCGCGTCGCTTAGGTGAATCTGGCCCGAAGTCTGGAAGGTTCCGGGACCGCGCACGTCGCCCACCACCGAGACGGTCGGCGGATTCTCGAAGTCGTAACGACTGAAGATTCGAATTGTGTCCAAGGGATGGAGAAGCGGCGAACGGGAAGGATCTGCGATCGCCTCCGCCAGATCGAATCCTTCTACGCTCGGGTGAAAGTCCGGCGCGTTCAGGCGGATGATTTCCGCATATTGTGTCGCTGGCTCCGGCAACAGGTCCTTGTACGATGCGATTACGTCCGTTACGCGCATGTCCGCACGGTAGGAATACCGGCCCGGTCGAAGAGCATGTCCCTCCAGATAGACCGCATTCTGGTTGTACGGTGCGATGGGAAAGAGCCGGATCCGGTCACCGTCGTGGATCTCGAAGGAGGAGAGCTTCTGCGCGACGTCGGAAGAAGTCGCTTGATCGGGAATGTCGAGGCTCAACATCGTCTGCTGCTCGTGAGCCACCATTCGCTGAACTTCGATGTGCTGTAAGGCTGCCGTGGGAAGCAGCCCTCCCGCAAGATTGAGAACGCTGTCCAGGTTTGTCTCGTCCTTCAGCTCGTAGATCGCAGGACGGCGAACCATGCCTTCTACCGTTACCTGCGACCCGATCGGCGGCACCAGAAGCGTGTCGCCATTTTCAAGGCGCTCCATGTTCCCGTCCACGCCGTGCAGGAGCAGGTCGTAGAGGTCCACCACTTGTATCAACTGATTGCCTCGATAGTGCTTCGCGATTCGAAGTGATCCGCGAGATGTCGGTCCGCCGGCCGCAAACAGCGCATTGAGCGGTGTCGAAAGTGAACTGATGTCGTAGGCGCCGGGATTGGCAACATCGCCGACCACGTAGGTTCGAATGGTCCGCAGGCGGGAGAGGGACACATCCGCGGAAACATCGCGGAATTGCGTTCGCAGAACCTGTTGCAGATTCTGCTGCACATCGGCGAGACTCTTGCCGCTCACCAGAACCGGCCCGACCTCAGGAAGGCTCACCCGACCCTCTCGATCGACCATGCGATACAATCGCTGCGAAACGCCGCCCCACAAGTCAATCGATAGCCCGTCTCCCGGTCCCACGACGTAGTCAGGCCCGGCCGGCAAGTCCATCGGAATCAATTGCGCGTCGCGCGTACCATTCTCGAAGACCTCCGTGCCGAAGCGCGTCGGAGTGGAGGGATGTGGGGTGGCCTGCAAGTACATGTCGTAGAGCGAAGGGATGTCGCCGTAAGGGTTTGCAGTGCGGGTCAATTCCGGTAGCTGGGACCCTGCTGGATTCTGGTAGCGCCGCGGCCGCATCGGGGCTTGCGTGGACATACCGGGAGTCGGCGATGGGTTCACCCCGCCGCTGCTGGGCTGGCTTCCTTGCGAAGAAAAGCCGCTCATCCCGGCGGCGGGCGTGCCGTCACTCGACACGTTGGGGGCCAAATTGCGGTCATCGGAATTTCCCGGGGTGCGCGGCGAGGCGAATGGGCCATTCATTTCGTCTGAACTGGGCGGCGGAGTTCGCGGACCGAGCGGGTCCACCCCGAGGCTGTTCAAAGGCTGTCCCGAGTCGTAGGCCGTCTCGACGACGGGCTGGGAAAAGTTTCCGGAAAACTGGTCGCCGCCTTGCGTGAGTTGCGCCTGTTCGAGCGGGCCACCATTCCCCTGCGGGCGACTCGGCCTTGACTCATCGGGGCCTGTCCCGGAAGGGGGCGTTCCCGGTTGAGCCTGCGTTCCAGAGCCTTGTGTCGGAGACGGGCGTGTCTGTGGGGCGTAGCAATTCTTGTCGAGTTGCGGGTCACAGGCACCGGTCTGTTCCAGGTTCTGCGAAGCCCTCTGACGGGCCTCGCTCCGTTCTTCTTCCTGGTCTTGCGCGAGCCACTTGACTCGCTCCTGGACCAACAATTCTTGTTCTTTCCCGGCTTGCGAATCCGGATTCACTCTCGGGACCAAGTAGCCGTAGCGCTGGAGCAACAATGTGGCTACCGAGCGAAACCGTACGTCCGATCCCAATCGGTCGAAGATCGCATCGTTCGTGAGGTCCGATTCGCTAATGACTTGCCCATGGTCGGTCGCGTCCTTTGCAACCCAGCGCTTCAGCTCCACCATCAGTCCCGGATCTTTCACCAACACTACCTTGATGTCGGCTGCCGACGCGGCGACGAGGCTCATGTTTTCATGGCTTAACTCGGACGAAGGCGGCGGGACCGGCCGTTGATCCTGTGCCTGGACGACCGTCTGCTCCAAGAACATCAGCGAAAGAACCGAAACGACGCAGCATTTCCTCCTAACGGACAAATGAAAGCGAGAAAACTCTCGTATGTTCGATCCCTGCCTGTTCATTGAACCCTTGCCGCGGGCCGGGTGATACCGCGCAAAGCGTTGAGTACGCCGGCTTCCGATGCCTCTATCTGATTGGATTCGACTCTGAGTGACGCCCAATAAAACACCGTGCTGTTCCGTTCTGGAGCAATCGCAATAATCTTGAGTTGTGGGTGGCTTTGCAGAATCGCCTGGCAATAATCGGGCAGTCGATCGCGCCTGGTGAGAGCTACGATTAGAAAATCCGGCTGCGTCTGTTTGATCGCCTCTACGATTCCCGATTCCTCTTGGACCTCACCAACAATCACAATATCCGGCTGATCGGAAATGGTGGAGATGACGAGTTCGCGCATGAGTCGCGGGCGGTTCGCGACTAGGACCCGGATGGGTTTCATAAGATCCTCCCAGCGGGCGGCAGTATCCCCGACGCGAAGCGTCAGCGACAGGTTCAAATTGGTATCAAGGATTGGCACCAAGGAGGGTGTTACTTCGTTCGTTCGGTACCTAGCAAAAAATTGGGTACTTCGCGTCGAGGTTCGGAGGCGGGGTCTAGACCAAGTACTTGGTTTCCTCGGTTTTCGTCGAGGACTGCGCCTGGCAGGCTTCATAGACGCTCAGACGATCCGTGACTCCCAGTTTTCGGAGCATTCGGTGGATGTGATTCTTAACAGTCTGTTCTGACACCTTCAGGTGACTGGCGATTTCCTTGTTGCTTAACCCTTTACCTATCAAAGGGATAAGCTGTTGTTCGCGGCGAGTCAGTCCCCACCTCGTCCGCCTCCGGGTGTTCGGAAGGTCGTCGGTTTGCGTTGCAACCAGGTCGAAAAGGACTCGTGCGTAGACCGGAGGACACACCGCCTGTCCTTCCGCGACCGCGCGGATCGCGGACACAACATCAGCCGCAGACGCATCCTGAAGCACATACCCCCGCGCGCCACGCCGGATAGCAGTTAAGAAGCGGTTAGGGTCGTCTTCCATTGCGATCAGGACACATTTGGGGCAACTGCCGGGCGCAACCGCGCGGGAAGTCGACGCCGGACCGCGTGGAAGGAACTCCAGCGAATCCAGGACCAGCACATCGGCACCAGAATCGGCAATCTCATCCCAAGAGGCGGAGCAAAGTGCAAGTGTGGCAACGATTTCAAAATCGTTTTTCTTGCGCAAGATTCGCGCGATGGATTCTTTCAGTAGGCGATTGCCACAAACGATGACGACTCTAGGCTTATCTTCCATGTCTCCGCCAAAGAACACGATCTCGGGTCCTCATATCCAGGAGAAGTCTATCGACACGGTATATACATCAAAAGGACCGTAGCAGGGAAGTACCGGATGTAACTTTCTAGGAAAATAAAAAACTTGTTAATTAAGGCCGTTCGTGCGAAATACGCGGCACTTGATCTTTAGCCTGTTCTCCTGCGACCTGGCCATCGACCTCGGCACCGTGAACACGCTGGCTGTGAACGTTGATTCGTCGCGGGCGGGAACCACGACGTTATAGTTGGCCTGTGCTGGATGACATATATAGAACTATGTAGGAACCCTCCGGGAACCCGGTACGGAGAAAGCGACATCTACCTTAAAATTCAGTGTGAGCCTCAAACTACAGGCATGGGACGCGATATTTGCAAGAGCCGACACTGCCTTGGGACTACGCCCTAACGTCCCTTCTTGCAATCAGTTGAACTTGCCAGCGTGTGAAACGTATGTACGCGAGGTGGCAAGACTTCGCGACTGTCAGCGAACTGTGGAAAAGTGGAAATCACTCTATCTGACAGTTAAGCGAAGTGGTATCGTCCGATTCTGTCGGTTTCAACCACCCGCCCCATCCTCGCCCATAGCGTTGAGAATCTGACTCGAAACTTGCTGGACGTCTTGGAGGCTCTCCGCCAGCAGCTTCGCGTCGCCGCCATACAGGCCGATGTAATCCTGGGCCGCGGTGCCGGTGTCGAGCCCGATCGCGCTGCACACCACAAAGGCGACGGCTTCGGCCTCCGTCTCGCGGATGCACTTGGTCGTAGACGTGCGGCGCTCGGTACGATGCATCATCTCGTGCGCGAGTTCGTGGGCCAGAGTTGCGAACTCTTCGGCCGGCGACAGGCCAGGAAACAAGGTGATCTTGCCGCCTGAAGAGACGCCGCGCGCGGGAGCGATGGTTTCGGAGTATTCCAGCGCAATTCCCTGCGCCGCGACGAGTTTCGCCAAGCGCTCGCGATAGTCGCGAGGATCGCCGCTGACGCCTCCGATTTCCGGCAGTTCCCGCCCGTCGGTCTGGCTGATGTCGAAGACGTAGGCCGCGCGGAATCCGACGCCGGTTGACGATTCGTCGGTGTCGGTTGGTTCGCCGTTCTCCGCTTTGCGCCGGACGACCGGGGCGAGAATCATGATTCCCTTCTCGCCCTTCTTCACGAAACGGCCTAGCTTGTGCCAGGCGTTAAAGCCTGCGACGTGCGTTGCCGCGGGCTTCTGCGTTGCGATGAGCATGACGTTGTGCCACGAATAGTGATGGAACCGCGCTATTGCTTCGAGATACTGCTTGAGCGCCCCGCTCTGGCCCGATTCGAGGGCTTGGCTGAGTTGCTCGATTGCCTTGCTTGCGACTTGTGTTGCTTGTTCGACGTTCATTTTTTCGTCCTTTCTGTTTCGGCGATGCGAAACAGCGAACGGCGCGCAGAGAGGCCGATGAAGCCGCTTGGGCTGAAATGGAACAGTACTCAAAGGGGTTGAATCCCTATGATTTCCAGAATTTCGCCGCCGCGCTTCTGACCGCGATGGGCTACCACGTCTCTTGGCTGGCCCAGACACGCGTGTGTAACGCTCGCGGAAAGCGGTGGGCAGAAAATTATATTTGTGGTCGGAGTTGTGGCCGCATGAACCGGAATCGCGGTTACGGGATGCCCTGAAGTGCCTTCAGGTTCAGACTCGGAATTCCGCGAATGCTACCCGAAGTGGCTTTCGTTCTGAACGTATACGGCCAGCTGCTGGAAGTCTCGAGTTTTCCAGTCACCGAGGTCCGCTTCCAGGACCACATGGGCAGTTGGGAGTGCCCAGCAGAGGCCGGCCTGGTCGGTAAACCGGACACGCACGTAACCCAATACCGACGAGCCCGCGGCCCGTCGCACTCTTCAGGAAATCGCGCGCTTAAGGAACGCGTCAATCCGCGCATTCGCTTCCGGCCCCTGCGGCAGCGGGAAGCTATTGAACGCGTGCGGAGCGCCCGGATAAATCGCCAGCTCCGCGTCGTTGCCCGCCGCAATCCAGCGCGCGTACATGAACAGCGTGTCGTCGAGCAACGGATCGACCGTGCCGACGGTAAAAATCGCGCGCGGCATGTTCTTCAGGTCCGCGTACAGGGCCGAAACATCCGGATCGCGCGGATCGATGCCCTTCGGCAGATACGCCTCGCAGAATTTCTTGATGCTGAGCTTCCCCACCAGAATTCCGCGATCCGGCGCCAGCATCTGGCTCGGCGTCATCGAAGAATCGTAATTCCCGTACGCCAGATTCGCGGCGCGAAACCCGGTGTAGCCGTGCCGGTCGCGCATGCGCAACAGCGTCGCAGCCGAAAGCGTCGCGCCCGCCGATTCGCCGCCGATCGTCACCACCTCTGTGCCGAATTCCGATTTGCCATTCTTGATCAGCCATGCCGCCGCCGATTCGCAATCGTCCCACGCCGCAGGATAAGGATTCTCCGGCGCCAGCCGGTATTCCACGCTCACGCCCGCCATGCCCGTGCTGCCGGCCACGCGTTCCAGCAACATGTCCTGCCCCATGGCCGACCCAAGCACCAGACCGCCGCCGTGAATGTGCAGGTAAATTCCTTTCGCGCTGTCCGGCGCCACCACGCGCAGCGCCACTTTGTGCCCGCCCTTACCATCGATTTCGATCGTTCGTCCGCGCGGAGACTTTTCCGGCAGCGGGAATGGTCCGCGCCCGCTGGCCGCCGCCGCGCGAAACGCCGCCGCACCGATGTCCCACCAATCCGGCCCGCCCGAAAGCGCCTTGCGAAACGTCTCGCTTGCCGCGGCCACTTCCGGAGAAATCGCCTCGGGCCTGAAAAGTTTCGGATCCAGCGGATTGGTTTTTGCTGCAGCCGCTTCGCTCATGATTTCCTCTCTTTCGCTCGTTTTCGGCGGGAGTATATCATCACCCGCGCGGCTCGCGCCTGCCGCTAAACTCGACGCTTTCGGGTCGGGGATCCGTTTCGCTGTTATAATTTTAGGTGCGACTTTCAGCGCGCACAACGCAACCGATGCCCACGTTCTCGATCGAAAATTTCGGCTGCCGCGCTACGGAGGCCGACGCCTCGGCGCTTTCCATCTCCCTGCTCGCCAGCGGCCTGCTCGCCGCCGACCAAAATGCCGCCGACGTCGTCGTGCTGAACACCTGCACCGTCACCGCTGCGGCCGATGCGCAAGCGCGAGAAGCCGTGCGTAAAATCCACCGCGCCAATCCCGCCGCGCGCATCGTCGTCACCGGCTGTTACGCGCAACGCGCGCCCGACGAACTGGCCTCGATTGAAGGCGTCGAATGGGTGGTAGGCAATTCACATCAAGGGGAAATTCCGGAAATTCTGCGGGCCCATCAGCCGCGCGCCGCGTCGAACGACTTTGTCTTGGCAGCCGACCTTGAAGCCGATGCGCTTTCTCTCTCCCGCGGCCCAGCCAAAATCCTCACCGGCGATATCTTCGCCCAATCCACCGTGCTGACCGCACCCGCCGCGCTCAGCACGCACGACCGCACCCGCCCCATCCTGAAAATCCAGGACGGTTGCAACAATCGCTGCTCCTACTGCGTCATCCCATTCGTCCGCGGCACGAGCCGCAGCCTGCCGCCCGACGAAGTCGTCCGCGGAGTCCGCGCCCTGTGCGCCGCTGGTGCCAAGGAAATCGTCCTCAGCGGCATCAACCTCGGCAGCTACGGCCGCGACCTCGTCCCGCGGGCCGCCCTCGCCGAAGTTGTCCGCCGCATTCTCGACGAGACCGCGCTCGACCAGCTCCGCTTCAGCTCCATCGAGCCGCAGGACATCAGAGAAGATTTCGTCGCGCTCGTCGCTTCGTCCCCGCGCATCGCGCGCCATTTCCACATCCCGCTGCAGTCCGGATCCGACCGCATCCTCCGCGCCATGCATCGCTGGTATCGCACGGCTCATTACGCCGAGCGCCTGCATCTGATCCGCCACGTGCTGCCCGACGCGGCCGTAGGCGCGGACGTGATTGTCGGCTTCCCCGGTGAAACCGACGCTGAGTTCCGCGAGACGTTCGAATTCATCGAGCGCCTCCCGTTCACCTATCTCCACGTTTTCTCTTTTTCCGAGCGCCCCGGCACAGCCGCAGCCACCCTTGGTGATCGCGTCCCCCTACACGCCATTCGTGAACGCGCCCGCACGCTGCGCGACCTAAGCCAGCAGAAAGCCGCCGAATTCCGCGCCACGCAGGCGGGCCGCAGCACCCGCGCGCTCACACTTGCCCGCGGTGATGACACGCAAACAGAAGCGCTAACCGGAAACTACCTGAAGGTCCAAATCGCTGGCCGCCACTCCGCAAACGAATGGCACGAAGTGTCATTGGATTAGGTGCGGTGTGTCATTCCGAAGTCCCGACACATTTCAGCAGGGCCAGGAATCTCTCTTTTCGTGTGCGGCGTTCGCCAAGCCGTCAGCCGAGGAGCGATGCGTATGAGGGCTAATTCTCGAAAATCACCTGCGCCAGCGCCAAATTCCCGCTGTGCGTAATCGTCATCGCGATATGTCTTACGCCCAGCCGGTCGGCAATCTCCCGCGCCACGCCCGCGAGAACCAGCGTCGGTTTTCCTCCGCGCTCGCGCGTCACTTCGATATCGCGCCAGCGCACGCCATGACTCCAGCCCGTCCCCAGCGCCTTCATCGCCGCTTCCTTCGCCGCGAACCGCGCCGCATACCTCTCGTATCGGTTCTTATGCCGCTCGCAGTAAGCCACCTCGGCGGGCGTGAACAACCGCTCGAGAAACGGCGCGCCATGTCGCGCAATAGCCGCCTCAATGCGATCGATTTCAGCGATATCGAGCCCAAGTCCGACGATCATTTGGTGCCTGTACGGAGATTATACCCGAGGGAGCGGCAACCATTGTCCTCGCAAACCCGCCGAGCGAGACGCTTCTGTTCGTTTCACGCTAAACTCGCAAAATCAGTCCGATGCGGCTAGCTGCCACAAAGAAGAAGATGACGAAAAAATCCGCCGGGCGCGCCGGCAGCTCCGGCGAATGGAACCCACGCCGCGCAGCCGGCCTGCAAATCCTCGAATCACCCGCGCTCGCCAAATTCGACTGGTTGGTCCACGGATTCAGCACGCGCCCAGGAGGCTCAAGCGGCCTGCCCGCGGCGTCCCACTCCACGAAATCAAAAACCGAGCGCGTCCTCAACCTCGGCTTCACCGATTGGGACAGCCGCGCCCGCGTCACAGAAAATCGCAGCAAGTTCTTCCATGCCATCGGCGCCGAAAATATGCGCATCGCCGCCCTCCGCCAGATTCACTCCGACGTCGCGCATCGTGTGGATGCGGATATCGTCCAAGCATCCAGCGCCAGCGGGAAAGGCGCTCCGCAAGGCGACGCGCTTTTCACCCGCGATCCCGGCATCCTGCTTATGGTCCAAACCGCCGATTGCGTCCCGGTGCTCCTCGCGGACACGAAGCAGCGCGGCATCGCCGCAATCCATTCCGGCTGGCGCGGGACCCTGAAACGCATTGCCGCAAAAACTCTCGGCCGCATGACCATGGAATTCGGCACGCGCCCCGAAGATGTGATCGCCGCCATCGGCCCCGCGATCGGGCGCTGCTGTTACGAAGTCGGCTCCGACGTCGCCCGCGATTTCGACGCGCAATTTCCCGACGCCCGCGCCTGGTTCGACGGCCCGTTCGACGCACTCGCGTCTGGCGAAAGCGATCCGCACTGGCTCCCCTGGCTCACCATGAAGCCCCCCGGCCACGCACCGCCGCCGCTCCGCGTCCATCTCGATCTGCTCGCCGCCAATCGCGCAATCCTAACGGACGCCGGCATCCCCCCGCGCCAGATTTCGGTAGCCAACCTGTGTACCGCCTGCCGCTCCGACCTGCTGTTCAGCTACCGCCGCGAAAAAACGACCGGGCGCCTGATAGCCGCAATCGGGATCAAGTAGCATCGGCGTCCCGCCAGCAACGAAGATTCACAACGCAGCGGCTGTTTCTGCCAGGGCCAATTGCCCACACGCCGCCATGACATCCTGCCCCCGCGAATCGCGCACAAAACACGGCACCCCTTTGTCGATGAGTATCCGCTGAAATTCCGAGACACGTCCCCCCTCCGGCCTCTTATGCGGCAGATCGCCCGGATTCCAGGGAATCAAATTCACCTTCGCCCGCAAATTTGCCAGCAATCGCACCACGCGGTGGGCGTCCTCGGGCGAATCGTTGAATCCGCCCAGCAGCACGTACTCGAACAGCAGCCATTCCCGCGGCTTTAGCGGATATTTCCGGCAAGCGTCCAGAAGTTTTTCCAGCGGATACTTCCGGTTGATCGGCATTATCTGATCGCGCTGTTCGTTCGACGACGCGTTCAGCGAGATCGCCAGGTTCGGCCGCACTTTTTCCTTTGCCAGCCGCTCGATTCCCGGCACGATCCCGCTGGTCGAAAGCGCCGCATGTCTCGGCGCGATCGCCACTCCCTTCTGGTCCAGCAGAATTCGCAGCGCCGACATCACGGCGTCGTAATTCAGCAGCGGCTCGCCCTGCCCCATCAGCACGATATTCGTTTGCGGCTTCAGCGCCCCGCGATTGTCTTCGAGCGCCACGAGCACTTGCCCCACGATTTCGCCCGCCGTCAAATTCCGCACCAGCCCGAGCGTCGCCGTCAGGCAAAATCGGCAATCCACCGCGCAGCCCGCCTGCGTCGAAATGCAAATCGTCTGCCGGTTCTCCTCCGGCATGAACACCGTCTCGACGCTCGCCGGCTTCCCCTCGCCCAGCGCTAGCACGTACCTCACCGTCCCGTCCGTTGACAGGTGTCTTCGAACAATTCGCGGCAGCGCAATCGCAGCCTCCCGCTCCAGGCACTCGTGCAGAGCCGCCGGCAAATTCGTCATCGCCCTAAAATCCAGCCGCCGCTCCGCATACAGCGCATGATAAATCTGCGCCGCGCGATACCCCGGCTCGCCAAGCCCGGCCAGAAATTCGCGCAGTTCTTCCACGGATTTTCCCAACAGATTCACACCCGCGCTGGAAGTTTCAGAAGGCATCTCAATTCAATCTTAGCACGCTGCCCGGGCACGACTCCGTGGCCCGAGCCTCTCTTCGATGTAGCTACCCTGCCATCGACGTCGTCACGTAGCTCGGTCCGGGTTTGCCTTTCTTCCCGCGCTCCGCGTTGGCCGCGTCGTCAAGCAAGCAATTGCTGCGAACTGCAATGACACCACCGCTGCGCCATGCCAGAATGGGAGGCTGAATGGTCCAAGACTCCAATCACGCCATGCACAAGGAAATCCTGCCCAACGGGCTCGTCGTTCTCACCGAGCCGATGGACCACGTCCATTCCGTTTCTGTCGGAATCTGGCTGCGCTCCGGCTCCCGCCGCGAGCCCGAGGACCTCAACGGAATCTCGCACTTCATCGAGCACATGGTTTTCAAAGGCACCCGCCGCCGCTCCGCCCAAGACATCGCCCGCGAAATCGACTCGCTCGGCGGCATGCTCGACGCCTTCACCTCGAAAGAAATGGTCTGCTTCAACACGCGCGTCCTCGACGAGCATCTCGCCAAAGCCTTCGACATCATTTCCGACATGGTCCTCGAGCCCAAATTCACGCAAGAAGACATCGAGCGTGAGCAGGGCGTGATCCTGGAAGAAATCCGCATGACCCAGGACAATCCCGAAGACCTCGTCCACGAGCTGTTCACGCAGAATTTCTGGCATCCCCACGCGCTGGGCAAGCCCATCCTCGGCACGCCCGAAACCGTTTCCGCTTTCACCCGCGCGAAAGTTCAGTTCTGGTTTGAAAAATGTTACGCGCCGAATCGCTTGGTCATCACCGCGGCCGGCCATCTCACTCACGCCGATCTGGTCGAACTCGTGGCCGCGCGATTCTCGAAACTCGAGCGCGACGAAGATTCCTTCACGGATCCCAAGCCCGAGGCTACGCCGCACATCACCCTGCGCTCCAAGTCCGAGCTCGAGCAGGTACACCTGTGCATGGGCGTGCCCGCGCTGCCTCTCACCGATAGCCGCCGCTTCGCCGTTTCCGTAATGAACAACATTCTCGGCGGCGGCATGTCCTCGCGCCTGTTCCAAAACATTCGCGAGCGCCAGGGCCTCGCCTATTCCATCTTCAGCGATCTCAGTCCCTATCGCGACACCGGCGTTCTCTCTGTCTATGCCGGCACGTCGCTCGACCCCACCGCAAAAGTAGTCGAATCCGTCCTTCAGGAG